>Ga0209491_10004490_pt1 | contig 21499 bp, 19 predicted proteins | sample BON02_FD_187213 | JGI IMG/M metagenome (GOLD analysis project Ga0209491, IMG submission 187213) | Freshwater microbial communities from Lake Bonney liftoff mats and glacier meltwater in Antarctica - BON-02 (SPAdes) (version 2) | ecosystem: Environmental > Aquatic > Freshwater > Ice > Glacier... | reverse complement strand
GGACCAATGTTCGCCATGTGGGGGATAAACATCCCCACAATGGGGGATAAGTAGTGTACAGTTCTGGAGAGGCCATTGTTTGCGAATTACGCAAGTTAGCCGTAAGTACCAAGAAAGAATTCATCAGAATTCACGCTCTGCCTCGGAGAAGCAAATCTTCCAAGCTGGCAATGTTCACAGTCGTTGCTCTCACTCTGGTTATGCCAGCCACTTTCCTGATCTCGGAATCGAGTCTGGCCGAAGCCCCTGTTTCTCTTGGCTCAGCCCATAGCTTTGCGGTGTTTTCAAAAGGGGTCTTGACAAATACTGGGGACACGACTGTTGTTGGAGACCTGGGAGCCGTAGGCACGGTTTCCGGTTTCTCAACGGCACAGCAATCAACAGCCGACTCCGCAACGGTTCTCGACAGCTTAGTCACTGCATACCGTGAACTTGGAGAGGCTTCGCCGGCCACGGCAATCACAGGCCCTATTGGCGAAATGACTCTGACGCCCGGTGTTTATTCTTCCGCAGCCGCACTGACTATAAATGGCCCGCTAACTCTTGACGCATCATCGGATCCTGATGGAGTGTTTGTTTTTCAGGTGACCGGTGCCCTAAACACCTCGGCGAACAGCAGAATCACAATGGTGGGCGGCTCGGCTGACAACGTTTACTGGCATGTAACTGGCGCCGTAACGCTTTCCGCAGCGTCTGCGACGACCGTCTCTGAGTTCGTTGGAACATTGCTGGCAGACGGAGCAGTTACTGCCGGTGCTGGTGCAAAGGTGCAAGGTCGGTTATTTTCGGTCAACGGAGCCATGACTCTGGCGTCTAACGACATTGCCCGAGTGCTGACCCAAGATGAATTGAACGCTATACAAGCAGAGAAGGACGAGGCAGCCAGAATGGCAGCTGCTCGCCTGGCCTCAATAACGCTTGGCAGGGCCGAAACTTATGCAGTATTTGCTGGCGCCGCCTTCACTTCCGGCACCGACGGTGCCGCTCCGGTTCGACCTTCGCTAGTGGTGGGAAATGTTGGAGTAGTTGGCGCCCCGACCGGTGTCCCAATGGTTCAGCGCGGTGACCTCGTAACTTCGGGCTTGACTGGCGAAGCTTCGGTCGCGGCCGACCTTGAAGTTGCCTACGAAGCACTAAAAGCCTTGCCGTCAACCAATGCGCTTTCGGCCACATTAGGTGCCGTAACTCTTTCTCCCGGTGTTTACACCCAAGCCGGGGCAGTATCGATAACAGGCCCACTGGTTCTTGACGCCGGTGGCGATGCAAACGCTGTGTTTGTTTTCCAGCTAGGGGCTGCTCTAACCGTTGCTGCGAATACTGAGATAACCATTGTTGGTGGTGGTTCACCTCAGAACGTTTACTGGCAGGTTCTTGGTGCCGCGAGCCTAGGTGCAGATTCTAGGTTTGTCGGATCACTTCTTTCTAAGGCTGCGATTGCCTCAGGCAAAGATGCAAGCGTCCTAGGGCGATTGCTCTCAATTGATGCGGCCGTGTCCCTTTACAGCAATGATATTGATGCTGTCGCTTCTTCTACATCGGCAGCAGCTTCGACGATTTCTCAAATAAGCGCCGAACAGCTTTCAGCATTGACTTTTGGCCAGGCCAGTACATACGCCGCCTTTTCTGGAGCGGCCTTCAGTAATGCCGGCACGACAACTTTGACCGGCGATGTAGGATCAGTGGGAGCCCTTTCCGGTGCGACAATGACACAAACCGGAAGCATCAAGACCGCTGACCTAGCGTCCATTAAGGCGGATTTAGAGTCGCTGTACCTTGCGACAAGTAGATTGCGAACAACGACTGAGCTTTCCACAACTGTTGGGGCCACGACACTAACTCCGGGCGTGTACTCGGCCGCCGCTGCCCTCACTGTCTCTGGCGACTTGATTCTTAACACCGGCACCGACGCTGATGCTGTGTTCGTATTCCAAGTTGTCGGTGCTCTTGATCTTCCAGCCAGCGCAGAAATCACAATCACCGGGGCCGGCTCAGCCGCCAACGTTTACTGGCAGGTAAAGGGCGCGGTCGCGCTCGGTGCAAATTCGAAGTTTGTTGGAACAGTTTTATCTAAGGGTGCCGTTGCCGCTGGAAGTGAAGCAACTGTCCTAGGGCGATTAATCTCTATTGACGCCGCACTTGCACTCAACTCAAACACATTGGATAACGTTTCAATAGCTCTAGCTGCTGCGGCAGCTCAGGCCGCTCAGGCCGCTTCGGATGCTGCTGCCGCTCAGGCCAGGGCTGATGCGGATGCTGCTGCCGCTCAGGCCGCTTCGGATGCTGCTGCCGCTCAGGCGAGGATTGATCGCGCCGATGGGCTTTCTCTTAGTTCTGCCGCTTTAGCTGCGTTGGCTGCTGCAGATGCATTGGCTGTCTTGGAAGCTTCAGATGCATTGGCTGCTGCGGATGCATTGGCTGCGTTGGCAGCTGCGGACGCATTGGCTGCGTTGGCAGCTGCGGACGCGGCGGATTTGGCTGCTGACGCTGCTAAGGCTGCTAAGGCTGTGCAAGTGCAGCAGAGGGTGGTGGCCGCCGAGGCCGAAGAGGTGAGGGTTTACGGCCCTAAGTCCGTAATCACCTTCGCACCGACCCCGAACTTACTTGACATTAAAATAACTCCAGTTCTGAAGAATGTTGTGCTTCAAATAGCTGTAGTGCCCGCAGGACCGATAGCGGGTGGAGATGCATCGCGTGCAGCTCAGTACTAATCTGCAGCAATGAAGTCAACTCGAGCTATTTCCTCGGCGCGTGTGGGTCATTTTGCAACGAGATATTGGCGGTTCCTAGACCGCAAAATAAATGTGTTCTTAAAAGCCATGTTCACAATAGTCCTACTCGCAAATGTTGTACCCGCTAATGCCGACAAAAGCTACGTAGCAAACATTGAGACGCTCACGATCTCAATAAACCGGGTTCAGCTCTCGGGGACACTGGTGAACATCGACCTAGATCAAACCGGATCACTTGCACCCCCTGCAGATCCGCATGTTGCCGGGTGGTATGTCGGCGGCTCAAAACCCAGCGGTGTGGGCAGAACAGTAATCGTCGGTGCCGTTGACTCCAAGGGCGAGACCGGGGTGTTTTGGGAGCTTAGGCAGGTAATTGTCGGCGACCTCATTGTGATACGAAGTAAATCCAACATGGTTCATTCGATAAAAACTTTTTTAGTGACAGAGGTCACGCTCTATCGAAAGTCTGACTTTCCAACAGCACGCCTCTACGCAAATCTTAGCTACGAGGGTGTTGCCCTAATCACTGATGGTGGCCCAAATGCAAGTAAAACTGCCTACCTTGGAAACCTGGTGGTTTATGCCCAGCTGCAATCACGGGTCCTGCTTTACTAACGCACCGCATTAATTTTGCTGATCGATCGCGCCTTCGACATTTTTTGTCCCTAAGACGGCTCCAGCACCCGCAATTGCATTTCGGGCAGCGGAGCAATTGCTTTCCGCTAACGGGATTACACCCCAAAACACGAGAGTCCCGGAGATTTTTGGTCTCTTAGAGTCAATCCGCCTAAGAAAGCAAAAAACGCAAATAGCAACTTAGGTTTCTTTACATAATTTGCAATGGTCTGCGTTTTATTTGCTGGACCACTCTTTTTAGTAAATCCGCCACTGTAAGCGCTTACTTCGCCCTATGCTTTTGCCCATGCAGACCAAATTCTCTGAATCAAAACCAGGCGCCGAGTGGTGGCGTTCAGCTGTCATCTACCAGATCTACCCCCGCTCTTTTGCAGACGGCAACGGCGATGGCATTGGCGATATTCCTGGAATCACATCCAGACTGGATTCTTTGGCAGGGCTTGGTATTGATGCCATCTGGTGCTCGCCACTAACCAAGTCGCCGCAAAAAGATGCCGGCTATGACGTTTCTGATTACCGTGACATAGAGCCACTGTTCGGAACCCTTGGCGACTTCGACGAGCTGGTTGAGAAAGCTGGCGAACGAGGCATTCGTATCATCATGGATCTAGTGCCAAACCACTCTTCAGAAGAGCACCGCTGGTTCCAGGAAGCACTGACTTCAGAACCAGGCTCAGCGTCTAGAAACCGCTACATGTTTAGAGACGGCAAGGGTGAAACCGGAGAGCTACCACCGAACAACTGGGAGTCAGTTTTCGGCGGAATGGCCTGGACCAGAATCACTGAAAAGGACGGAAATCCAGGACAGTGGTACCTGCATATTTTTGACAAGTCCCAGCCTGACTTTAACTGGGAGAACGAGGAAGTCAAGTCCGAGTTTGATAGCGTCTTGCGCTTTTGGCTTGACCGTGGAGCAGCCGGATTCAGAATTGACGTGGCACACGGGCTAGTAAAGGCTGAGGGTCTTCCAGACGTTATTTCAAACGAAACAACAATGGCTGGCGAAGACGCTAACAAGCCAGAGGACGAGCTCAACCCGCACCCATTTTGGGGCCAAGAGGGCGTCCACGAAATTAACCGCAGATGGCGCAAGGTTCTAGATGAGTATGACGATCGTGCGATGTGTGCAGAAGCCTGGGTGATGCCGCTTTCCAGGATGGCAACCTGGGTTAGGTCCGATGAATACCACCAAACATTCAACTTTGCGTTCCTAGAAACAAAGTGGAACAGAGACAAGATGAAGGCAGTGATTGACGAGTCGATTGCCGAGTTTTCCAAGGTCGGCGCTCCCCCAACCTGGGTTCTTTCTAACCACGATGTGATTCGTCACACCACCAGGCTTTCCTACGACCAGGTTCCTAAGCAGGGCGATGGAATTGGGCCCGACTACGCGCAGCCAGATGAGGCACTTGGTCTCAAGCGAGGCCGTGCAGCCAGCGCCATGATGTTGGGCCTACCAGGCGGGGCCTACATCTACCAGGGCGAAGAACTGGGTTTACCTGAGCACACGACCCTTGAAGGGTCCGTCAGGCAGGACCCAACCTACTTTCGCACCAACGGCGAGCGCGTTGGAAGAGATGGCTGTCGAGTGCCTATCCCTTGGTCCGCCACAGAATCAGCCTTTGGTTTCAGCGCTACCGGAAACTCATGGCTGCCGCAACCGGATGGTTTCAGCAGCTATGCCCGATCCAGCCAAGAGGGCAAACATGGCTCAACTCTTGAGCTTTATAAGTCGCTGTTGGCTTTGCGCAAAGACAATGAGCTGGGGCATGGTGCGCTTGAGTGGAAAAATGACCTGGTTCCAGCAGGTGCATTCGCCTATAAAAACTGTGCAGTGCTGGTGGTTGTTAACTTCACTAATCAGCCTTTTACTCTCCCGGACGGTGAGCTACTTATAACCACCCAGTTGGGTCTTGAGACCAAGGGCGAACTTGCAGCCGATCAGGTTGCTTGGATCAAGGCCTGAGTGTTGCAGCACGAAGCCGTAACCGGATCCGAGTGGTGGCGCTCCGGCGTCATCTACCAGATCTACCCGCGATCTTTTGCTGATTCAAATGGCGATGGCATGGGCGACCTTGCTGGCATTACACAAAACCTGGCAGCAATCGCCGAGCTTGGTGTGGATGCGATTTGGCTGAGTCCCTTTTACTCGTCGCCTCAAAAGGATGCCGGTTACGACGTTTCTGACTACAAAAATGTTGATCCGCTCTTCGGCACCCTTGCGGACTTTGACAACCTAGTTGAACGTGCCCATCAGCTTGACCTCCGAGTAATGATCGACCTTGTTCCAAACCATACCTCCGACCAACACAACTGGTTCCAGGAGGCGCTAAAGGCTTCCGAGGGGAGCCCCGCTCGGAACTACTATCACTTCAAGGAAGGCCGAGGCGAAAACGGAGAACTTCCTCCAAACAACTGGCAAAGCATGTTTGGTGGGCCGGCTTGGACCAGGCTTGAAGACGGTCAGTGGTACTTGCATCTTTTTGATTCATCTCAACCTGATTTGAACTGGGAAAACCCAGCCATCCACAAAGAATTTGAATCTATTATTCGATTCTGGTTGGACCGAGGCATCGACGGCTTCCGAGTGGACCAGCCTCATGCCATGGGCAAGGCAGCCGGACTCCCCGACCACCCCTATGTGGAAAAAGCCGGAGCTGGATTCATTGAAGGTGAGCCAGATCCACCAATGTGGTTCCAGGATTCTGTTCACGAAATCTTTAGATCGTGGCGAAAGATCCTGGAGAGTTACCCAGGTGATCGTGCCATGTGTGGCGAGGCCTATGTGCTTCCGCTCACGAAAATGGCGCTCTGGGTCAGACCGGATGAATTTCACCAAACCTTTAATTTTCGTTTTCTAGATGCTGGTTGGGACAAAGCTGCCCTAGTGAGTGCCATCAGTGAGTCATTCGAGGCCTTCGATCAGGTTGGTGCTCCCAGCACATGGGTGCTAAACAACCACGATGTGATCCGGCATGTTTCGCGCTTTGGTGGCAACTTCGGAAGAACCACTGCCTCCGATGGTATTGGCCCTGATGCAGTGCAGCCCAACAACGCTCTCGGGCTTGTCACGGCTCGGGCCGCAACCCTGTTCATGCTGGGCCTGCCAGGAGCGAGCTACCTCTACCAGGGAGAAGAGCTGGGTCTTCCAGAGCACACCACCATTGAAGCTGAGCAACGACAGGACCCTACATTTGCCAGAACCAACGGGCAGCGAGTTGGCAGAGATGGAGCCAGAGTTCCACTGCCTTGGACAAAGGGTGGAACCACAAACGGCTTCACCATCGCCAACACAGCTTGGTTACCACAACCAGCAAGCTTTGCCGATCTCAGCAGAGATCAACAAACAGGCACGGATTCAACTCTTGGGATGTACAAGGCGAGCCTCAAGTTTCGCAGCGAACTCGGGCTTGGACAGGGCTCTTTGTCTTGGACAAGCACAGACGCTGTCCTGAGCTACCAAAACAAAAACGTAATCGTGGCTCACAACTTTGGAGAAGCTGCTGCCACGCTTCCGGAAGGGCAGCTGCTGATGGCCTCAGCGCCATTAAACTCCGGTAAACTCCCAGCCAATGTCACGGCTTGGGTCATGGTCTAGTCCGCAAATTTTCTTCTTGGCCAAATATGCACTTTGCCGTTGCGCATGGCGGTGGCTAGAAAGAATGACCGAAAATCGCGTTCCAGGTAGCGGATACCGACTGCAAGCCTTTACAGTAAATGAAATGGTAGGCATTGTTGAAGTCGCGCAGCACGCTGGCGTATCAACTGCGACAGTTTCCAGAGCTCTAAACGGCAAGGCGAACGTGTCGGCCAGAGCGCGCGAACGAGTCCTGTTGGCAGCTCAAGAGCTGGGATACGTCGCCTCCTCTTCTGCTTACACGCTGGCAACCGGCAAAGCAAAGAACATTGGGGTGGTGATGCCCTTTATCGACCGTTGGTTTTTCTCTACTGTTCTTGAAGGTGCAGTGAACGCCCTTGTGAACAGGGGTTACGACGTAACTCTCTATAGCCTCTCCGGCGGAAAAGACAACCGATCCCGCATTTTTGAGGAGCTGGTTCTAAGAAAGAGGGTCGACGGTGTCCTAACCGTTGGAGTGAAGCTCTCAGAGTCAGAACTGACCAAGCTCACCGAGCTAGAAAAGCCCATTATTGGAGTTGGTGGTCCAATTCCTGGCACCAGAACAATCGCCATTGATGACGAAGGTGCTGGAAGACTGGCAACCTCACACCTAATTTCTCTAGGTCACACCAAGATCGGAATGATCTCCGGGCTGCCTTCCACAGAGATGGACTTTCACCAGCCATACCTAAGAAAGACTGGCTACCTGGAAGCACTGCTAGATGCCAATCTCGACTTTGATCCGAAGTGGGATGCCCAGGGCGATTTCACGGTTGGTGGTGGCTACTTTGCTGCCAAGCAAATGCTGGGGAACCCGCAAAATGCCCCCACCGCCATTTTCTGTGCATCTGATGAGATGGGGTTTGGAGCAATCCAAGCTGCTAGAGACTTGGGCCTCAGGGTGCCGCAGGACGTCAGCGTTATTGGAATCGATGGCCACCCGCTCGGTGAGTTCTATGGGCTCTCAACAGTTCATCAGTCAGTGCAAAAACAGGGAGCAAAGGCGGCCGATGCGCTGATTGACATTTTGGAGTCAAATGACCCGCGAGACCAGGAGAATTTTGAAGAAATGACCAACTGGCCGATTGAGCTAGTTGTGCGAAGCTCCACAGCTAAGCGCGCTCCATAGTTAGAGTAGACAAATGGCAGATTCCTCATTCGACGTAGTAAGCAAGGTTGACCACCAAGAAGCTGACAACGCTCTAAATCAAGCGGCAAAGGAAGTCGAGCAGCGCTACGACTTTAAAAACACCGACGCCAGCGTCGCCTGGAGCGGCGAAATGATCATGATTAAAGCCAATTCCGAAGAGCGGGCCAAGGCCGTTCTGGATGTCCTCCACACCAAGCTAATCAAGCGTGGCATCTCCATGAAGGCTCTCGACTCTGGTGACCCTTTCCCTTCTGGCAAGGAATACCGGATTGAGTCCACGCTAAAGGCCGGCATTGATCAAGAAAATGCCAAGAAGATGACGAAGCTAATCCGCGACGAGGGACCGAAGAACGCCAAAGCTCAAATCCAAGGCGACGAGCTAAGGGTTAGCTCCAAATCTAGGGATGACCTGCAAGAAATAATCGCATTGCTACGAGGTGCGGACTTCCCGCTTGATCTTCAGTTTGTAAATTACCGCTAGAAAAGTTCTAGCTAACCCATGGCAAGGTAGCCGGTTCCGCTTCCGGTAATCGAAAAGAAGTTAGCCGCCCGCATAAACGCTGCTTCTCCAGGAGCAAGCTGAATCAACTCATCCAGCGAATTAGACAGCGTTATCTCACCCGCCACACACACCAAAATTGCGGTCCCCTTGAGCGCCAAATCAACCAGCATGCGATCACTACTTGGCGTGACTCGATAAAAACTAAAGTCCTCAACTGGAACCGGATACTCTTCTAGGCCCTGTGAAAGCATCTTCGTCTGCAGAAGCGGATCTGGAAGGGGCTCAAATATGAGCACCTGCATGAGCTCCTCAAGATCAATTGGCTTCTTGGTTAGACCACCGCGCAGCACATTGTCACTGGCTGCCATGACTTCGACTCCGAGGCCGGATAAGTAACTGTGAATGTTGCCAGCTGGCAAAAATAGCGCTTGGCCCGGCTGCAAGGTGACCTGATTCATCAGAACCGACACCAAGAGCCCATTGTCATTTGGAAACTCCAAATCAAGTTTGGCGATCAACTGAGCCCGATCGTCACCCAGCACATCTTTCGATGCGACAAGTTGGTTGACTACCGTGTGGCTTGAATCAAAAGCCCACTGAGTGGCACCCTTGAGTCCCCCTTTATTCAACGCCTGAAGCCAACCCGAAAACATCTCGTGGCTCTTTGCTAACGAGGCAATGTCTCGGGCAACCTCCAAGAGCGGTCTAAAACCACAAAGTGCCTTGAACTCTGAAACCGCGACGATTAGTTCAGGCTTGTGGTTGGCGTCCTGGTAACCGGGGGCCCCAAGAGCGAACTGCTCGATGGCTCTTTGTTTCGAAGGGTGAGCCTGAATCGACAGCGGCTTGGCCGCTGCCAAAAGCTTCACCAAGTAAGGGAGTTGTCCGATTCGTTCCAGCAGGTTGCCACCGATGTGGTCGTCTACTTCCGAAGGGTCAAGCCGATGAGAGCCAAACCAAATCTCGGCTTGCGGCTGACCGTTTGAGTCGATGCGCTTGAGGGCTGGAATCAGTTCAAGCGAACCCCAGGCATAGGCCTTAGGTTCATTGGTCAACCGAAAGATAGTCACGTCGCAAGCCTACCTAGCACCATCTTCGGTAACGATAATTGAGATCGGACCAGTGGCAGGGTAGGCGGCATCAAGCTCGCTCCGGCGAGCACGTTTCACGACGCTCGCTGCAATAAAGCCGGACCCGACCGCCATAACAATCGGGAAGAAGAAGGCCAAGGACAACCCAATGCCCTCCGACAGTGCGCCCATCACAGTTTTGGCTACGATGGAGATCACCGCGTTGAAAAGGCTCAGGCTGCTAACCGCCCAAGCGGTTGACACTCCCGGGATGTGGCCGGCGGCTGAATAAAAAGCAGGCGAAACCGGAGCAAGACCAAGACCTGCTAATCCCCAGAAAACACCGGTGGCTATCAAGCCAATTTCCGGACTAAATGAAGCCAACTGACCTGCGGTCAATGCGGAAATTGAGAGCGTAATGGCTGCCAAGAAGGCACCGCGCGAGGCCATGGTGTGAGGATGCCAAACCCTTGCCAAGCGGGTCATCGACAAACGCCCGATGATCATGCCGGTCATGAAGGCCGCGAATGGAACGGAACGAAGTGCCACATCTGCATTCAAGACATCTTTGGCAAAAACTGCCGCCCAGTCGATGATCGCCACCTCTGGATAGATGCCAAAAAATAGACCGACTGCCAGTAATCGAAGCTCAGCCGGCATTTGATATATCCTGCGCTTGACTGTATTGGCCTTTTCCTCGAGGTGCCCATCTTCAGTTGGAGACAGCAGCCAGCGAAGATTGAATTCGAAAATTATGAGGGTCGCCACTCCAACAATCAGCAAGTAGACTTCGAGGCTCAGATAAACAGTTCCAAGACCGCCGCTTATAGCGGCAGCGACCGCACCCAGGCTCCAGCCGGCGTGCATTCTGCCCATGACGTTTATGCTGATCTGCTTTTGCAGCATAACCGCAGCGGCATTTACGCTCACGCCCATCAGCGAAATGAAAAAGCCAAAGCTAGCGTTCAGGAAAAACCAAACTAGCGGTTCGTTACTAAAGGCAAGCGTCACCAGGAAAACCATGGCTCCGTAGTTTGAAAATCTGATAACCGCCCTAGAGCCATATCTCATAATCAATCTCGACGCGAACAAAAGTGGTGTGATTGAACCGATGAGACCGAATCCAATTATGGTTCCCCAGGTGGCGAATGAGACATCCAGCCGAGCAATGTATTCCGGCACCCAGGCCACGGAGGATAGGGCTGCGTGACCCATGGCGATGAAGGTTGCCAAGGTGGCGATCTGAGCTTTTCGCAGTCTGGCACCTGGCAGACGTATCACTTGGCTATCCTTTGGAGATTTTCAGTATCTCTTCGCGGTCGAAGAGCTTCATTCTCTCGCGTCCGAGGGCTTCCCCGATAGCTTTTTCCTTGGAATTAATCTTCAACCACTTGGCCCAGTCCACAAAGTCGATATTTCGATCCTCTAAAGTTTCAATAATCTGGTGTTCGCCAGCAAGCTCCGGTTGCCACCATCGATCTCGATCTTGAAGGACGTTCCCAATAGTCTCTATGGCGTCAGCCTTGGTGTGGCCAATAAGTCCTACTGGTCCACGCTTTATCCAACCGGTGCAGTAGACACCCTGGAGACTCTGGCCATCCTCACCAATTACCCGACCGGCCTCGTTGGGAATCACCCCGGATTTAGCATCGAAGGGAATCTTGTCAACGGGTGAGCCAAAGTAGCCGACCGCCCGATAAATGGATTGGATTGAAAAGCTTGTTGTCTCTCCGGTTGGAACCACGCCTCCGGAGCCGTCAAGTTTGGTTTTTTCAATGGTCAGTGAAGCAACCTTGCCATCCTGGCCGACAACCTCAACGGGGCTTGCAAAAAAGTGCAGGTGGAGCCTGCGGTCCTGAGGCTCTTGAGGGTTTGCGCGCAACTGCTCAAGGGTTTTTACCATCACTCGAATCTGGTTATTGCTGTCAATGGCATCTTGAGAACCCTGGTCATACTGAAAATCCTCGTCATACACGATTGCTTGAACACCGTCGATGTGGAGAGCCTCACGCAGCTCCAACGGCGAAAACTTAACCTGGGCTGGACCGCGGCGACCAAAGACGTGCACATCGGTCACTGGCGAGTTCCTAAGGCCCTGGTATACGTGATGTGGAATGTCTGTAACCAGAAGGTCATCTGGGCGCTTGACGAGCATGCGAGCCACGTCAAGGGCAACGTTTCCGTTACCGATTACGGCAACCTCTTTGGCGTTGAGTGGCCAAGTTCTAGAAACATCCGGATGGGCGTCGTACCAGTTGACAAAGTCGGCTGCTCCGTAGGAGCCATCTCGATCAATGCCAGGTATAGCTAGCGGCGCATCCTTGATGGCGCCGGTTGCAAATATGACCGCGTTGTAATGCTTTTTTAGATCTTCTAGATCCATGTCTTGGCCGTAACGGACGTTACCAAAAAACCGAATGTCTCCTCGGTCAAGAACCTCGTGAAGAGCATTGATGATGCCCTTAATTCTGGGGTGGTCCGGAGCAACTCCGTAACGAACGAGGCCATAGGGAGCCGGAAGGTGATCAAATAGGTCGATCGATACTTCAAAGTCACGCTCAGCCTTCAAGATCAGGTCCGCCGCATAAATACCGGCGGGACCTGCGCCAATGATTGCGAGCCTTAGCTTTGACATTAGTTACTGTTCCTTTTCTAAACTGTTTTTTCTAAGCTGTGATTTTTCTGTAACTTAACCCTTGCGCTCGACAACTGCCAATGCAAATGCTTCTAGTGCTGTGCGAACTTTGCCCTTTGGCAGTGGTGCGATAGCGGCTATCGCTAAATCTGCCCAACGCTTGGTTTCTAATTTGGATTCTTCCATGACCGGGTGCTTTCGCAGTCTTTCAAGAACCTCAGGAAGCGAAGCGGCATCTAGACCCGAAGAAATATCCCCAAGTAACTTGACTGACTCGGTGTCATCGTGCTTGGCAAGTAGCAGCACTGGAAGAGTTGGGACTCCGGCGAGCAAGTCAGTCCCAGAGATTTTGCCGCTTTGCGACTTGGTGGATTCAATGTCGATGATGTCATCGATGAGCTGGAAGGCAACGCCAATGCTTTGCCCAAATTCCTCAAGTGGCTTTTGAAAAGATGAATCGGCGCCCGAGAGCATGGCACCGAGTTGCGCGGCTAGGGCAATCAATGATCCAGTCTTGTCTCTCAACACCTGAATGTAGTGATCCACCGGGTCTTCTTGATCGATTGGCCCGATAGTTTCGTGAAGCTGCCCCAAAACCAGTTGCTCAAAAATCTTTGCCTGCAATTGCAGCGCCTCTTGGCTGAGTCCAGAAACCAGGTTAGAAGCCCGGGCAAATAACAAATCCCCGGTCAAAATAGCAATGTTATTGCCCCAAACAATGTGGGCAGTGTCGACGCCTCTCCTTGTGGAGGCCTGATCCATAACATCGTCGTGATACAGAGTTGCTAAATGAGTGATCTCCATGACCACTGCAGCATCTAGGACATCTTCACCGCCAGGGGTTCCCAGGTGCGAGGTTAGAAGCGTCAATACTGGACGCATCCTTTTGCCACCAGCTTTTGCCAAGTGACTAGTCATCGAATCGACCATTACTTCCGCGTGAGCAGTGGCCTCGATTAGTCTTTCCTCAACCTTTGCTAGGTCTGATTCGAGGCTAGATAGCAGCGCTTTGTCAGTTACCAACCTAAGTTGGCTGGGCAGTGCGATTTTCATTTCTCCCTTATGGCCGAATGAATGGCAACCACACCGAAACTCAAGTTCTTCCATTGAGTTTTAGAAAAGCCAGCTTTAGCAATGTCCTTGGCTAATTCAGCCTGCTTTGGCCACGCGACAATGGACTCGGAAAGATAGCTATAGGCGGCAGGGGTTTTGCTAGCCAGTCTGCTGACATGCGGCAAAATAAGGGTTAGGTAAGCGCGGTAGAAGACGCCCAAAAGTCCCGGCACATGCGAGAACTCACAAATCACCAATCGACCGCCCGGCTTCAGAACTCTCAAAAATTCGCCAAGAGCTTTGCCTCGATCTTGAACGTTTCGCAAGCCGAAGGACATTGTGACAACGTCAAATTCATTGTTTTTAAAGGGCAGCTTCATTGCGTCTGCGAAGACGAACTCAAGCTCCGGATAGCGCTTCTTGCCCTCGGCAAGCATGCCTTTAGAAAAATCAGCTGCTACAACTTCTACCCCCGGAAGCTTTAGTGCCATGGAGCTGGTGCCGGTGCCGGCTGCGATATCAAGAATCTTTTCGCCCGATTGCGGGTCAACCTTTTCAAGTACTTTTTTGCGCCAAAGCTTGGCCTGACCAAAGGACAAAAGATCGTTGGTTTTGTCGTAGGCATGGGCGACATCGTCGAACATCTTTGAAACCTGTTCGGGTGATTTGGATAGATCGGCTTTAGACACGGCCCTAGTCTAATCGCGAGTGCTGGGGTTACTTTGACTCACGAGGGTATAGACCACCAGCGAAACGGTCCCAAGCACCAACCCAACCATCAGCGGGGTTGTTGCAGAAACATACTTGTCCGCAGGGGTCAGGGTTGTGATTTCAACCTGGCTGAAATCCACCGGTTGGCTATCGAACGTCCCGACCTGATTGTCGACCATGGCCGGTGGTATCACCTGCTGAAGGTGGGAATCGGTTTCCAGTTCCAAGTCGTCGCCCTCAGCTGAAAAGCCGACCGCAGCAAAGGGCATCGCCAGCAGCGAAACCGCGACCACCCTTATTAACACTTCATCACCTGACCTAAACTGAACAATAAGACTAAAGAGGAAATCTATTTCTCGCATTACTGGTTCGCATAATCTCAGTGAACTGTGAGCAAAGGGAACCATGGCTTTGAAGGTATTTATCCGCAAAATAATTCTGTCGGATCAATTAGAGCTATCCGGCTCATCGGTGTTTTTGCGAAATGATCAGCAAATTATTGGCACGGGCCGTGCCATCCAAATAGTCGCAAGGGGTAAAAACCGAGTTGCAGAGCTAGCAGCTGGCTGGAAAGAGATCCTTGCCACCGCGGAAATAGATGACCAATCAGGAATCAGCAACGCCGGGCTGATTGCGCTGACCTCAATCACATTTTCCGAAAACAGCTCCCAAGACAGCGTTCTCTACGTCCCAACGATTACAAAGGTTTACCGGGGCGAAGTTGGCTTTGAGGTAATCATCGAAGGTCCTAAGACTTTGGAGAATGATCTGCAGCCGGTGCTTGGGTCGTTTCAAGACGGCAGTTTCAGTTCGGATGCTTTCAAGGCAGCGGTAGCTAAATCTCTTGAGGCATTCAGTACTACGGACCTAGAAAAAGTAGTGATCGGCAGAGATCTTTTGATGCCGATTGATTCCAGGCCAAACCTCGCGATTCCCTTGAAAAGACTTCACGAAAGATACCCGAATTGCTGGACCTATGCGATTGGAGATGTCTTCGGGGCCTCTCCGGAGCTTCTGCTGAGGGCACAAAGCGGCGAGGTCTCGGCCAGAGTGCTTGCCGGAACAGCCGGCCGCGGCACCGACCCGGATGTCGATCGAGCCATCTCAGAAGGCCTTACCCACTCCCAGAAAAACAGGCACGAGCACGAATTCGCTGTCAACTCCATGGTCCAAGCGCTGCAGCCTTTTTGCGATTTTGTTCAGGCAGATACAGAACCGTTCTCACTGGCTCTACCTGACCTCTGGCACCTTGCCACCGATGTCAAGGGTGAGCTTAAAGACGGAGTAACACTCCTGGATGCAATAGCCAAACTGCACCCAACCGCAGCGGTTGCCGGAACGCCAACTCAGTTAGCCGAAGATCTAATAGATGAGCTGGAGCCTTTTGACAGAGCGGGTTATGCAGGGCCGGTTGGTTGGCTAAGTTCAAACGGCGACGGGGAGTTGGCAATTGCGCTTCGTGGCGGAATCATTGAAAAAAATCAGATTAGAGCCATCGCGGGCTGCGGAATTGTGACTGAGTCAGACCCTGAAGCTGAACTTGCCGAGACCGAATTAAAGTTCAAAGCCGTTCGCTACGCCTTTGCAGCCGAGAGCTTGTAGTCAATAATCACAAAACCCTCGGCTTTCATCGCCTTTTCAAGTTCCGCTATTGATTGAACTTCGAAATACTGCCAATCAAAAGCTTTGGCTAACGCCTCTATTGATAATTGCTGCGGGGTGATAAATAGCTGTTCAAATAGCTCATTTGGGATGTTCTTTGACACCTCAAGGTTTCTGAAAATCTCACCACCCGAATCATTTCCAACAATTAGTTGAACATTCAGATTTCTAAGTCCAGATTTATTTAGCGACCCAACATCGTGAATGAGAGTCAGATCGCCTATCAGTGAGCGAACGCCGTTTCCGGCCTGAGCAATTCCAATTGCGGTGGCAACGGTGCCGTCGATTCCAGATAAACCGCGGTTGGCAAAAGTTGTTACCGCGGCAGGCCTGACTGTCCTATCAGCAACCCGAATCAGGTTTGACGCACCAAACAGCAAAGGTATTGAGCCGGTAGCGTTCCAAACTGCTTGTGCCAACAGTGCTCGCTGGTCGGTTGGTGGCTCGAAGTTTTTCCAGCTGGCAATCCAAGCACTATCGGCTCGGCCTCCTGGGATCAGCTGCCAAGAAGTCGCAATGGCGTTGTTACCAACGTCGAACTTGCCAAACTGTTTCGAATTGGCGACATAGACATTGCCGCGCTTGATCAGGGCAATGATTGGCCTTGAAAGAGTTGGCTTTCCAAAAACAACTACCCTGCGAACCTGATCTGCCAAATCAGAACCGAGTGCCTGCACATAATCAGTGATTGCGCTGGATCCATACCTGGCACCCGAGGATGGCTCGGCAAAAAGTGGAAGATTCGCCTTTTCAGCAAAGCGAACCGCATCTGATCCCGCGCCTGCACCTGCGACAACAACCGTGTGGTTATCCACTTCAATTTCTAGCGCTTCTTGTAAGGCTGTTGCTACTGGCAGAGCTCTTGTAGTCAGTTTGGAAAGAACATTCAGAGCGCTGGGCTCGCTCGCACTCAACGGCTCAACAAACTGAAGATTCAGCTGGACTGGGCCCGACTGTTTGGATACTCCCAGGCTCTGAGAAATGGCGGTATCGACTAAAACGCCCGCCGAAGGGTTGCTGCCTGGCCTTGGCGCTGGAACATCGTGGAAGCCTCGTAGGACACCGGAGAAGATGCCAACCTGATCAGTGGTTTGATTCGCACCGACACCCCTTAGTTCAGTGGGTCGGTCAGCGGTAAGCAAGATAAGAGGAACTCCGCTGTGGTGAGCCTCCAGGACCGCAGGGTGCAGATTAGCAACCGCAGTTCCAGAGGTAGTAATTATTACGCTTGGCTCTCCGGTTGCCATTGCTCTTCCCAGGGCCGTGAAAGCTAGTGTCCGCTCATCAAGACGAATAGTGAGAGAAAGTTTCCCGGCTTGCGCAAGTTGGCCGGCAGCGATAGCCAGTGCCTGAGATCTTGCGCCCGGAGCTAGGTAAAAGTTTTTGACTCCGCTTGCCACAAATTCAGCAATTAGCGAGGCAGCGAACTCTTGGGACGGGTTGGTCACAACTTGTCTTTGTCGTCTTGATCTTTATTGCGCAAGAATTTAGAAATGTCCCTCAAGAAATTCGGGTCGTCATCCGGAGCAATTACTCGTCCTTTTCCGCCCGAAGCCGGTCCCCTGTTATCTCGAAGTGGCCTTCCGACCATCAGGTAAAGAAGTCCGCCGAAAAATGGCAACAGCGCGCAAAGCACCACCCAAGCCCACTTGGGCAGCAACCTGACTTCAGACTTGTCTGCGCTTGCTGCAAAAACAGTAGTGAAAATCGTCCAAATTATTAAGAACCCCAAGGTTCCTATAGCCACTCTCGTCATAACTCCACCCTAGTTCACCAAGCTGAGCCTAAACTGTAGAGGTGAAAAACCCATGGCTCAGCTACACACTAATTCGTCTCAGCTTATTTTTCGGCGTATTTCTCGCCCTTATTGCTTTGCAGTTCAACACATTTTTTGCCGCAATTATTGCCGCGGCGGTCTCTTTTGCAATTTCTCTTGTCTTTTTAGACAAACAGCGAAAAGCCATGAGCCAATCTGTGGCTGAAAAGCTGGCTCGAAATACATCCGGAACCTACGTGGATAAAGAGAACGACCTTGAGAACGGCCTCATGGATTCAGAAACTGAAGCTGACAAAAAAGATTCCGGCGCCGACCAAGACCCCAAAGCCTAAGCCCGCAAAGCTTGCAAGTTTCAGAGCCGTAATAAGCTCCTTGGCCCCTCTGCCATCAAGGGCAATCAGCGTTGCTGGGATGACTAGTAGCAGATTAAGCAGCCCCAAAAGGGTCGCCGGGTAGACCAACACCAGCATTAGGTTAATCAAAACCGGTATCCAAAGCATCCAGATAAACAACCTGCGAGAATTCTTTTCCCCCAACCTCACGGCAACTGTGATTTTTCCAGATTCTTTGTCTGTTTTTATGTCTCGAATGTTGTTGACCATCAGGACCGCAGATGCATAGAGCCCGTATGCGCCACCAACCAAAACCGAAAGCGGATCAACGAACCCGGTCTGAATAAAGTTGGTACCAACAGTTGCTACAAGACCGAAGAATACAAAAACGGCGATCTCTCCGAGACCGGCATAGCCGTATGGGTTTTTACCCCCGGTATAGAACCAGGCCGCCACGATGGCAGCAATGCCAACCAAAACCAAAAACCACTGACCGGTCAGTAAAACAACTGCCAGACCAACGAGACCTGCAAACCCAAAGCTTGCAAAGGCGGCTATTTTTACTGATCCCGGTTTCGCAGAACCCGACCCAGTCAGCCTTAGTGGGCCAACTCTGTTCTCATCGGTGCCGCGGATGCCATCGGAGTAATCGTTTGCGTAGTTCACGCCGACCTGCAAAGACAGCGCAACAAGTAGGGCCAGAATCGAAAGAAGTGGATCAAAAGCATCAAGCGATGCCGCGGTTGCGCTTCCAAGAATGATCGGTGCGATGGCTAGCGGAAGCGTTCTGAGCCTGGCGCCCTCAATCCATAGTTTTACAGTTGACATTTTATAAAGACTAATCTGCCAGCAGCGCCCTGGCCGCCTGATAGTCGGGTTTGCCGCTTATCAGTCTCGGTACTTGGTCGAGTATTTGCAGGGCAATCGGTTTCGCCGGGCCCAAAAGAATTCTTTGAAGTTTTGACTCGTCAAACCCCTTACTCACGGCCAAAACCAGACCGACCGATTGACCCCACTTTGAATCAAGTGCGACCGCCATGACCTCCGTGACGCCCTCTTGGGCTGCAACCTCAGCCTCGACATCATCGAGGGACACTTTTTTGCCACCGGAAACGATTACTCGATCCGCTCTACCGATAATCTTCAGGCGCCCGTTTACTATTTCGCCTAAATCGGAACTTAGAAACTTTTCGCCAACCCCGTTTGCAAGGACTGGTCCAGAAACAGCGACCTGACCGTCGATGATATCAAGATTTACTCCTTCTAAAGCCTGACCGTCGTAAACGCAACCGCCACTTGTTTCGGCCATCCCGTAGCTTTCAACCAGATTCACGCCCCGGCTTTTTAGTGATTCGAGGGTCGCGAGGTTTGGTAGCTGACCCCCAATCAGAATTGCATCGAAACTTTGAAGTGCGGCGATGATGCCACTGTCTTGAGATTCGAGATCGATATACGCAGCCAAGCGATCAAGCTGTGCTGGAACCAAAGATGTGTAGCGTTTGCTGCCTCGCATCAGGGAAACCGAGTTCAGAAAACCCTCGGCCGAGAACGGCACTCGAGTGTTTTGGATCACCGGCTGAGTGTCTGCAATAACGGACCTAAAAAGCACGTTTGCTCCCGCAATGTAATTGGCGGGAAGCGCAAGGAGCCACTGACCGTGGCCGCCGAGAAACTTTGCTGACGCGTTAGCACTTGCAAGAAGGGCAGCCAAAGAGATTTCAAGTCGCTTTGGTCTTCCGGTCGAACCAGACGATTCGACAATCAGGCCGACATCATCAGAAACCTGTGATGGGACCGGATCAAAATCAACACCAACTCCAGTTATCTCCGGAGGTGAAACAAAACCTGCGACTTGACCGTCAAATACGTTGGTCATCATCTTCAGGACCGCAAATGGGTCACTCGCGCTAACAGTAAGAGTGGGCTTCATCAGAAGTGCCAGGGGAACGAGGACCAATCAGGTTTGCGCTTTTCCAAGAAGGCATTCTTGCCCTCGTTTGCTTCGTCGGTTCCATAAGCGAGCCTGGTGGCCTCGCCGGCAAATAATTGCTGACCAACTAAACCGTCATCAACGGCGTTCATTGCATACTTGAGCATTCGAATTGCCGTAGGTGACTTACCAAGGATTTCTTTTGCCCACTCCAGGCCAGCAGTTTCCAGATTCGCATGTGGAACCACCTTGTTGACAACGCCCATTTCATAAGCGCGATCGGCATCGTAGGTGGCTCCAAGGAAGAAGATTTCCCGGGCAAATTTCTGGCCGGTTTGTTTGGCTAGGTATGCCGATCCGTAGCCGGCATCAAAGCTGCCAACATCGGCGTCAGTCTGTTTAAACTTCGCGTGTTCCCTGGATGCGATTGAAAGATCTGCAACTACGTTCAAAGAGTGCCCTCCGCCGGCGGCCCAGCCGCTTACAAGCGCAATTACAACCTTGGGCATAAACCTAATCAAACGCTGAACTTCTAGAATGTGCAATCTGCCAGCAGAACCCTCGGCATGCTCATAGCCGGCTTTGCCTCGAACCGACTGGTCGCCGCCGGAGCAGAAAGCCCAGCCGCCATCTTTTTGACTCGGTCCATTACCGGTTAGCAGAACCACCCCAACATTTGCCTGACAGCGCGCGTGATCAAGTGCTCGATAAAGCTCGTCAACGGTCTGGGGTCTAAAGGCGTTTCTGACCTCCGGCCTAGAAAAGCCCACCCGGACAACGCCAAGTTGCTTGTGCGCATGGTAACTAATGTCGGTCAGATCCTCAAACCCCGGTACCGCCATCCAGATTTCTGGATCAAACAGCTCTGAAACTGGTTTTGTCATAGACCTAGACTAATCCTCGTGGAGAGCATTCAAATAACTCAGGTATCGGTAGTCAGACTGCCGCTGCGCTCTCGGTTTCGAGGAATTGAGTACCGAGAGGCACTTATTTTTAAAGGCTCCCAGCGCTACAGCGAATTCTCGCCATTTTTAGAATACGAAGATGATGAGGCTGCGACCTGGTTGAGAGCGGCTCTGGAGTTTGCAAACGCCCCGCTTCCACAGCTCAAAAGGCAACTGATACCGATAAACGCAACCCTTCCAGCAGTCAGGCCCGATCAGGTTGTTGAAACCCTTGAAGCATTCGGCCAGTTTCAAACCATAAAAATAAAAGTTGCCGAAGCCGGCCAGGACCTAGACCAGGATTTAGCCCGAATAGCCCAAGCCCACAAAAGCTTTCCAGATGCGAACCTCAGACTCGATGCCAACGGAAATTACTCTGTGGAGCAAGCAATGAAAATTATTAAAGCAATTGCCCATTTACCGATCGAATACTTTGAACAACCGGTGGCTAGCATCAGTGAACTGGTGGAACTTCGAGCGCAATTATCTGCAGCCGAAATCCAAATGAAGATTGCCGCCGATGAGTCAATTCGCAAACAAGGCGACCCTTTAGCAGTTGCAGCAGCCGGCGCTGCCGACATAGCGGTTTTGAAGGTCCAACCGCTTGGTGGAATTACCAGATCGCTGGCAATTGCCTCAGAATCGGGCCTAGCAAGTGTCGTTAGCTCGGCCCTGGAGAGCAGCATCGGTATCTCACACGGTCTGCACTTGGCGGCCAGCTTGCCAAACCTTGACTACGACTGCGGACT
>Ga0209491_10004489_pt1 | contig 21500 bp, 14 predicted proteins | sample BON02_FD_187213 | JGI IMG/M metagenome (GOLD analysis project Ga0209491, IMG submission 187213) | Freshwater microbial communities from Lake Bonney liftoff mats and glacier meltwater in Antarctica - BON-02 (SPAdes) (version 2) | ecosystem: Environmental > Aquatic > Freshwater > Ice > Glacier... | reverse complement strand
AAACAAGAGATCAGTGCTTCGATTGAAGAGGTTTGGGCATTTATTTCCAATCCAAGCAATCTAAAAGCAATTACCCCCGATTACATGGGCTTCGATATTACCTCAAAGGACATTCCTTCAAAAATGTACGAGGGCATGATGATAAGCTACAAGGTTTCACCCATTTTCGGAATTAAAACTACCTGGGTCACTGAAATTACCCACTTAAAGGAAAATAGCTATTTTGTGGACGAACAAAGGGTTGGACCATACAAGATATGGCATCATCAACATAAGATAGAGCCGACTGAAAATGGGACATTAATGACCGATATTGTCAGCTACCAACCACCTTTGGGACTCTTGGGAAGTCTTGCCAATACTCTTATTATAAAGGGAAAGCTTAACGAAATATTCGATTATAGGACCAAGGCTTTGGATGAAATATTTTAAAGGCAAAAGATCGTAAAGACATTTGTTAACCACAGCCTATGAATAACAAATCAATCATTAAAATAAAAGATGGCAAAGTTGGAATGATCGGCTACGGAATGTTATCCTCTCTTGAAAGTGTTGAAGATGTCCTTGGAAGAAAATACCACGATGAAATATTTTGTGTGCATTTAAACGGTTTACAACGGGCCTGGAATTTTGTCGGCGCCAATAACGACCCCAATTTACCGTCCGAATATCTAAAATATGACTCCTTTTTCCTAAGAAATCAGGAAACTATCCCCTTTGAAAAATCCATATTTTTAAATATCGTGGAGAATAAAGAGGTTCAATTAAACTGTGCCTTGTATTTTGTAACCCTTGATGAATTGGAGATGTTTGATGAATTCGAGGTAGGATATAAAAGAATAGATGTCACTGATATTGTTAAAGAATACAACTTTGAAAACGGAAAAATATATGCCTACAAGGCGCTACCGGCATATGAGTTTAATCCCGAAATGGATAGTGACAAAAGTATCATCGACAAAGGTTATTTAGATCTGGTATTGGCATCCTATGATACCATGGGAAGTGAGCATAGAAAAGAATATGACCTTTCCACCATACCCCCTGACCCCTATTTAGTAGCTCCTGTAATACATAAGAAGGTTAGGGAGTAATTTGAATATCAATACTATTTGGCTTTACCAATCCTAGCTTGAACGTTCCGTATTTCTCTTTAAAAAATCAACAAATAAAAAGTGCACCGACATAATCAATAGAATTACAAATAAATATTCATTAAAAAAATTATCCTTAGAAGGAAAACTAGGAACATACAGCTTAAACGAAACCATATAAATTAATAGGCATAACCCCACTAAAACAAAGCTATACCGCCAATCCCTCAAGCAATCCAGGTACAGCCTGGGTTTCAGGAGAAGGGTCAAATCCTTTCCAAACAATTGTCCGGCCAAAGGCCATAGAAAAAAAAGGGGTAATGCAAATAACCTTGTTTCCCTAGCCAAAGTAGCTGCCATAACAATAGGGGTATTTATCACTAATGCAAGTAGAAAAGCCAAGATGTATTTTTTTTCCAAAATGGTATAGGCCTTAGGCTTTATAGACATATAAAGAAAATAAAGAGCGGGACCCAAAACCAAGAAAAAAGATACTATGGTTTCAACGGAACTGGCATAAGTTCCAAAGTTCTGAAAGTAACAACTAAGCCTATTGGCTACCACCTCGGAGGTCTCTTTCCAAATACCGGTCGCCCAAATAAATACCCCCAAATAAATACCGTATAAGGGAAGTGGCAGGAAAAGCAGCAACAATTTTTTTTTGACCATTGATGTCCACTTATTGTTGGTTTTCAAACTTAGACCAGAAAAGATAACAACCAACCCAGGCCATAGAAAAACAGTACTTTCCCTAGCTATGGTTGCCATTAAAAATAATGGAACATAATATTTCCACTTTCCCCTGATCAAAGCAAGAATACTGAGCAAAATCAAGCAATATTGAAGTGGCTCATCATAACTGAAAACTGGTGGAAAAAAAGCAAATAGTATGGAAAAGCTTAGAAAATAGGCCACAAGATTAAACATTGCCTGACCCTTTGATGCATTAAGTCTTAATGAGAGGGCATAAATCAATATTCCACTAATCCATAGCAATAATAAGTTCACAAGTACAAAAGACTCCCCCAAGGTTACCCCAAAAACACCGGACGTAGCCTCGATCAATAAAGATGTTAATGGGCGTCTGGCAAAGGGTGCAAATTCTTGGTGATATCTAATTTGGGAAGCCAGAAAAACATTGGATAGCTTTGTGTTGTTTTCATTCAACATACTATCCGATACGGGAAGCATATGAATCCCATAGATCAGTAGCACTATCAAAAAACTTATAAGATACTGCCAATAATTTTTCATATTTAACTCACCGATGGAATGCCTAAAAGTAAACAAAACATTAGTTGGTTGTTATTATCCCAAATAATTAATGCCTTATGGGAAAATTGCAATTATTTCCATAGTGTAGACTCCTTTTAAAATATAAACTTCTAAAACCTATATTTTCCTCCCATCCAAAAGATTAATTATACGTGAACCGTAGGTAGCGTTTTTTTCTGAGTGGGTAACTTGAATTATGGTGACCCCTTCATTATTCAATTGCCTAAAAAGTTCCATAATCTCCTCCCCTTGCTTAGAGTTTAGATTTCCAGTTGGTTCATCGGCCAAAATAAGTTTTGGAGAAGAAATTAACGCCCTTGCAACACCTACCAATTGTTGTTGTCCTCCACTTAACTGTGCAGGGAACAAATCTTTCTTTCCTACTATATTAAATCGGTCCAAGGTATCCGCCACAAGGGATTTACGTTCAGAGCTGCCCACTTTTTTATATAGCAAGGGCATTTCCAGATTTTCCTGAACGGTAAGGTCGTCCAACAAGTGGTAGGATTGAAAAACAAAGCCTATATATTGTTTGTACAAATTGGTACGGTGTTTTTCTTTTAGGGTATGAACAGGCTCATGCAAAAAGCTATATTCTCCCTCATCAAAATTATCCAACATGCCAATGACATTGAGCAGCGTAGATTTACCCGAACCTGATGGTCCCATAATGGAAATAAACTCCCCTTCTTCCACGCTAAGGTTAATATCCTTTAACAGGAAAACACGCTGTCCCCCTGAGTTTACCCATTTAAAAATGTTGTTAAGTTGTAGTAGCATATTGTATTCTATTTAATTCATTTATGTCCCCTAACCCTCCCGTCGAAATGCGCGGGACCGACTATCCCAAGGAGCACTAACGGATTCTTGGCAGCTTTAATTAAGAAAATCAATTTCTTCCTTTTCCATAGCCTCCATAACCGCAATCCTCAGACTGATCCCAACAACCGAACATTGATTATTCCTTTATGGTCATTCCGTCCTTAAACTTTTTAAAGGTTTGATCAATGCTGCCCCAATGGACTGATAACTAATGGTCGCCACAGCAATAATCAAAGCTATTCCGCCAGCGAAAAAGAATATTTCCCATCCAATATTAATCTTATAGGCAAAATCCTCCAACCATCGGTTCATCATATACCATCCTATGGGTATCGCTATAAGAATGGCCAAAAGAATCAACTTTAAAAAATCTAGTGTCAATAGTTTATAGATACTTTCAAAAGGAGCCCCCAAAACCAACCGAATACTAATTTCCTTTTTGCGTTGTTCCACCATAAAGGCAGAAAGGGCAAACAGTCCTAAACAAGCTACTAGAATGGCAAACAAGGCAAAACTGTTGAATATTTTCCCCATACGTTGCACATCCTCGTGCATTTGGGTGAATTTTTGATCTAAAAAGGAATATGCAAATGCTTGATTGGGAACATTTTCGTTCCAAATGGCTTCAAGGGAAGTCAAGGACTCCCTAATATTGTCTGTTTTAAGTTTTACCGAAATTGCACCCAGATCGTTGTTTGCAACCACTAGGGTAAGTGCTCCAATATCTTCCTTCAAGGATTTAAAGTGGAAGTCCTGTACCACCCCTACAATGGCCCAGTCCCTTCCATTGTTTATATGCTTTCCTACTGGATTGTCATAACCGAGATCTTGTGCCATTTTAGCATTGACAATCATCGAGTTAATGGTGTCGGAAGCAAATTCCCTGGAAAAATCCCTACCCTGCTTCACCTTTACCCCCAATGTTTTTATGTAATCATAATCCACTCGCCAAACTTGTGCAGGAATCCCACGATCTTCAATTCCTTCCCCCACCTTTTTAAAAGTATTGCCATTTCTTTTGGCACCATCTATCGGCAAATAATCACTTTTTGTTACATTTTGTACTTGAGGAAGTTCTAACAATTGTGCCTTAAAGCTTTCCGATTTATTTCCTAAGATATTGGCCCCTTCCAAAATCACTACCTGATCTTTGTCGTAACCCAGTTCTTTGTGTAGGATATAGTCCATTTGCTTGTAGATGATCAATGTCCCTATAATCAGGATTACCGATGCAGCAAATTGAAACACGACCAATCCACTCCTCAGCTTCCCGCTCTTACTGCCGACACTAAGGCTCCCCTTTAGCACATTTACGGGTCTAAAGGAAGAGAGGTAGAAGGCAGGGTACATTCCTGCCATAATTCCAATTAGCAGCGCAGAACCTACCATAAGCGGTACAAACCACCAAACCTCCCAGGGAAACAAAATCGACTTTGCCGCAATGGCATTAAAGGCAGGCAACAAGGCCCAGGCCAACAGGAGACCTAAAACAAAGGAGATAATACTGAAAAGCACGGATTCTGTAAGGAATTGCGCAACCAGATTACTTTTGAATGCCCCAACTGTTTTACGCAAACCAACTTCTTTGGCCCTATTGGCCGATTTGGCGGTAGAAAGGTTGATGAAATTGATACAAGCCAACAATAAAATAAACCCTGCAATGGCTCCAAAGAGCCATACAAACCGAATATCGCCATGCTTTAGACCATCCCCCATAGCAAGATCTGATCGTAAATGTATATCGGCGATTGGTTGCAACTTATATTCAATGGTTTTCAGTACTTGGATAAAGGCCGGGTCACGACCATAAGCCAATTGGGCAGGGATTATGTAGTTTTCCATAATGGAAAACATTTTTTTCTCCAATGCCGGAATACTAGCATTTTTATCCACAAGAACATAGGTGAAATAATTCTGATTTGTCCAGCTCATGTTGGTATCCTCTATGGGTAAAAGAAAATTAAACTGGAGATGGGAATTTTTAGGAAAATCTGGCATTACCCCCGTAATGGTATATGGTCTTGAAGTATTGTTATCCAACACAATGGTCTTACCCAATGCATCCCCATGAGGGAAGTATTTATCTGCCTTGGATTTGGAAATTACAATATTTCCCGGTTGTAATAAAGCTTCTTTGGAGTTTCCCTGTTCCAAGGAAATCTCAAGAATTTCGAGGATGTTCTGGTTGGCAAATACAAATCCATCCTCAAAATTGTTCTGGGATTCACCAGCCAATCGCAATCCTCGTTTCCCAGCGCCAAAGAGCTCGCTCATATTTATTTTCCCCGCCTTTACAATTTCTGGAAAATCAGTTTGTAGGGCATCCGCAAATGGCAATTGAAAATGAACGCTTTTTTTTAGCTCACCGTCCATTACACCTTGTAACACAACCCTATAAATACGATCCTTATTTTTGTATTTCTGGTCATAGCTGAGTTCATCGTTAATGAAAAGTGCAATCAACAGACAAGCAGCAATGCCCATGGCAAAGCCCCCAACCTTTATGAAAGTGAAGAGCTTTTCGCTTTTAATGCTTCGCCAAGCAATTTTAAGATAATTTTTATACATTACAGTCGATTTTGTCCTCCCCCTAACCCCCTCCTGGAGAGGGGGAATCGGTTCGGTTTTTGATTTATCTTTTCACGTTGTTTTCCTATGTAAGCGCTACCCTTTGTCGGAAATAGTATTGACTTTATTCGTTTCTCAATGATTCTGCTGGGTTAACCATTGCCGTTTTAAAAGATTGTGATAGGATGGACAATGCCGCAACCAGAAGGACTACCAATAGGGGTACTGCGAACATCCAAATACTAAGGTCAATTTTGAAGGCATATTTTTCCAACCATTTCTTGGTGACGAAATAGATGACCGGTAAGGCTATTGCCCCTGATAATAGGACTAGGCTCAGCAACTTTATTGGAATTATTGACAAGGCCTGTACCACTGTGGCACCCATAACTTTTCGCACACTTATCTCCTTGGTTTTTTGCATGGCCATATGCGATCCCAGACCGAACAGACCTAAGGCGGCAATAAAAATTGCCAACAATGAAAACACCAAACAAATGATTCCGAATTTCGATTCGGCCTGGTACTGCCGATTAAAGTAATCATCCATAAAAAAGGAGTTGTACAAATCGTTCGGGAAAAACTCTTTGAACTTGGACTCTATTTGACCCGTTGTTTCAGGAATATTACCACTTGCAATATTTACAGTGACAAACGAAACCCCGTAGCCCATAAGATTCATAAAAACAATAGGGTCGTACCCTTTTTGTAGTGATTGTTGATGATGGTCTTCTACCACTCCTATTATTTCGGCTGTTCTATCGATAGGACCATACTTGAATATCATCTTTTTGTTAATAGCCGCTCCAGGGTCCGAAAACCCTAATATTCTTGCTGCCGAACGATTGATCAAGACCCGATGGCCTGATGGAACCGGACCCTCTCTTGTATACAAAGAGGTAGCATCTTCCTTGACAAAATCTCTTCCTGCCAAGAGATCAATGTCGTAGGTTTTTATAAAATCTTGATCTATAATCACGAAATTTGCACTGACCCCTAACTCTATTGGTTTATGCGCCTGGCGTATGGTATTCCCTTGTATAATTGGTTTACCTGGTATTTCGTCGGACAAGGCAACACTATTGATCCTTGGGTTTTGAATCAGTTCCCGCTTAAAGGATTCTACTTTCCGCTGCGTGGTGGTATCAGCATATGTAGGTGCACCAAAAACAAGATTTTGTTCAGCATTAAAACCAAGGTCCTGGTTCTGCATGTAGGAGAATTGATTATAAACAATGTATGTTCCCGCAATAAGCGCAATTGAAATGGCAAATTGAGAAACAACCAAAGCCTTTTGAAGCGTATTCCCTTTGGTTGTTTTATGAAACTTTCCTCGAAGAACTTCAATAGGCACAAAACCTGACAATACAAAGGCTGGGTAAAGACCTGCTAAAACACCTCCTATTAAAAATATACCTAACATCACTAGTGTCCACTAAAAAATAAAATAAGTTCTTTGAAATTATTGTAAATCTGTACTTTAAGTGTCATTTTTGAGCGTGACGATTTGAATTGATTATTAAGTTCGTAGTTTAATATTACGAAAATGAATCAAGGTAAATATGTCTTTTCTCAAGTAGTTGAGTTTCTTCCCCAGCGTGTTTTTGATAGGTTAACCAGTAAATATTTCGGCAATAAATGGGTCAAACATTTTACTTGTTGGAATCAATTATTATGTATGGTTTTTGGTCAGCTTTCAGCTAGAGAAAGCCTAAGGGATTTGATAATTATTATAGAAGCACATCAATCAAAATCCTATCATTTAGGTTTTGGTAAAAACGTAACTCGTAGCAATTTATCCAAGGCTAACGAAAATCGTGATTTTAAAATATTTGAGGACTTTGCCAATTATCTAATAGTAATTGCTCGAGCTAAAAACAACAAAGAAATTTTTGATATCAAAGGCAATATTTATGCATTTGATTCATCAACTATAGACTTGTGTTTAAGTGTCTTTTGTTGGGCTCATTTTCGTAAAACCAAAGCAGGCATAAAATTGCATACGTTATTTGATGTTAACACGAAAATCCCTGTATTTATTCATATTACAGAGGCAAACGTTCACGATGTTAATGCAATGGATGTCATCGATTATGAACCACGTGCTTATTATATCTTTGATCGTGCCTATGTTGATTATGAGCGTCTTTTTCGTATTACAAAAGCTAAAGCCTACTTTGTAGTTAGAGCAAAATCTAATGTAAAATTCAAAAGAATGTATTCTCAAAAAGTAGATAAATCAACAGGAATCAAATACGATCAAATAGGTAGAATAGAAGGCTTTTATACCTCAAAAGCTTATCCCAAAAAGATTCGAAAAGTGAAATTTTTCGATATTGAGAATAAAAAAATGCTAATCTTTTTGACAAATAATTTTGAATTATCCGCTGAAGATATTGCATTACTTTACAAACAAAGATGGCAAGTAGAACTGTTCTTTAAATGGATAAAACAACACCTAAAAGTCAAGACTTTTTGGGGAACAACAGAGAATGCTGTTCGGATCCAGATTAATGTTGCAATTATAACATATTGTCTAGTATCTATAATCGCAAAAGATTTAAAAATCAATCGTTCAAACTATGAAATTCTACAAATTTTATCTGCATCATTATTAGATAAAATACCTGTAAATGAATTACTTATGAAATCAGATTACAATAATGTCAATGAACACGATACTAACCAACTAGTTTTCAGCTTATTTTAAGTGGACACTAGTGTTTTGAATTATTTAATAAACGGACTCTATATTTGCTAGTCTGTATTTACCTAGCAAAGGAGATGCAAATTGTTTTTGCCTAGAACCATTATTCCTTATGGTTTTTCTAACAATGTAGCTCTAACTTCTTTCCTTAAAAAAAAGCCTGTAACCAATGTGGCCAAAACATCAGCAATGGGGAAAGAAATCCACACCCCAAGTTCCCCCAAGTAATTTGGTAAAATTAAAATGAGTGGTATAAAAAAGAACCCCTGTCGACTTAGTGTCAACAGTAGTGCTGGTACAGCCTTACCTATAGCTTGAAAATAGGCGGCGCCAATCAATTGAATGGCTATAATTGGTGTTGCGGCAAAGACCCAGCGCATGGCCGAAGGGGTGTGTTCCAACACGTATGCATTCATGGCCAATTCGTTGGCGGACATCCCTGGCTGATTACTTAAGAACAAAGCAGCTATCTCAGCTGGAAAAATCATTAGCCCTACAAATACTATAAAAGCCAAGCCAGCGGCATAAAGGATAGCGGTATTGATCGATTCCCGTACCCTTTGGTATTTTTTTGCGCCATAATTAAAGCCTGCAATGGGTAAAAACCCCTGAGTGACCCCAAATACAGGGAATAGAGCAAACATCAACATTCGACCAATAATGGCATAGACAGCTATCATAGCTTCCCCTCCCAAACCAAAGAGAATATTGTTCATCAACAAATAAATTAAGCTTATTACGGCCTGTCTGGACAAGGTAACGAAACCCAAAGCCCCAATTTCCTTTAGAATGGGTCGATCGAGTCCAAAATGGGACCATTTCAATTTAAGTTCAGAATTTTTGGAAAGAAAGAAATAAAGAATATATGCAAAACAAAGAAAATAGCCAATTGTCGTTGCCCAAGCAGCACCTTCCATACCCCAGTCAAAGACATAGATAAAGATATAATCCATCAACAGATTTCCTACTGAGGGAATTATCATAGCGTTCATAGCAAATCTAGGTTTGCCTTCAGCCCTAATAACCGTATTTCCCATCATACATAAGGCTAAAAACGGCACCCCGTACAAAACAATGGTATAGTATATTTTAGCCGGTCCAAAAATATCTCCTTTACCTCCAAAGGCAGGAATAAGGCTATTTACATAGTACAGCCCCAATATCACCATAACTATGGTGACAAGAAGTGTTAAGGTAATTTGATTCCCGAAGGTTTTTAGTGCCTTTTCGCTATTACTTTCTCCTAAGGCACGCGAAATAATACTGGAACCGCCAATACCAATGGCCATTCCTAGAGCTGCTATAAAAAAAGAAACCGGAAGCACAACATTGATCGCCGCTATGGCAATAGAACCGATCCAGTTACCCACAAAAATAGAATCGACCAGAACATTTAAGGACATGACCAAAATACCAATAGATGCCGGAACTGCTTGTTTTATCAGTAATTTACCTATAGGCTCGCTGCCCAACTGATTTGAGGACACTTTGGCCATTACCCGGGAAGTGTTTCCTTAGCCTGCCAGTCTCCAATCCATTTTACCATTAAATTCACCCAGGCTTCATTGTCGTTAAGACAGGGTATATGTTTATAGTCCTTTCCACCTGCTTCCTGAAACTGATGTTTTCCTTCCATGGCAATTTCCTCCAAAGTTTCCAAACAATCTGCAACAAAGGCAGGCGTAATTACAGCCAAGCGCTTAATGCCCTCTTTTGGTAAACGTTCAAACTCAAAGTCGGTATAAGGTTTTAACCAAGGATCGTTGGGCAATCTAGACTGAAAAGAAAGACTCACCTTATCATTGGAAAGACCAAGGTTTTCCTTTACTTTTTCTGTCATCTCATAGCATTGATGGCGATAACAGGTATGATGTGCCACCGAATTGGTCTTACAACAATTGTCATCTATCTTGCAATGAAATTTTGTGGGGTCGGACTTTCTAATGTGCCTTTCGGGAATACCGTGATAGGAAAATAAAATATGGTCATATTCAAAACCTTCCAATCCCTCCGCAATACTTTTTGAAAGCACTTCAATATAGTCGATATTATTATAAAATGCCGGAAGAGTTGTGATTTTCATATTAGGAAAAAATTCCTCCCCAACCTCCATAGTCTTTACCACAACCGTTTCATATGAAGACATAGCATAATGAGGATATAATGGAACCAACAACACCTCGTCCACTCCTTTTTCATGCAGCTGTTCAAGGGCTTTTTTAATGGTCATACTTCCATAGCGCATACCCAGAACAACTGGAATATCACTTTGTTCTTTTACCTTGTTCGCAAAGCGTTCGGAAATCACGACTAAGGGAGATCCCTCTTCCCACCATATCTTTTTATAGGCCTCGGCGGATTTTTTAGGTCTGGTTTGTAAAATAATCCCTCGCACAATAATATTTCTTAACCATTTGGGAACATCAATAACCCGTTCATCCATTAAAAATTCGTCCAAATAAGGTTTAACATCCTTAGGCGTGGGACTATCAGGGGAACCTAGGTTTACCAACAAAACTCCTTTCATTATTCCTTTTTGATTAATTTACTTGCGTAGCAAAAATAACACATGCAGGGCAACAATAATTTAAATCCTCCAAATAGTTTCTCTATACCGTCATAGATATCCCTAATTTAAACGCATAAATAAAAAACATTCATTATTAATACCATTTAGTATTTTATTTATAAAACCCATTCTCCATCTATTTTAGGCATTATAAATTTCCATGCCAATATGAGGGATACCTCAGTAGATTTGGGTCAAAGATTAGCTGGGACAAAGGCTTAGGAGTTTTTATATTGAATAGATTTTAGTATGTTACGGATAACATTGAATAAAAATTCACCTAGATGGAAAATATATTTAAAAACGTAGACCACCAGACCGTCGTATATGCAGCGGGCACGTTTGTTCTTTTGGCTATACTTTACATAATCACCTACCTTACCCTCCGGAAATTGGGAAGCAGTCCGAAGTATCTAATTCCCAAAGATGCCATGAAAAAAGTGGGTATGCCACTTTTCATCTTATTCCTATCTTTCCTGATTCGCTCTAAATCCCTTCATACTGTATTATATCTAAACGATTTTAGTTTTGTCATTAAAAAGACCAGCACACTTCTTATCATATTTTCTATCACCTGGTTGATTATAGTAGCCCTAAAAGTTGCCAAAAAATTGATTATCCAAAACTATAATGTAGAAACATCCGACAATTTAAAGGCCAGAAAAATATATACTCAATTCAACATATTAGAGCGCATTTTCATTGTACTAGTTGCGGTACTGGCCTTGGGAGCGGCCTTAATGAGTTTCGACAGCATTAAAGAAATAGGTGTAAGTCTTTTTGCTTCTGCTGGGGTGGCAGGAATAATTATAGGTTTTTCCGCCCAGAAACTAATTGGAAGCATTCTCGCCGGAATACAGATTGCCATTACCCAACCCATTAAATTTGATGACGTAGTGGTAGTTGAGGGAGAGTGGGGCCGGATAGAAGAGATTACACTAACTTACGTAGTAATCAATATTTGGGACAAAAGGCGACTAATTGTTCCAACGCCTTATTTTATTGAAAACCCTTTTCAAAATTGGACCAAAACATCCTCAGATATTTTGGGTACAGTTTTTATTCATACAGATTACCGTGTTCCTTTTGATAAACTAAGGGAAGAACTCACCAGGATATTGTCCACTACTGAATTGTGGGACGGAAAGGTAAATGTACTTCAGGTTACCGATGCCAAGGCCCAGAGTGTAGAGATACGTGCCTTAATGAGTGCGGTGGACTCACCTACTGCGTGGGACCTAAGGGTTTTGGTCCGAGAAAAACTGATTGGTTTTTTACAAAAAAATTATCCTGAAAGCCTACCCCATACCCGATTATCCCTTAGCAACAACATGGAGCCTACCTCTTCTGAAAAATAAAGGGAATTCTCTCTTGATTGGCATGAAACATGATGCTTTAATACAAATAAAACGTTAATTATGCGCCAAGCCTTTATTCCTACATATTTTTGAGGCATTTTTAACTAAAATTTGGATTTTGGTATGCGCTTAGGCCTAGGTTTACTTTTATTGCTTTTAACACAAGGAATCCATGCCCAGGAAGAAAACAGTCTTCTTTGGGAAATTTCCAGTAACAACCTACCGCAGTCGTCTTATTTATATGGGACTATGCATGTAAGTCAGAAAATTGCCTTTAGATTGGACGATGTTTTTTACGAAGCCTTGGATAAAAGTGAAATTGTGGCTCTTGAATCCGACCCAGGAACATGGCTTGAGGATTATGGGAAAATGCGCAGCAGCGGAATAGGATTTGGGACAGGATTTGTTTCCAAAGGCTTTTACATATACCCTTTTACAATTAAAAACCCTACCAAGGAAATTTTGTCCTCCTACCTTTCCTTGGATGATCGGTTAGTGAACAATATCCTTTACCGTACAAATGAAACTTCTCAAAACTTCGAGGAGGAAACCTATCTGGATATGTTTATTTATCAGGCCGGCAAAAAGTTTTCCAAACCTATAGTAGCCTTAGAAGTTTTGGAGGAATCCAGTGCATTGGTGGGCAGGGCCAATATGAATGCCATGAAACCCAAACCGGACGAGTGGCTTCAAAAAAAGATGCAGACGCAGGATGTTATGTCATTATTGCAGGACGCATATAGGGAACGCAATATAAATCTTATAGATTCACTTGACCAGGCAATGTATACAGAGTATTATTTACAAAATATGCTCTATGCTAGAAATGTAAATATGGTACAAAGGCTGGACTCCATAATGCAAACTGTAAAAGTATTCACAGGAATTGGGGCCGCACATCTTCCAGGAAAAAACGGGGTGATACAACTTTTAAGAAACAAGGGATACAAAGTAAAGGCCCTTACTTCCAGATTCTCCCAAAAGGGACGGGCACTTAAAGATTCTTTGGAAAATAAAACTCTAACCAATGAATACATAACTAGGACCCCCGATGACGCCCTTTTTAGTATTCTTCTTCCCAACAAACTATATCCCATTGCTGAATATACCAATACGACCTACGTATCTCCAGATTTAGCCAACGGAAGTTATCTTATGGTAAACCGAATCCCAACTTTTTCCTATTTAAAAAAGGACTATACCTACACCATTGAGGATGTGGATAGATTGTTGTTCGAAAATATTCCCGGGAAAATCCTTGAAAAGACTAAGATAGAAAATGAGCTGTATCCCGGTTTGGATATTAAAAATCAGTTGAAAAATGGCGATTTTCAACGATACCATATCTATATTACCCCATTAGAAATACTGATTTTTAAAATGAGCGGACATGGTGATTATGTGGCAAAACATTCCGATACCATATTTAATAGCATCAGCTTCAAGTCACTAGAAAAAAAACGTACGGTACTTTTTTCCCAATTCGATGATTTTGAAATAGAAATGCCTTCTTTGTATAATTTTACGAATCGGAAAAGGAAAGGCAATAGATTTATTGAAGGAGTAGATCCTAAAACCTCAGCCTACTACTTTCTAAAAAAAGCTACCCTAAATGATTTTAACTTTATTGAAGAGGACACCTTTGAGCTGAAACAAATTCAAACTCGATTTTATGAAGACCTTAAACTAAAACCAGAATACGGACCCATTGACAACCAAAGTTTAACCTCTTCTGCTAATTTTAGCCCGAACGGAAGGCAAAAGCTGTATTTAAAGACCGTTATACGCAATAACAACTATTACCTCTTAGGGAGTATAAATACGGATAGTACTTACGCGGAGCGGTATTTCGATTCCTTTAAAATTAAGAAACCAAATTATACCGAAGAGTTTAAAAAAGTACAAGATACGGCACTGTTTTTTTCAACGGTAAGCCCTATTGACCCTCCTAAATTTGCTGAAAACAGCAATAACTATTACGAACGCCATAAAAAGCCAAAACCTTATAGCGCTTACACCAAGAAATCAGTTTATCAGAATAAAAATAATGAGGCCGTATTGGTAACCGTTAACAAAGCACATGATTTTCTGATGTTTCCCAATATTGATTCAGTATGGATGCTCAGGAGAAAATTGTACCGTCAAAATACGCTTAATATTATTCGCGAGCAGCGCCCACAATACAACAATAAATATCACGAGATAAACTTAACCCTTGTAGATTCGGGTAGTACACGGGGAATAATGATTAAAAACATCGTTAAGGGAGGCCTGCTTTATGAAGTTAAAGCACTAATAGATACCGTTATACCCCCAAGTAAATTTATCACCGATTTCTTCGAAAACTTCACCCCAAAGGATACCCTCATAGGTTCATCCATTTTAAGCGATAAAACAGGCAATTTTTTTAAGGCCATCAGACAGAACGATAGTATTGTCCATGATGGCTATCCCTTTGTGCAATTTTATAAAAAACACGAAGATTCCCTAAAATACTACATATCCGACTTTAACTTTAGGGACAATCAAAAATATTTACAAGCACATCTAATCCAAAAATTGGCGCAAATGCAAGATGTGGATGCCACAGGGTTCTTTGAGACCTATTATGCCAAATCCTACAGCAACTCTAAGGCACAAACAAAGATACTACAGGCCATAAGCAAAAAACAAAACGAAAGCTCCTTAGAATTACTCCTGCGGCTAATGTCAACTGACCTGCCTTTGGTTTCAAGCAAACAGGAAATTCAAAACATATTCCAGCCGTATTTAGACAGTCTGCCACTTGCCAATAAATTGTTTCCTGAGATTTTCGACTACAGTGCCATAGAAGAATATAAATCCCCAATATTCTCCATTCTTGCAAAGCTAAAAGCCCGAGGATTGATCAAACCAAAAAGCTATAAGAAATATAAAAACCAAATATTAAATGATGCTAAAATCCAGCTTAAAAGACAGCTGGGTCTCTCCATGGATCAATTAACTGATGAGTCCTCTACAAGCGCCGACAACAATTATGACATCCTAGAAAATTATGCGATTTTACTATACCCATTTATTAAGGAAATGGAGGTGGCCTCATTTTTCCAACGCCTGTCTATGGTGGAAGACCCGGAAATTCAAACATCCTATATAGCTCTAATAGTGAAAAATGAAGAAAATCCCTTTAGTGGTGACATAAAAATACCCAAAAGTTTAATAATTTCCTTGGCAGAAAATCCAGAAACACGATTATTGCTATTCGAGAAATTACAGCATATTGGCAAATTAAATATGTTTCCCTCCATTTACAGAAATCAACAAGCCCTAGCGGAGTCCATTCTCTATAACACTATGGAGTTAAATCCCGAGCAACACGCAATTGAATACGTCAAGAATCAAAAATTGTATTATCCCTCCAGCAATTACCACGGCTATTTTTTTAAAGTAAAAGATAATTATAGCAATACCTTAAAAATGTACCTATTAGCATTCAAAAAATCCAATAACATCGAATCTAAATCTTATTATATAAACAAAGGTTTCAGCATTACGGACATTAGTACGGAGGAAGAAGTATTGCGGTTAACTACCGAAGAGTATAATTTAAAGGACAGACCACGGACCATAGTAACCAACCCTTCTGCCTATTCAGGATTTATGCATTAGAGACAGAACGAACGATATAAAAATAATGATGTCCCAAATAGTCGAATTAGAGATAACATGCGTAATGAAACAAGCAGCATGTCCAATGTATGCAATTGATAAATTATATTAGAATTAAAGATTTTACAAGAATTTTTTATGAACTTGGCTAGGCTATTAAAAGACTTGTATCAATAAATAGCTCAACTTCGCAGACTTGAACAATAACCTAAAACCAATAGGTATTAAATGTTTATATTATTCTAACATACAAATAGTTGTGCAAATTTATTTCAACTATAGATTTAATTATACTTAAATGAAAAATACATTCTATTTCATTATATTTCTTTGTTTCAACCTACATGGAACCGCGCAAAATCTGATTTGTTCTGCACAGGATAGGGATACCTTTGACAGTAAGATCAAGGTCATAGCAACTCATAAAAACAAAGAAATTGGAGCAACCATAGTGGCCGTTGGAAAAACTTTTATCGGGATTCCTTATGTAGCCAAAACCTTGGAAATTGGAGTGACTGAATCTTTGGTAATTAACCTTCAAGGGCTGGACTGCACAACCTTTGTAGAAAATGTTTGGGCCTTTAGCCTTATGGTACAAAATAATGAAAAGGACTTCGACTCCTTTCTTGATTACTTAGAAACCATTCGGTATAAGGATGGAAAGCTCAATGGCTACGCCTCACGGCTGCATTATTTTTCAGAATGGATCGCCAACAATGGGCATAAGGGCTTATTAAAGGATATAACCTCCGAAATTGGAGGTGTGGAAAGCAATAAGGCCATCAATTTTATGAGCACACATCGGGAGCTTTATCCATTTCTAAAAGATGCCGACAACTATAAAAAGATTGAGGCTTCGGAGGAATTTCTTAAATCGCAGTCCATCTGTATCCTACCACAGGACCAAATCAAAGCCAATGAGCATTTAATTCGATCTGGCGATATAATTGCCCTGACTACTTCCATTAAAGGGCTGGATATCACGCACACGGGTATTGCTAGTCGTGAAGCCGATGGCAGAATACATTTGCTACATGCTTCCACCGGATCTATGGAGGTTGAAATATCCAAACTACCTCTTACCGATTACCTAAAAGGAATTAAAAGTAATACGGGGATTATGGTGGCACGGCCCTTATAAGGCTACCAATTATTTTCCTTGAACTGGAAAACGTTAAAAGGAACGGCCGCACCTTTAATCTTTAGAACCACAATACCGTGGCCTGGAACTTCCATCTGAATTGTTTCCTCCTTGGTGGTTTTATAGTCTTTATTGGCCCATATATCCCGAATGGTATATCCTGCCGAGGCCTTAATTCCTATATCTGAGAGTTTTAAAGTAATGTTCGCCTGGCTATCGGACCTATTAAGCAATCCTACAGCTATTTCGCCGCTCATAGTATCCATAAGTGGTTTTGCCCAAACTTCCAATTCCCCATAATCTACCAAACGCCTTGCTTGATAAACATAAGAACTTTGATTGAGTGCTATCATTTCACGATTGCTGACCAATTTCAATGTTTCATTAGACATGGTGGTTAGATCATTACCCAATAAAAGTGGCGAATGCATTAAGCACCACATTGAAAAATGGGTCCTATCTTCCTCCAGCGTCATTCCCCGTCCCACTTGAAGCATATCCATATCATTATAATGTCCGGCAGAACTGTAGGCCCACAAATCGGCATTTAAATCAATAATCCTTAAAATGGATTCAAATCTATTGCTGATATCTCCGGAAATTCGCCATGAATCTGCTACTTGGGTCACCCATTTTCCTGGAAATTTCCATCTACAGACATTATAAATTACGTTAGGGTCAATAGACCTTACTATTTTTCCTATCTCGGAATATCTGGTTTCCTCATCCAGTCCCAACCATTCTCCGCCGCACCAATCAACTTTTATAAAGTCGTACTTCCATTCCTTTAGATATAAGGTCAAGTCCTTCCGGTCATGTCCATAAAGCCCCATTCCGGAACCAATAGTGTCTTTATCCCAGTAGGAAGCACAGGTGTTGATTCCCGCATCGGAATAGATTCCTGCCTTTAGCCCTTTTGTGTGAATGTACTCTGCCAGAGATTTCATCCCGGAAGGAAAACGCTCCTTGTGTACCAAAAGGTTTCCATTTTTATCCCTTCCCCCATAAAATCCGTCATCTGTGTTGATAAACGAATAACCAGCGTCCTTTAACCCAGTGGTTACCATGGCGTCTGCTTGGGATTTTATAATATCCTCATTAATATTTACCCGATAATTGTTCCAGCTGGCCCAACCCATAATGGGTGCCTTGGGAGGTCTTGTGGCTTCTTTTATTTCTACCTTATTCAGAGAGGTATTCGAAGAATTTCCGTCAGTCTTTAAATTACAGGAAAATGATAATATGCCTAAAAAGAAGGGAAGGGTGCTTCTCAGATTTCTAGTTAGCATTTGTCTCTATGGTTTGTTTTAGTATTTTGCCCACTTTCCGGTAACCTTTTGCATTGGGGTGCAAGCCATCCGAAAAAAGGCTGGCATCAATTTTCTTGTCCTTATCCAAAAGCACCTCCCCGATATCCGCATAATCAACATTATTGTCGATTGCCAGCGCAGCTATCCCCAGGTTTAAATTAAGCATACGCTCCTCCTTATCCACCCTTGGGAACAATCCCAACAATAATAGTCTAGCTTTAGGCTGCCTTACTTTAATGGCATTGATTACCAATTCCAATCCACTGAGAATCTCTTCATCCGTATTGAGATGTTCATTGTTGGTGCCTATCATTAGTACTATTTGCTCTGCTTCAAAGCCATCCAATTCATCGTGATATATTCTCCAGAGCACGTTTTCCACTCTATCCCAACCAAAACCAAAATTCCTTATCTGAAAATCCTCCAAATAGGTTTTCCAGGAATCGGCCCCATTGCTCAAAGAGGCTTTTGGCATACCCCCCCAATAATGGGTTATACTATTTCCGAAAAAACATATTTTGGGAGCGGTTTCCCTATTCATTTTTAACAACTCCTGATGTCGACCCTCCCAAGGGTACATTCCGGGCTCTCTAGCTTGGGTTACAGGAATTGTCGTAGAAAGGGTCCCAATGGGTTCCTTTATTATTTGACGAATTGTCCTTTCATAGGCCACAGCATATTCCATCATCCCCAAATCCGTAGGATGGGTACCATCCACAAAGCTCTCCATGGATAGATTCATTTCTTCTTTAGTCATTAAAAAAATATCTTGCACACCTTCAGCCTGTAGTTGGGCGAATGCCTCTTTTGCAATTCTATTCAAATCCGTGTAAGTTTTGAAACGTTCACTGTCTACGGCCCCATCAGAATATCCATCGTGTTCCACCACTAAAATTGGGGTAAATGGTCGCCTTTTTTTTATTTGTTTTACCGCAGAAATTATAAGTTGCCGTACCTCGTCCAATGAGCGATCCTTGGTAGCGCCCAAATTAGGCAAACAATCCAAAACATATAATTTGGCATCTATTTCCGTAATAAAATTGAGTACCTCTTCTTCCAGTCTTCCATTACCTGAAAAAGCCAAATTAATAAGCGGCCTATCCAATTTTCTTCCCAAGATAGAGGTCCATGCCATTCCAGGGCGAGAGGCACACGCTCCATGGGCTATGGAGGTACCGTATACTACTACAGGCTTCTCCCCTCTTAAAGGCAAAGGCTCAAAAACAGCATCTACTGGAACTCCAATTTCCAACCACTCCACCTCATTGTACAAAGGCAAATACAACTGATACTCCCTACCTTTTTCATGATACTTTTCTTTAGGATCTATGTTGGAATAGCGGTATTGTATCGTATCCGAAAACGAATATTTTCCTCTGTACCATCGCCAATCCCCATCACTGGTTTTGGCATATAAGTCCACCCCGCTAACACCGGTTGCAGGCATATGGGGCATGGCATGATTGCCTTTTACCTTGTAGCGTACTGTAATGGATTCGGCATCGCTTCTAAACCTAAGAGAGAGCCCTGCCGAATGTTTGGATAGGTTCCAAACAGCAGCCCTAACTCTTTCCTCGGCCTGCTTGGGTAATCTATGATACCTGGAAGCCACCTGGTCCGGCCAAGCCTGCCCTTCAACGACCAGGGAATTGGTGTCCGTTGGGTTCCACCATTTGATGTTTTTATCCTCCTGGGCATTGGTAAATTGAAACAGAAAAATAATTGTCAAAAAACCAATAAGCGACTTTGTTCTCATATAACTTTATTTTAATTTCTTATTTTTAATGGGCACCCAGACCTCCTCTTCCGAACTATCGTCATTTTTCCTATATCTATCCCCTAAAACCTCAAAATGTTCCCTATGATCCAATTCATAGTCAGAGTGCGGCAACCAAACTCCATAAATATACTGGGCCGTTTTGGGAAAGGCACTGGGCAAACCCTTATGAATAAAAACGGCATATAATCCTCCAAACAAGGTATAAGATTCCACCCCCTTGGGCAAGACCTTATAATCCTTCACCTCCACAACCGCCCACTTTTCAAATTGGGTGGTATCATTGAATTCCGAAAAACTCAGCAGCCGTTCATATACCTGCATGCTTATCAGACCCGTGTTGATAGCGTTCCCAATTTCCTTTCTTCTGCTCATAAATCCCTGCCATAGTTCCTTGGTCCTATCCTCCGATAAGCACATGACCAATCGGTTTCCGATCAATTTTTTTTCCGATACCTCTTCAATTCGTGGATCTATGTTGAATCCCATTTTACACTATCCTTGATTTATTATTCCATTTGTGAGCCTATAAAAGGTATTCTCGGAGCCAAAAAATATCCCGTTAGACTAGCAAACAGGATAGGGATAAAATACCCAAATCCGGTCAAAGTAGCCAAAAGAATAGTAGTACTCATTGGTGTCCTCGTGACACAAGCATTTATTGCTGCCATGCAACTTATTATAGCCAGAGTGGGATTAATGGAAGGGAATAAAATATAAAGTATCATCCCTAAGCTTACCCCAACAAAAAATAAAGGTATAATAAAGCCACCCCGCCAACCAGAGGTAACCGTAATGGCTATGGCGACAATTTTAAAAACCAAGATTGCTACAAGGGCATTCAGTGATAAATCCTGTGTAAGCAGTTCGTTAATTTCATGATGTCCAAAATATCTCGTCAACGGAAAATAATAAGCTATAATCCCTAAAAGAAAACCCCCAATCAAAGTTTTTAAATAAATAGGAATAGGTTTTATTTCAAAAATTGATTTGAAAAATTTGGTGCAGTAGATAAATCCCCAGGCCACTATGGTGCCCACCACTGCAAAAATTACGGCATAGAGAAAATCGAACACCCCACTGTATTCATATTCCGATAAATTCCAAATGGGACCAATACCCAAGTGAATGATCAGAGCAAAAACTACATAACTGAAACTACTTGCTACCAAGGCAGGAATAATAGCCTTATAGTATTCCACAGCATGCTTATGATGCAGTATTTCCAATG
>Ga0209491_10004486_pt1 | contig 21511 bp, 21 predicted proteins | sample BON02_FD_187213 | JGI IMG/M metagenome (GOLD analysis project Ga0209491, IMG submission 187213) | Freshwater microbial communities from Lake Bonney liftoff mats and glacier meltwater in Antarctica - BON-02 (SPAdes) (version 2) | ecosystem: Environmental > Aquatic > Freshwater > Ice > Glacier... | reverse complement strand
ATCGTCGAGTTTCTTCGCGATCCGCAGCGTTTTTCGAAGCTTGGCGGACAAATTCCCAAGGGCGCATTGCTGGTCGGCTCGCCTGGTACTGGTAAAACCCTGCTGGCGCGCGCAATTGCGGGCGAAGCGGGCGTACCGTTCTTTACTATATCTGGCTCCGACTTCGTCGAAATGTTCGTCGGTGTCGGCGCCAGCCGTGTGCGCGACATGTTCGAACAGGCCAAGAAAAACGCACCCTGCATCGTGTTCATCGATGAGATTGACGCTGTGGGCCGCCATCGCGGTTCCGGCCTTGGCAATTCGAACGATGAACGCGAACAGACCTTGAATCAACTGCTGGTTGAAATGGACGGGTTCGAGGCAAACGAAGGCATCATCATCATCGCGGCAACTAACCGCCCCGATGTGCTCGACCCTGCGCTGCTGCGTCCGGGCCGGTTTGACCGTCAGGTTGTGGTGCCCATCCCCGATATCGAGGGCCGCGAGAAAATTCTCGCCGTCCACATGAAGAAGGTGCCGCTGGCACCGGACGTTAACCCGCGCACCATTGCGCGCGGTACGCCTGGTTTCTCCGGCGCTGATCTGGCCAATCTGGTCAATGAAGCTGCCTTGTTGGCCGCACGCCGTAACAAGCGTCTGGTCGCCATGCAGGAATTTGAAGACGCCAAGGACAAGGTCATGATGGGCACCGAACGGCGCAGCATGGTTATGACCGACGATGAAAAGAAGATGACCGCCTATCACGAGGCCGGCCATGCGCTGGTGTCGGTCAATGAAGAGGCGTCTGATCCGATTCACAAGGCGACCATTATTCCTCGCGGCCGTGCTTTGGGGATGGTCATGCGTCTGCCTGAGCGGGATAATTATTCGTATCACCGCGACAAAATGCATGCCAACCTTGCGGTTTCCATGGGCGGCCGGGTGGCTGAGGAGCTTATCTTCGGACATTCCAAAGTATCCTCCGGTGCATCGTCCGACATTCAATATGCCACCGATCTGGCCCGCAATATGGTCACCAAATGGGGCATGTCGGACAAGCTCGGGCCGCTGATGTATGAACAGCAACAGGAAGGCTATCTGGGGATGGGCCAGTCCCAGCGCACGATGGGTTCAGCCGAAACCAACAAGCTGATTGATGCCGAAATTCGCAAGCTGGTGGAAGATGCCCATAAAAGGGCAACCGACATTCTGAAGAAGCAGGAAGATAAATTGCATCTGATCGCGCTGGCGATGCTCGAATATGAAACGCTGACCGGTGACGAGATTGATCAGCTGATGTCGGACGGCAAGATCGATCGTCCGAACGAACCCAAGGGACCGACCATGGTCAAGCCGATGCGCGGATCAGCGATCCCCAAAGCGGGCAAGAAGTTCGGCGGATCGGGCGATACGGCACCGCAAGGGGCCTGATCGCAGAGCAGATGTTATGGGCGGCGGAGCGTTGGCTTCGCCGCTTTCATCCTATCCAGAAATAACGATCGAAATCATGATGATGGAGAACAGTATCATCGATGCCCAGCAGCCGATCGACAGCAAGATTGTCCGCACCAACGCGCCAAACCGTGTGAGCGAATAGGCACCGCGCAGCGAGCGGTACAAGTGGAACGGTGCATATAACACCGGACCCGCGACCAGCGGCATTATTTCATACGCAATGCCAAAACTCGCGACAAGCACCATCATGGTCATGAAACTTATCGAATAGGTCACGAACACGGTGTGATCGTACATCCGGAATTTGCGGCTGAAAGGGAACATCAGCCACACGAATGGCAGACTGAGCGGGATCAGCAGCCAGCTCAATTTATACGCATTGGTCTGTAGCTTATAAAGCAGCAGCTTGGGGTTGGCCTTGGCCTTCGCCCAGGTATCGCGCAGCCACCCGCCGACTATTTCGCTGCCGCTATCATCGCGTGCCGCAGTCACCTCGGCAGATACGGCGCTGCCCTCGTCATCAGCTTCTGGTGTGGTAATTTTTACAATCGATGATCCGTCGGTGCTCGCGGCCAGCAAGCCGGTCAACATCTCTTTGCCTGCCCGCGCTTCTGAAAGCCTTTCCTCTATGCCCTGCAAGGGCTGTCCAGCCTGTCTCGCGGTGTTAAGCTCTGCTTCCAGCTCGGCAATATTGCTGTTGGCTTCTGCGACGCTCGCTTCCATCTGAGCCCGGGTCGCCGGATCAACACTTGGCTTGATCTCACCAAAACCGCCCGCAGCGTTGAACACCGCGAAGCTGACAAAGACGGTGAACAGGAATAACGCGATCGGTGAGATATAGCTGGCGCGCTTGCCGCCGATATATTCGCGGATCAGCTGGCCCGGCCTCCACGCCAAAAGCGGTAAGGTTCGCCAGAATTTGCCTTCAAAATGCAATACTCCGTGGACCAAGTCATGCAGAAAAGCGCGCAGGGTGCGGTGGACATGCGCGCGCTGGCCGCATGAATGGCAATGCGCGCCCATCAGCACAGTCCCGCAATTGAGGCACGCCTGTTCCTGGGTGTGTCCATCACCGCCATCAATCGAACCGCCTGCATCAGGCTCTACTGCGCGGGCCGCCATGCCGCCTTGTACAGCTTCGCCCAGTGCCTCTGGTAGATCGCCAAAATCTCCTGTCATGGCGCGAAGTGTATCGTACAGTTCGCAGCCGGTCGAGGGTGATCAGTTTTCTACGAATATATCGAAAAGCTTCTAACGTCTCTGGGACGCCAGCTTGCGTTCGATGGCGGTCCATAACTGCTGTAGGCCGCGCGCGGCCGGGGAACGGGGTGCGAAGACCCCGATCGGTTGCTGGCGAACGGCGCATTGTTCAATCGCGCTGGCGAGCGGGATGGCGGGCCAGTTTGGATTGGCTTCCCGAGCCGCCCGGTGCAGATTTCGGCGCATATCCAGCATCGACAGAACCGGCAGGATCGGCGGGTGCGGCCTGCCGCTGGCGGCAACTTCCTCTGCGACCATTTCAAACGCCCGGGCCGATAGCGGCGAGGGAGGCAGCGGGACAATTATCAGATCTGCTGCGCGCATGACTTGGGCGCTGATTTCGTTGAGCACGGGCGGACAATCGAAGATGATCCGCTCGTAATCCTTGGCCAGATTACCGGTCAGCTTGGCGAGCCGTTTGCGTTTGCCGATGGAGGCAAACTGGCTATCCAGCGCCCGGATGCTTTCGTCGGCGGGCAGCAGATCAAGCATTGGATAGGCGGTCCGGCGGATCAGCTTGGCCGGGTCCTGCTCGCGCGAGAAGATGGATTCGGCCCTTCTTTTGGCCCCTTTCTTGCCCGGCTTCGCATCGACCCCCAACAGAAAACCTGCGCCGCCGGATGCATCCAAATCCCACAGCAAAGTCCGTCGGCAGGATATGCTCGCTGAATAATACGCAAGATTGGCGGCCAGGGTGGTTTTGCCCACTCCGCCCTTAATGCTGTAAATTGCGACGACCGGCATGGGAAAGTAAGCTCCTGAAGCTCCCAATAGAATCGGAGCGGTAAAGTCAGAAGGTTAGATACCCCTCACGCGCTGTAAAGGCCGAAGATAGTACTGTGCCAAAATGCAAAGAGCCGCCCCAATCAAGGAGCGGCTCTTTAAATCAATCAGCGGCAGTATTTGCCGGACTTAACCTTCGTAATCGGAACCGATCGAAGTCGAGCGAGTTGGCGCGGATGCGGTGATCCGCAGTGCCTCTGCCGACTGGCTGAGCGAACCGATTTCATCGGCTTCATCTTCGTCATCGGGCAGGATTTTCTGCAGGCCGGTAATGATGCTTTCCATCAGATGTTTCGGCTTGACCGTCTGTTCCGCGATTTCGCGCAGGGCAACAACGGGGTTCTTGTCCCGGTCACGGTCGATGGTCAGTTCCGCGCCGCCGGAAATTTCGCGGGCACGCTGGCCAGCCAGCAGCACCAGGTCGAACCGATTTGGGATCTTGTCGACACAATCTTCGACTGTAACGCGCGCCATTTGGCACTCCAATTTCAATGTCTAGCAGGAAAGCGAGGCGGATAGTCGGACGACGGTCCAGAGTCAAGGATCAGTCAAGGAATTGCGTAGGGAAGCAGGGAGGGTTAGAGCAACGCGCTATGGGCGTACCGCAATCATCAGGCCAAGGGGGCGGCTTCGCTGATCTACCGCCGTTTTCGATCAGCGCCCAAGGTCAGGAACTGGTTTTCTACCCAGCGGGCAAGGACCGGCTCGAACGGCTGTTATCGCTGATTGCCGGCGCCTGCGAATCGATACGTCTATGTTTCTACATTTTCGCCGAGGATAATGTCGGTGCGATAGTGCGCGGCGCCTTGGTTGAGGCGGCGGGGCGCGGGGTCAAGGTAACCTTGATCATCGATGGGTTTGGCGCTGATGCTGGGCCGGAGTTCCTGCAACCACTGCGTGATGCGGGCGGGACCTATCATGTGTTCAGTTCGCGGTGGTCGCAGCGCTATCTGATCCGCAACCATCAGAAATTGGTGATTGTCGACGATACAACCGCGATGATGGGCGGTTTCAACATCGCCGATGAATATTTCGCGCCGCCTGGGGAAGATGGCTGGAACGATCTGGGATTTACCGTGGAGGGATCGGCCGTCACGCAATTGACCCACTGGTTCGCGGAGCTTGAACGCAGGACGGTCAATCCGAAAGCCAACTGGCTCGCAGTGAGCAAAATGATCCGTGACTGGGACCCCGGCACAGGAACGGTCCAGCTGCTAATTGGCGGGCCTACCCGCGGTCTCTCGAGCTGGGCGCACGCGATCCGCACAGATATTGAGCGCGGCAAGCGGCTGGACATGATGATGGCCTATTTTTCGCCTGCAAGCCGGATGAACAAGCGAATTGGCAAACTGGCAAAACGCGGCGAGGTTCGCTTGGTGATGGCCGGAAAATCGGACAATAATGCCACCGTTGGCGCAACACGTTCGTTATATTATTACCTGCTCGGTTGCGGCGCGAGAGTGTGGGAATTCATGGGCTGCAAATTACACACCAAGTTGGTCGTGGTGGATGATGCGGTTTATCTCGGCAGCGCCAATTTCGACATGCGTAGCCTATATCTCAATCTGGAACTGATGCTGCGGATCGAGGATGCTGAGTTGGCACAGCGGATGCGCGATTTCATCACTGAGCATTTGGCCGCGAGCGAGGAGATTACGCCGCAGTCGAACCAGCGGCGTGTGACTTTGTTCAATCGGATTCGCTGGAACTTCGCCTGGTTTCTGGTCGCAGTGGTAGACTATAACGTCAGTCGGAGGCTTAATCTGGGGCTTTAGGATTGGAATTCCGGCATTTTGCATTCATTTTTATCCATTGCCGAATGTCCGCTAACCACCGGTCGTTAACGGACCTAAACCAAACTCGCTGGACCAAATGCTTCGGGTAATAGCGCAGACAATTTAACCCGTTTCACTTCGTCAGGACCAACGCACAATATGTCGGGATCGGTGCCGCCCAAAGCCGCAAGTTCGTACAAGACTTGCCGGCACCGCCCGCACGGCGTGATTGCGTCGACCCCCGGACCCGTCACCGCAACCGCTTCCAGCCCGCCGCGCACGCCGTCGGCCATTGCTTTCGCCACAGCAACCGTTTCGGCGCACAGCGTCATGCCATAGCTGGCGTTTTCAATGTTGGCCCCGGTTACCACGCTGCCATCGGCAAACCGTAGCGCGGCGCCAACCGCAAACTTGGAATAAGGCGAATAGGAATGTTCCGCGGCAGCACGCGCAGCAGCGATCAACGCCCCGTCTTGTTCGATATCATTCATGGTTGCACCACCACCCAGCGGATCGGATTATCACTCGCCTCACTACTCAAGGCTTCGTTGGCCGTCCATAACAGCCATGGCCGCCCGGCGTAATCCGGTTCCAGCCGGGTGCGGGTGAGCCACAAATTGCGCTCGAGCTGCTGCGCCAAGCTGTAACGCGCTTCAAACTCGGGGTCGATTTTCAGGATTACCGCTTTGCCGGTATGGTTTTCGATCTGGTTGATCAGCGTCATCAACTCGCTTTCCACTGCCGCATCGCTGACCCTTGTTTCGCAAGCATCGGCCGTCCGTTTCAATTCAATCACTGGCGGCAACAACGTATTATCGCGCGGTACCATGGTGACAAAATTGGCCGATTGTCCGTCCGCCATCACGCATGGATCGAATGTATGTACCGCGCCGATCTGCAAATTGGCGTCTTTTGATGCTGTGTAATTACGAGCGAAGCGCGCATCCTGTCCGCTCGCCCCGTCACTGGCGTTGAGATAGGCAAAGCTGCCCCCCAGCGCCTTTACCGTGCGAAATTTGATCACCCCGTCCGCGGCCCTGGCAATCACGCCTTGATCGGGATATTTGTCCTCAGACGGCACCCAGTGGCTGACCTGCCACCACAGCCAGCCGCCAGCGCTTAGCGCGATCAGCAATATCGCCGCCGCAATGCGCAGTTTCCACGGTGATGCTGTACGTTTCCTGCCCATGCGTCCTACTCTCGGTTCTAGGCTATCAGCCCTTGATATGCAGGACGCAGATCAGCGTAAACAGCCGCCGCGCAGTGGCGAAATCTGTATCGACCTTGCCCTCCAGCCGCTCCAGCAGCAGCTCAGCTGCACCATTATGCACTCCGCGCCGCGCCATATCGATTGTCTCGATCTCCGCAGCTGTGGATTTGCGAATCGCCTGATAATAGCTGTCACAAATGGCGAAATAGTCGCGAATCGGGCGGCGGAACCGGGCCAGCCCCAACACCAGCGTTTCCAGTTCTGCATCGTCAGAATCGCGAATGGTCAGCTGCAATCGCCCATCGCGCACCCCCAGAATCAAGCGGTACGGCCCGTCATGGCCTGCCTCCGCCGCCCGGACGGGTTTGAATGTGTTTTCCTCGATCAGATCGAAAATGGCCACGCGCCGCTCTTGCTCGACATCGGCATTGCGCCACAGGATAGAATCCTCGTCGAGCGTGATGTGGGAAATGGTATAATCGGGCATCGGTTGCCGCTTTCGCAGATAGACGGGGGGCGGGGCAAGCATTGATAGACCATTGGCCCGTCATTCCTGCGAGCAAGTGGGCTTTGCTGCATTTTCGCAAGCGTGAAAAATTACCATCTGCTTGGTTTCACGGGGATAACAAATCGAGCCTTGGTTTCTGTCCACAGACCTGTCCGCCATCTCGCCAGACAAGTCCCTTGCGGCGACCGGACCAGATACGCATGGTGGCGAAATGGCCGATCAAGATTTCCCCGTCAGAAACGACACCGACACCCCCAAATTCCGTAGCCTGCCCGCAAATATCGAGGCGGAAGCAGCGTTTCTGGGCGCTGTATTGATCGACAATCGGGTGCTGGAGGATCTCCCTTCCCCGATTCGGCCCGAACATTTCTTTGAACCGGTTCACCAGCGTGTGTTCGAACGCATCATGACCTTGCTTGACCGCAGCGCCGTGGTCACGCCGGTTACCCTGAAGCCCTATTTCGAAGCCGACGAAGCGCTGAAGGAATTGGGCGGGATCACCTATCTGGCCCGCCTGACCGCCGATGGTCAGGGCCTGCTGGCCCCTCGTGAATTGGCCGAACAGATTTACGATCTCGCGCTGCTGCGCGAATTGGTCACCGTCGGCCGCAATCTGGTGGAGGGCGCGCTCGATACATCCGAAGATGTCGCACCGATGCTACAGATCGAGCAAGCCGAGGCATCGCTGTTTAAAGTGGCGGAGGGCGCAGGCGGCCAGAGCGAGGCGTCATCCTTCGGCATGGCCACGCATAAAGCGCTGGGCATGATCGAAATGGCGATCAATTCCGGCGGCAATATCTCTGGTAAAACCACCGGCCTCAATTCGATCAACCAGAAAATTGGCGGACTGCACGATTCCGATCTGATCATTCTGGCGGGCAGGCCGGGCATGGGCAAAACCGCGCTCGCCACCAACATTGCGTTCAATTGCGCGGATCGGTTCCTGCGCGACAAGGCTGACGGGATCGAGGAATCGGTTGGCGCGGCGGTTGCATTTTTCAGCCTGGAAATGAGCGCCGATCAGCTGGCCACCCGTATCCTGTCCGAACAAGCGGGGATTTCTTCCGAATTGCTCCGTATGGGCAAGATCAGCCGCGACGATTTTCAGCAATTGTCGTTTGCCAGCCAGCGGCTCGCCGAATTGCCGCTGTTTATTGACGATACGCCCGCGCTGACCATCGCGGCGCTGCGGACCCGCGCCCGGCGGTTGAAACGCAAGCATGATATCGGGCTGATCGTGGTCGATTACCTTCAACTGCTCCAGGGATCAGGCCGCGCCAATGATAACCGGGTAAACGAAATCTCCGAGATTAGCCGGGGCCTGAAGACCCTGGCCAAGGAACTCGAAGTTCCGGTGATCGCCCTTTCCCAGCTCAGCCGCGCAGTGGAACAGCGTGAGGATAAGACCCCGATGCTGTCGGATTTGCGCGAATCCGGTTCGATCGAGCAAGACGCCGATATGGTCTGGTTCGTGTTCCGCGAGGATTACTACGTTGCATCGCGCGAACCAAAGCGCCCGATTGAAAGCGATGACACCAAAACCCACGAAGCCCACGCCGCATGGATGGCCGATATGGAGCGGGTCTACGGCCTCGCCGAATTGATCGTGGCCAAACAGCGCCACGGCGCAACCGGCAAGGTAAGGATGAAATTCGAACCGCGGATCACCAAATTCTCCGACCTTGCAGATGACCAAATGCGCGGAGAATATGACTGAAGCGTGCATCGGAAACGGCAGCTTCCGCCCCACTAGTGGACGTCAGCTATAACCACTGGGCTCAAAACTTGCAGCAGATGCAGTATTAATTTTCAACGCGCTCAGTTCTTTCTCGTATTTTCTTAGATAGTCTGCGGCGTTCACTTGCAGAACTCGTCGCGAGTCGTGTCTCAAGGAGGAAAAAAAGCAAGGCAGCGAACACTAGTCCCATCGCCAAAATCCACGCTATGGCAACGATCGTGCCTAGTGGGGGGCGTACAAAGGCACTAACAAAAAGCAGTGCTACAACGATGCATATCAACAGAGCTGCAGTTGTGCTGAGATTTACAGCACGATGAGCGAATGTTTGTCTGCGTCGCAAAACAGGAAGCTCCTCTAAAGCTGGGTCAGGCCTGCCTGCATTTTCACTTTCGTCTAAACGATCTACCCGGTCAGTGAGCCAAATCAACCGTCCATTCATGACATTTAGAAACGCGCCGATCGCCGCGAGAAGGAAGACAGGCGCCAAGGATACTTGAACAATTTTTTGAACACTTTGTGTGCTTGATGTTCTTGCGATCAAATCTGAAGCTAGGTCGCCGCTAATTGCCAGTAAATCAATCATTGCATAGCAGCCTTATCGTTGCCCTGTTAGCCTCCACATAACTGGCAAGCTCGCTTTGAGAGGGAATGTTCATCTGGTTACATGCTAAGCCACTACGCAGCAACTGCCGCATAGAATCGATTCGGTCCGTTAAGTTGTTGATACATTGCTACCCCTTCGTCCATGTAAGGCATAATTGAACAGGGGTTAGTCTGGTCTGTCCTGAACAACAGTATCTATGTCAGTTTCGACTATCAGACGATGCCAGCCCACCACCCAATAACGGACATTGCGAATAGCAAGTTCGTTTCCCGAAAATTGCAATTAGATCAGACAGAGGATGCGGGCCGATATTGGCCGGTTATCGATAGGCAGCCCTCAGGTGGTGACGGGGTTGTCTGTAATACTGGTTGGAGCGCCCATGTGTCCGACCTGTTCATAGGGCGTTTCCATCCGAAACTTTACTTCAACTCCCGCCCGCCCTTAGTCAATCGTGATCGTCACAGCGCGCCGGTTGCGTGACCAAGCAGATTCGTCCGATCCCACCGCAACTGGCCGTTCTTTGCCAAAGCTCATCGTCGTTATGCGCGAGGCGTCAATACCCAACCCAACCAGATAGTTCTTGGTTGCGTTGGCGCGGCGTTCACCAAGCGCCAAGTTGTAGTCGCGCGTCCCGCGTTCGTCAGCGTGGCCTTCGATCTTCGCGCGCTTCTGGGGGTAACGCATCAGCCATTGAACTTGGGCAGCCAGCGCTGCAGCATCGACAGTGTCGATATTGTATCGATCGGTGTCAAAGTAGATGGTCTCGCGGCCTCCCATTTCGGCCAGAAATGCGGCCTGACTGCCGGGCAAGACACCAGTTTGATAAGCATCTGGCTGACTATCTTGGGCCGTTGGGGCTAGCGGCAAGCTAGCCGGAGGCTTTTTGGAGCAACCGGCAAGAGCCAAAGCTGCTGCAGCAACGATTATCAATTGAATGGATTTGGTCATGAGTTTCTCCGAAAAACCGACCCGAAATGCGTTTGCTCAGGTCGCTCAACTTCATGTGGCCCACATAATCGTTTTGACCGACCATCGTTACTATGGGTTTTATACATCCACCAATCGCGTATATAAAAGCCATAGTAACGCACTCATGTTTTCTGCGCTAACTCCCCTTATCCATTGATGTGAAATCACATAATCGGGTCGCAAATAGCGATGATATAGTCGGCAGTTGTCCTCACCGAGTTCTGCCGACTATATTGTTCTGCTCTATGAAGTACTGCCCAACGGTAAGCCATAGGGCGCAGCTGCAGTTAGGATTTGTCGACAGAGCGGTCTTAAATTCAAATGCATCTTCCGACTGACCGTATATCTTGGCTATCTAACAGCAGATATTCCGGGATTTACTGCAATGTAATCCTGTGGGCGCTAAAGGCAGCATCCCACCCAAATTCAGACCTGCGAGACGAAAGCCGAACCAGATGATCCTAGGCTGCGATCAGACCGCCCACGGCTTCGAGAAACGGCTTCATCGAAACCGGCTTGGCCAGATAGCCGCTGGCGCCTGCGGAGCGGACCTTGTGCTCCTCATCCTTGCCGACATAGCCGGTTACCGCCAGCACCGGGATATTCCTGAGCGCGGAATTTGATTTCAGCAATTTGATAATATCGATGCCGGATACATGGGGCAGGTGGATATCCAGCACGATCAGGTCGGGGCCGAAACCCTCCACCTCTGCCAGTGTCAGCCGTTCGTCGGCCACTTCTTCAACCTGATAGCCGCCCTCACGCAAAACAGCGCAAAACATCATCCGGTTTAGGAGATCGTCTTCGACAACGAGCACACGTTTCAACATAGAATTTCCGATTGCGACTAATGCAGGACCAAAGCCGATGGCAGGACCCAAGCCGATGCTGGAATCTGTGTCAACGCGGTTAGCGACCGGACGTTAGCGGCATAAGGCCTGCCGCGAATACTTAGCCATCCAGCCATTCTGCAAATGCCGCGAGACAATCCCGCCCGAGCAATTTGCATCGTTCCGGGCTCCATCCCTGTTCGGGATCTGGCAGGTCGCGATTATCCTTATAGGGCATCTCCAGCGTCATCGAACAGCAGCCAAACCGGTGCGCCAGTTGGGTCGTCGACATGGTCAGCTTTGCCTTGCCTGGCGGCGTGATGCCGTAACCGAGCTTGGTCTGGAAATCCGGGGTCCGGCGGTTCAGGATGGACTGATAACGCTTATAATCCTCTTGCTGTTTGTCCTGCAGGCCGGGGATACCTTCAAAGCCGGCGAGGAACACGGTGGGAATCGCTTCATCCCCGTGGACATCCATTGCGAAGTCAACGCCGCTTTCGTCCATCGCATCGCGGATGCACAGCACCTCGGGCGATTTTTCAGCCGTGGGATTGTCCCACTCACGGTTGAGATTGATACCCGCCGCATTGGTCCGCAAATGACCGCGGCGTGATCCGTCGGGATTGCAATTGGGGACGATATGCAAAGCGCATTTCTGGCGCAGAATGCGGCCAACCGGATCGGCGGGATCGGTCAGGCATTCCAGTACCCCTTCCATCCACCATTCGGCCTGTGTTTCGCCGGGGTGCTGGCGGGCATATAGCCACACCTGTGTTTCGCCTTCGCCCATTTCCAGGCAATCGATCGGTTGGCCGTCCAGCGACGTGCCGAGGCGGCGATAGGACACGCCTTCAGACAGCGCACTTTCGGCCACCAGATCATGATGTCGTTCCATCGAATATGGCGCGAAATAAGCGAAATAGGCCACGTCGCTGTCCGAGGCATATTTGATCGTCAGAGTGCCGCCATCAACCCCATTGTCAAAGGTCGAACTGGCGCGGCCCCAATAGGCGCGGTCTTCCGATACGCAGGCATCGTAATCCGTCCACCCGCCGGGATAGGCGGAGGCATTGAGATCGGTGATCTTCAATTCCAGTTCCCGCCCGGCGGCGCCGCTGACCCGGAAATGGAACCACTGTTTGAATTCGGACAAATGGTCTTGACGCAGGGCCAGTTTGGCTGTGGCCCCGTCCACCGACAGCACCTCAATATTGCCGCTGTCGAAGGCGCAATCAATCTCGATATTGTTCATTTGGCCCTTCACTTTGCGGGGACTCCAACTTCTACTGTCTCGCCGCTATTGCCGGGAAATTCCCGAAACAAAGCATCGGCGATTGCTGCTGCACTGGCCTCGGCCTGGGCCAAGGGCGATTCTGTTCCGACCGAGAAATTCGCCCGGCCTTCCCACAATGCGTCACCGCTTGCCGCCTCGCGAATTCTTACGGCCAATCGGGTGCCGACTTGCTGGCTGGATTTATTGCCGCCCAAATTGATCCCGATGCCCATCCCCACGCCGGAACCACGCCCGCCCGTGCCGCCGCCCACACCGACCGAGATCGGACTTCTTTTTGGCTGCGGTTCCGACAAGAAGCGTTCGAGGCTTACTTCTGCGATTTGCGCAGCTGATTCGCGGTTGGTTTCGCGGTAACCCATTTCTGCAAGCTCGCGCGCCACGGCTTCTTTATAGGGTGCGACTTCCAACGCGCCCAATTCCAGATCAGATGCTGTTTCGATAAACACAGTCGTCTGACCCAGTTGGCTGACTGTGGAGGCATTGTGAAACCGGGTGACTTCCACCGGGCCCGCGCCCGCCGTGGCACAGGCAGAAAGTGCGGCGGTCGTGACCGCCAGCAAAGCAATCCGGGAGAATTTCATCATTGGTTCCAATCCTTATTCGGCATTTCGCCGTATTTGCCTCGCCGCAACCTAGCCAACCCTTGCCGGAAGCGCCAGATAGTCATCAGCGAACGATTCGCCGGTTGCCGTTCGTTTGTTGGCGGCGGCCTGTTTGAATGTCGCGGATTAACACTTCTATAGCGCTCGGATATTAGATCAGCATTTATGAACACAGCCAACAAAACTCCCGTATTGGTGACCGGCGGTGCCGGTTATATTGGCAGCCACGCTGTATTGGCGCTGGTTGATGGCGGTTGGCCGGTCGCGGTGATCGACAATCTCACCACCGGGTTCAAATTTGCTGTGCCAGATGGTGTGCCGCTCTATGAAGGCGATATCGAAGATGGCGCGCTGCTTGCGCGGATTTTCGAAGAGCAGAGGATCGGCGCGATCATGCATTTTGCTGGATCGATCATTGTTCCGGAATCGGTTGAGGACCCGCTCAAATATTATCACAACAATACTGCGAAAAGCCGCGCCTTGATCGAGGCGGCCGTGACCATTGGTGTGCGGCATTTTATTTTCAGTTCGACCGCAGCGACTTACGGTGTTCCGGAAATATCGCCGGTTACGGAAGACAGCCCGCAAGTGCCGATCAACCCCTATGGCTGGTCCAAATTGATGACCGAGCAAATGCTCAGCGATACCGCTGCGGCGCATGATCTCAATTTTTGCGCTTTGCGTTATTTCAACGTGGCCGGGGCCGACCCGCAGGCGCGCAGCGGGCAGTCTACGGCGGGCGCGACTCATTTAATCAAGGTCGCGGTAGAAGCTGCACTGGGCAAACGGGACAAGGTGGCAGTGTTTGGCACTGATTATGACACACCCGACGGCACCGGAGTGCGGGATTATATTCACGTGTCCGATCTGGCCGCAGCGCACGTGCTGGCATTGCAGGCACTCGTCCAGCAGCCGGAGCGGTCGCTGAAAATGAATTGCGGGTATGGTCGGGGCTTCTCCGTATTGGAGGTATTGGATGCGGTCGACCGGGTGACCAATCTCAAGCTGAACCGGGAAATGCAGCCCCGCCGGGCAGGTGATCCAGGCTCGCTTGTGTCTGATCCATCGCGCATTCGCTCGACTCTGCCTTGGCAGCCCAAGCATGCAGATCTGGATGAAATTATCTCCCACGCCTTGCAGTGGGAACGTAAGCTGGGCGAAATCAGGGGTGATTGAGCCAGAGCCCGATCCGTTCCCCCGAATCTGTTGACTTCGCCAGCCTGCGCCCTTATCTGCGCGACTTGAATTTCCGGCATCGGGGTCGATCTCCGGTGCCACTTTTTTTGGAATTAGAGCCATGAAGATCCGCAACAGCCTTAAGTCGCTGAAAAACCGCCACCGCGATTGCCGCGTTATTCGGCGCCGTGGGCGCACTTATGTCATCAACAAAACCAACCGCCGCTTCAAAGCTCGTCAGGGCTAAATAGCAGCTCTGCCCAAGCTTCGGGAATTTGCCGGCTTGGGATTTGGAACTCACGAATCGGCCCGCCTCCAGAACGGAGAGCGGGCCGTTCCTGTATCTGCAGCTTTGATGCGCGAAGGAGGAACCACAATGAGCGAGGCAATTAAGGCCCCGGTTAAGGCAGTAGTGTTCGATGTCGGCAAAGTGATCGTCGAATGGGATTTGCGTCATCTGTTTGCAAAATTGATCGATGACGAGGCCCAGCTTGATTGGTTTCTGGCCAATGTGGTCACTGCCCAATGGCACTTCGAACATGATGCGGGCCGCCCGCTGGCGGATATGGTGCCTGAACGCAAAGCGCTGTTTCCCGAATATGCCGATCTGATTGATGCCTATGCGGCGCGGTTTTTGGAAACGATTCCCGGACCTGTTGCAGGCACAGCGGATTTGATCCGGGCGCTGGACAGCGCGGGCGTGCCGCTGTTTGCGATTACCAATTTCGGCGCTGAATTCTGGGAGATGTTTTATCCCACTCTGCCGGTTCTCCAGCTGTTTCGGGATATTGTCGTGTCGGGCCAGGAAAGGCTGAGCAAGCCCGATCCGGCGATTTTCCGCCTGGCCCAGAGGCGTTTCAGCCATGCGCCCGAAGAAATGTTGTTCATCGATGATAATGCCGCCAACATCGCGGCAGCGCAGCAGTTGGGGTGGCACGTTCACCACTTCGATGTGGCGGCCAACCTTGCAGCTGATCTTCGCAGACGGGGCCTGTTCACCTAGTTTTGGCGGCAGAAAAAGGGCCCCCGGCAATTACGCCGGAGGCCCGAGTTTGTCCGATTAGCAGGGGAATGGATCCTGAATCGGGGGGGATTGCTCCAATTACTTGGCGTTGCAGCTGGCCAGTTCGTCAGCTTCCAATGCTTTGCCGCCAGCAGTAAAACTCGCAATTTCGCCAAATTCACGTGCGACGCGCTTGCACAGCACCTTGGGCCGTGAAGTAGCCTTCGGGGCAATACAAGTGGTGCCCGTGCATTCCCACACAACGCCGCCAACGATGGCGTTGTCTTCGGCAGCCGGGGCGACCAATTCTGCAGTATAGAATGCTGTTCTGCTCTTGGCTTCTGCCGGCGTGACTGCCGCGCCAAAGGTAAGGCTGGTCCAGACTAGCGCAAGCACGATTGCGCTCAGTGAACGGAAACGGGGAGGGGAGAGGGTCATCTTCGCTTATCCTTTTTTCAGTGTTGTCGGTGATTGCTGGTCACCATCATAAGTTTCAGTTAGCAACCAGTTGCGAATCACTACCTAGTCGTCTATAATTTGAGTTGCAACTAAAAACTTAGTTTCGGTTTTGTGACAGAGCAAAAACGCGCTAACGCTACGGCGAGAGGGTTTTAGATGGGTGAATTACGCGAACCGTTGAAGGAACTGACTGCCTGCGGGCTGCCAGTTGCGCTGGAAACCATGGGAGAGCGGTGGTCATTCATGATCCTGCGCGCATCTTTCAATGGATTGCATCATTTCGAAGAATTTCTGGGTGAGCTTGGGATTGCCCGGAATATCCTGTCGAATCGGTTGGCCAAGTTGGTCGATCACGGGATCCTCAACCGCAAACCATGCCCTGATGATCGCCGCCGGATCGAATACCGCCTGACTGAAAAGGGCCTCGATCTGCTGCCCGCCATGCTCGCTCTGCGCCAGTGGGGTCAGAAATACGGCACGGAGATCGAAGAAAGCCCAGTGCTGGTGGATGCACGTGATCGCTTGCCGATCGGCCCCGTATCCATGATGGCTCAGGATGGCCGTATCCTGACCTATATGGACCTGTGCCTACAAGCGCGGGATAGGCTGGGCATTCGCGAAGATGGCTCCCGCGCTGAAGAAACGTCAGATCCCTGCGCTCCCGGCAGTTTTGCGCGAGTTCTGGACAATGATGCCAAACCGCCCAAAATCGCGGCTAACGGATAATCAGCCACCAGATTACTCGCGCAGGCGTCAGTTCCTGAGCAAATTATAGTCGATCCTGATCCGGACCCACTCCCCAACCTTTGACTGCCCCCCTACGCGGGGCGGGCGGACACGGAATTGCCAGGCGGCCGCCAAAACTGCGCGGCCAATGCGTGATCCTGTCGGATGCTCCGCCACCAGCACGCAGTCCTCCACCCGGAAATCCGGCACTGTCCGGCAATTGATGAGGCCCCAGCCCGGCCCGCTGGCAGTTGAAAGATAGCCGCTCAATTCCTCTGGATAGGGTTCCCGGTACCACGACGCAGCATATAGCGGCTCTCCGTTCGGTCCGCTGCCGCCGATGCGCTGGCTATCGCCGGGAAAGCCCCGATCAGGCGGGCCGATCGGCCCCTTGGCGGCAGGCGCGGGCGGCCCGGGCTTCTTCCCGCTAATATCCGCGCTAGCCATCTGATCGCGGGACAGCGGTATGAAGGCACGCGGCCGCGGGTCGGGCCTTACCACTGCTTCTGGCGGCTGAACGGGCGGGACCGGGGCCTCTGCAAAAGTTGGGGGCTGAAGCGCAGCCGGTTTGGCTTCTGCAAACTCCGGCTCGTCAGTATCCTCGGGACTGGGGGGATCCTGGGTATCGGACGTTGTATCGAAACTGACCATCGCGGTGTTGACGGGTTCCTGCTGCACAGCGCCTCGGCCTAGCGTGAGCAGCAGCAGGATCAGCAGCGCTTCAATCGACACTGCCAGCGTAATGCCGATGACCCGCCGCTTCGTATCCGGCCCCAGCTCAGCCCAATTTTCCGCGCGCCAGCCATCAGGTAAGAACCTGACCAGCGTACGTGTGGATTGGGACATAGAACCTCGGAATCAAATAGCGCTCGGGGGAAGGCTGCCACCAGCCAATAGACGGCGAAAATCACATGCGCATCAAATATGCGCAGATATGGGTGAGAAAGCGAAAAGTATCCTATGGCGTTCGCGATCAACATATGGTTGCACCGGCGCGGTCGGGGGACATTGCGTTCATAAGTCTCACGCGGGCCGGTAGTGTCCGCTAACGACCCAGAAGCGGATTTTTGCAGTTGAATTTGGTGCGGTCGAAGGCGGACACTCACACGCAAAAACTGCCGTCTTTCCGGATTAGCTTACGTTCATTAAGGTGGGCCGATATGACTGAGGGTCAGTCTAGCTCTTTCTTCTTGCTGAAGACATGTAACAGGTTAGTTTGATTGAATGAATGATGAGAAAGTCAGCAAGTGGTGGAGCAAGCCTCTGCTCCGCTCTCGTCCCTTAAAGGCAGGCGATAGAGTAGCGGTTGTTACGCCCTGTTGGGGTGGACCCGCTGCGTTCCCGCATATCTACGAAGCCGGGAAAAATCAGCTAGAAACGCTGTTCGAGCTTGAGCTCGTCGAGATGCCGAGCGCCTTAAGGCAACCGGATTGGATCGATCAGAATCCTGCCGCTCGTGCAGATGATCTAATGCAAGCATTTAGTGACCCGTCAATCTCTGGCATCATTGCGAGCATCGGGGGAGACGACGCGATAAGACTTATACCTTATCTCGACCTCGCGGTCATTCGAGACAATCCAAAGGCGTTTATAGGATATTCAGACCCAACTGCATTGCACTTTGCTTGCCTAAAGGCCGGAGTTAGAAGCTTTCACGGCCCAACGCTGATGTCTGGTTTCGCCGAGAATGGGGGAATGAGTCCATTGACGCGCAGAAGCTTCCGGCGCGCTGTTTTCGAGACGTCACCGATAGGAGTGCTAGAAACCGCGACGGAAGGATGGGCTATTGAACATTCAGATTGGTCTGATCCTGAGAATCAACAACGGCCTCGGCAAAGAAAGCCATCGGAAGGGCTACGATTGCTAAGAGGTAGAGGGTCCGCAACTGGACACCTTTTAGGCGGCTGCGCCGAGGTCTTGGAGATGCTTAAAGGAACGCCTTGGTGGCCACCACTGGACTATTGGGAAAATGCCATATTATTTTATGAGACTTCCGAGGAGAAACCATCGGAGACTCTAGTCTTGCGGTGGATGCGCAATTTCGCGTCCCAAGGCATTCTGTCTCGAATTTCAGGCATACTTCTAGGCCGCCCTGGAGGCCAAATGAGTGATGCGCAGAAAAAAGCACAGGAGGCGGCCCTGCTCCGTGCGCTTGACGAGGTCGGCCTACATGATTTGCCTGTTATAACCGATATTGATATCGGGCATACCGATCCAATTTTGACAATTCCATACGGTGCCGTTGCAACTCTCAATTGCGAACCAGCAAGTGTAACTATCTTGGAAGCTGGTGTGCATCTGGAAAGCTGATGGATAACAGAGATTTGATACTCGTCACAGTTCGGCTTGCAGAGTTACAGGTCAGATCAAATACAACGCGGGTAACCGCAAAAAACGCGAGACGGAAAGAACAAAAGCTCCCATCCCTGCACCCGATGTCAAATGCTTGAGTTTTGCAAGTTGCTTGAAACTATCCGTCGCGCTTGATCGCTCCAATGTCCGCAATGGCCCATGCCTAGTCATTAAGTGCATGTCCGCTTTTCTTGATCGCATGCCCAATACCCGCCGTTCCGCTTCCCATCCAATAACGGACCTCAAGCCCGCGGTGGTTGCCGCCGGTAACTGAGCGCTTCGGCAATGTGAATCCGCCCCACCTGCTCAACCCCGGACAGATCGGCAATCGTGCGGGCCACGCGCAGCATTCTGGTATATCCGCGTGCAGACAGGCGCATTGCTTCGGCGGCTTGCAACAGTAATTTGCGGCCTGCTTCGTCCGGCGTGGCGAAGGTCTCCAGCCCGTCGCCCTCCAGCTCTGCATTGGTTCGGGCGCCGGTTTGCTCGCTCCGGCTGCTCTGGATGCTGCGGGCGGCGGCCACCCGGGCGCGTACTTCTTCGCTGCCTTCTGCGGGCGGCGGCAATGCCAGATCGGCGGCGCTGACGGGATCCACATCCACGTGGAGATCGATCCGGTCCAGCATTGGTCCCGATACTTTGCTCTGATAATCAGCGGCGCAGCGCGGGGCGCGGCTGCAGGCCAGCGCCGGATCGCCCAGATGGCCGCAGCGGCACGGGTTCATCGCCGCAATCAACTGGACCCGCGCGGGGAAAGTCACATGGGCATTGGCCCGCGCGATATCGACCTTGCCAGTTTCAAGCGGCTGGCGCAGCGAATCGAGCACTGCGCGCTGGAATTCGGGCAGTTCGTCCAGAAATAACACGCCCAGATGCGCCAGACTGACCTCGCCCGGTTTCACTTTCAGCCCGCCGCCGGTCAGCGCCGCCATGCTGGCTGAATGATGCGGTGCACGAAACGGGCGCGCGCGGCTGATCCGTCCGCCGTCGAGCATACCGGCGACGGATTGCACCATAGATACTTCAAGTGCTTCGGCCGGGGTCAATTCGGGCAATATGCCGGACAGACAACTGGCCAGCAGGCTCTTGCCCGCACCGGGTGGCCCGCTCATCAACAGATTATGCCCGCCTGCCGCGGCGATTTCGAGCGCGCGCTTGGCGGTTTCCTGCCCCTTAACCTGCTTCAGATCCGGGCCGGGCGGCGTAGGTTCAACCTCACCTGGTTTTGGGTCCGGCAGGGTCTGTGTGCCCTTCAAATGGTTGAGCAGGCTGACCAGATCGGGCGCGGCGCAAATCGAAATGCCCGCCGCCCAGCGTGCCTCGGCGCCCTGTCCAGCCGGACAAATCAGCCCGGTTTCTGCTTCGCTTGCATGAATTGCTGCCAGCAGCACGCCGGGGGAGGCAACAATGCGGCCATCCAGCGCCAATTCGCCAACTGCGATCCAATCCGACAATTGTTCTGCATCCGTCACCCCCATCGCCGCCAGCAATGCCAGCGCAATCGGCAGATCGTAATGCGATCCTTCCTTGGGCAGATCGGCAGGGGACAGGTTGATCGTGATCCGTTTCGGCGGCAGCGATAGGCCCATTGCGGCCAGCGCGCTCTGCACGCGTTCGCGGCTTTCGCCCACGGCCTTGTCTGCCAGCCCGACGATGTTGAAGCGCGGCAGACCCGGCGCGACCTGGCACTGTACCTCTACAGCGCGTGCCTCCAGCCCGAGATAGGCCACCGTACGGACCAGTGCGACCACGAATTACCCCTATTTGTTCTATGGCTGTACTACTGCAATGCACGCCAGAGTCGAGAGGTAAGTCACTGAATTCCGGTGTAGTTGCCCGCGTCAATCAAATCGCAACCATCTTGGCTAGCAAAGCGGCAAGGTCGCGCGGTCCAAGACAGCGCAATGCGCAGTCTGATCGCCCTGTTTATTGCCTTTGCCACCTTCACGGCCCAGCCCGTTCACGCGCAGATCTTGTCGGTAGAGACATATATGGAGCAATGGGATCCCGCAACGCAGCTATGGGTTCGCATTGCACCGCAAGACGAACCAAAGGCCGAACGTTTCGTTTCCGCCCAGACCAAGCCAGAGACCAAAGCAATTGCCGCCTATGGCCCATTCAGGGTTCAGGACAGCCGCCGCGTGTCGCTGGTCGGAGTAACCGATGGCGCATCACCGCGACAATTTGCCGCCCTGCTACGGGATTTCCCCGGCATAGTGACCCTGGAAATGGTCGAATGCCCCGGCACCGACGATGACCGCGCGAATATGCAGCTTGGCCGGATGATTCGCAGCGCCGGTATCACCACCCATGTTCCGGCGGGCGGCTCCGTCCGGTCCGGCGCGGTGGAACTGTTTCTGGCCGGGGCCATGCGGCGCGTCGATGATGGCGCAGAATTTGCGGTTCATGCGTGGCTGGATGATAGCGGACGGCAGCCACATCACTTCGCTGCCGATTCGCCGGAAAACCGGCTATACCTCGATTACTATGCCGAAATGGGCATGGCGGCGGATGATGCACGCAAATTTTACGACATGACCAATTCGGTTGCTCACAACGATGCGAAGTGGCTCACAGCGCAGGATATGCGCGGGTGGATCGGCCAAAATGCAGGGCTTGTTAAGGGTCGAAACCAGGCGGCTGGATTGGCTGTAACGCGGCCCGCTACGTCAATTGCTTATCTTGACTTGAGTGACCGCTTACCCTAACCGGCGCGCTGCTAGAGGCGTCCTGTCAGTGCAGGCGGCCCATTTTATTCTATTGAGGTTATCATGAAGCGGACTTTTCA
>Ga0209491_10004485_pt1 | contig 21516 bp, 22 predicted proteins | sample BON02_FD_187213 | JGI IMG/M metagenome (GOLD analysis project Ga0209491, IMG submission 187213) | Freshwater microbial communities from Lake Bonney liftoff mats and glacier meltwater in Antarctica - BON-02 (SPAdes) (version 2) | ecosystem: Environmental > Aquatic > Freshwater > Ice > Glacier... | reverse complement strand
GATAAAGCTACAATCCCAAATGCGAAAAATTTTCGGTTTGGGATTGTTGTTTCAGAATGGAATTCAGAAATCACCGAAGGTTTATTTAGTGGTGCTAAAGCAGCTTTATTAGATTGCGGAGTCACCAAAGAAAATATTATTCGTTGGAATGTGCCTGGTAGTTTTGAACTCACCTTCGGAAGTAAAAAAATGATAGCCACTAAAAATGTAGATGCTGTTATTGCTATCGGAAGCGTTATTCAGGGAGAAACTAAGCACTTTGATTTTGTGTGCAGTGCAACAGCGCAAGGCATAAAAGACCTAAATGTACTAGGTGATGTTCCTGTTATTTTTTGTGTACTCACAGACAACAACATACAACAATCCATAGATCGCAGCGGCGGTATTCATGGCAACAAAGGCACTGAAGCTGCTATAGCTGCAATAAAAATGGCCGCTTTGGGGAAGTGAGTCTTAATGTCGAAGGTCAAAAGTCGAATGTCGAAAATTGTTTCTGGTTTTTGATTTCAGATTTCAAGTTTGTGGTTCAATTTAAAATTAAGCATTTAAAACCCAAAACAACTGGTAAATACTGAGTAGGGAAAAATAAAAATTAATTTATATTGAACCTTCGATATTTAACTTTCGACAGCAAATAATTGTTAACAAATTTTAGCATAAGATTTACTGCATTTTTTTTGTTTTTAAGTAACTTTGAGGAAATGGGCATATTAAGTAAAATTACAAAATTTCGCAAGAATGCGAATTTCGACTATACTCCTCGTTACTATGATAATAAAGGAGAAGGTAGTCCCTATAAATTCGAACAAAAATTTGATCAATTTAGAACTACCGTTGGCTCACAGCGTGGTATAAAAAATAAAATAGGAAATGCAATGTCTGATATTCGTCGCCAAGGAGACGAGAATATGAGAATGCGTTTCTTTATCATCCTTTTTATTTTAATTCTAGGTTTTCTATTTTTTATAGATTTTGATCTTTCTATATTTTCTCCAAAGTAATGGCTGATATTATTCAACTTTTACCAGACCATGTTGCCAATCAAATTGCTGCGGGTGAAGTAGTTCAAAGGCCTGCCTCTGTAGTGAAAGAGCTTCTGGAAAATGCCATTGATGCTGGTGCATCGGCCATAAAACTAATTATAAAAGACGGTGGAAAAGCCCTAATTCAAGTTGTGGATAATGGCAGTGGTATGAGTGCAACTGATGCGCGATTGAGTTTTGAGCGCCATGCGACCTCTAAAATAAAAAGTGCCGAAGACTTGTTTAGTCTTACTACCAAAGGTTTTCGTGGAGAAGCCTTAGCTTCCATCGCTGCAATTGCTCATGTAGAGTTATTAACCAAAAAAGAAGATGATGAAATTGGCGTTCAATTGAAAATTGAAGGTAGTAAAATTATTTCTCAAGAAGCCATCGTTACTCCTAAAGGCACTTCGCTTTGTGTAAAAAATTTATTTTTTAATATTCCCGCTAGGCGTAATTTTTTGAAATCAATTCAGGTTGAATTTAAACATATTACCGATGAATTTCATCGTGTGGCTTTAGCGCATCCAAATATTCAATTCCATTTTTATAATAATGGGAGCGAATTATTTCATTTGCCTAAAGCGGGTTACAGGCAACGCATTGTCGCGGTATTTGGGAATAAAACCAATGAAAAATTAGTACCAGTTGAAGAAGAAACTCAAGTTGTCAAAATTTCAGGTTTTATAAGCAAACCCGAATTTTCAAAAAAGAGTAGGGGAGAGCAGTTTTTCTTTGTGAACGACAGGTTTATAAAAAGTCCGTATTTGCATCATGCCGTGGTTAGTGCTTTTGAAGGTTTGATTAGATCTGACAATTATCCAGGTTATTTTTTATACTTGACCATTAATCCGGCTTCAATAGATATCAATATTCATCCTACAAAAACAGAAATTAAGTTCGAAGATGAACACACCCTTTATGCTATTTTACGTTCTGCTATCAAACACGCTTTAGGCCAATTTAATGTAATACCTGCTTTAGATTTTGAGCAAGATCAAAATTTAGAAACCCCTTATGCCTATCAAAATAAAGGAGCTGATATGCCAAAGGTGGTCGTTGATGCGGATTTTAATCCGTTTTCTAACGAAATTCCAAGATCTAAAATAGCACCCTATTTTGAAAAGCAAACTACCATAGGATGGCAAAATTTATATGTAGGCTTAGAATCTAAAGTTGGCAAAGAGGCTAATTTTAGTAGTGTTAGTTTTGAGTCTGAAAGTATTTCAGGCGGTATTTTTGATAATGACAAAACGCAGGTTGAAAATGTATCCACGACTTTTCAACTCAAAAGAAAATATATTGTAACCACCATTAAATCTGGAATGATTATTATCGATCAAAGTAGGGCGCACCAACGCGTTTTATATGAAAATTTCTTAAAAAATATAACTATTAAACAAGCCGTAAGTCAGCAATTATTGTTTCCATTATCCCTATCATTTTCTAAGTCTGATGTTTTAATTATCAAAGAAATTAAAGATAATTTAACAACACTTGGTTTTGCTTTTGATGCTGTTGATGACGAACATATTGCCATTTCTGGCTTACCTTTGTTGTTGCCAGAAAGTGAAGTGGGGATGGTTTTAGATCAACTGATTAGCGATTTTCAAATGGATGTTCCAGGGGATAGCTTTTCACAATCTGATATTGTTTCAAAGACCTTAAGCAAAACCTTAGCCGTAAAAACAGGCGAACAGTTAGATAGTGAGTCGCAGTTGGCCTTAGTGAATAATTTATTCGCTTGTAAGGAATATAAAATTAGTCCGTTTAACAAACCCATATACATTACCATTACCGGAGATGATATTGATAAAAAATTCTATTAAATGATGAGACTTACCGATACAGTAAAACATTTAATCATCATAAATGTTTTATTTTTTATAGCCACTCAGCTGCTAGGAGACCAAATGTACCAGTGGTTTGCCTTATGGTTTCCAGCCAATGAAAACTTTCAAATTTGGCAGATTTTCACCCACATGTTTATGCACGGTGGTTGGTCGCATATTTTGTTTAATATGTTTGGTTTATGGATGTTTGGTACGGCTGTAGAAGAATATTTAGGACGAAATCAGTTTATCTTTCTTTATTTTTCGGCAGGTTTAGGTGCTGCGGCTTTTCAATTAGGCTTTTATTATTTTGAGTATTTGCCTTATCTAAATCAATTGAGCGATTTAAATTTATCTAGTGATTTGATTCATAAAATCATGAACATAGAGGCTACCGAAGGAGGCTATTTTAAGGGTGAGTTATTAGGGAAAGAACTGCTGCCTATGCTTGAGCAGTACAATATTAGTAGTCTTACACAAGAACAATTTAGCGCATTATTTCAAATGAATATCATTTCTCAAACATCTATGGTAGGAGCTTCAGGCTGTATTATGGGAATTTTAGCAGCTTTTGGCGTAATGAATCCCAATGCAGAATTAATGCTTATATTTTTACCTATCCCTATTAAAGCAAAGTTTTTTATTCCAGGGATTATTTTGTTAGATGTGATTTCTGCTTTTACGGGACAATCGTTTTTCAGCCCGAGTAATACGGCTTATATGGCACACATTGGCGGTGCGCTAATAGGTTTTATAATGATGTGGTATTGGAAAAAAAATTCATTTAATAAGAACCGTTGGAATTAATATGGCAACAGATTTAAAATATCAATTTTTAAGATTAAATATTGCGGATAAACTGATTGCAGTCAATGTGCTCATTTTTATTGTTACGCGACTTATAGCCGTATTATTCGGGGTTTCACTAAATTCCATGATTAGCTGGTTTGAGCTGCCCGAAGATCTCTGGGATTTTATAACCCAGCCATGGTCTTTAGTTACTTATGCTTTTTTACACGGCAGTTTTGGGCATCTTTTCTGGAATATGATAATGCTCTATTTTACAGGGCGTATCTTTATGAACTTGTATGGACAACGAACCTTTATCAACGTTTACTTTTTAGGTGCTATTTTAGGTGGCTTCATTTTTCTGGTGAGTTACAATTTATTTCCTGGATTGCTCAACGCCAATAATGCACTTATTGGGGCGTCAGCAGCAGTGTCGGCTGTTCTGATTTTTATATGTACTTATACACCCAATCAAGAAGTGCGGGTTATTTTCTTTAACGTAAAGCTTTGGTATATTGGTGCTTTATTTGTGTTGATTGATTTAGTTCAGATTGGTTATAACGCAAACGTAGGTGGTCGTTTAGCGCATTTAGGAGGTGCTTTCTTGGGCTTTTATTACGCACGTAATCTCCTAAAAGGCAAGGATATTGGCACTTGGTTTTCCTCGTTTTTGGACTATATGAAAAACTATTTCAGCAAAGAAAAAAAGGCACCCTTAAAAACAGTCTATCGCAAACCCGTAAGCTCTAATCTAAGACAGACCGTTAATTACGAGAAAGAAACACATCAAAGAAAAATTGATGGTATTTTAGATAAAATCAGCAAATCGGGGTATGAAAGTCTTTCTCAAACAGAAAAGGACTTTCTATTTAAAGCAGGTAAAGACGATTAGGGTGAAAGTAGTTGCTTTTTTTGATAGACTTTTTTTTGCGCTTAATGTATTATTTAGCGGGGCATTGTTGTTATCCTGTTTTGTTCCTTTTATCTCAATTGATAAAGCGCCCATTGTTGCCTTTTTCAGCCTAGGAATTCCTATTCTTGTATTTGTAAATCTTCTCTTTTTATTGTTTTGGTTGATAAGACGTAAAAAGCAATTATTTTTATCATTGGTTGTTTTAGTGATTGGCTATTTTTCATTAACATCTTTTTTTATGTTTCGGTTTTCTGAAGATAAAACGGAAGCAGAGGATTTACGTGTGATGACTTTTAATGTTAGGGGATTTAATAAAAATGAAGAAATAAAAAATCCGAATGTTTTTGAAGAGACCATCGATTTAATTAAAAGTGAAAATCCTGATATTATTTGTTTTCAAGAATTTAATTTCAGGAATAGAGACGATTTCCCTGCTTATAAGTATAAATATTTGAAGTATATAAATAATCAAGGGAAAGTAACCTTAGCTATTTACTCTAAATACCCCATTATTAAGGAAGGTTTAGTCAATTTTCCAGAGAGTCCAAATAACGGGTCTTTTGTAGATGTACTGTATAAAAATGATACCCTTAGAGTTTATAATTTACATTTAGAATCGCTAAGGATTATTCCAGATAAAAATGCGCTAGCCAAGGAGCAATCTGCAAAATTGTTTAAAAGAGTGGCGCACTCTTTCAAAAAGCAACAAGAACAGGCGGAAATTGTTAGAGCTCACAGCGCATCAACACCCTATAAAACTATTATTTGTGGCGATTTTAATGGCACACAATATTCTAATGTTTACAAAACCATTAAAGGAGAAGACTTACAAGACACTTTTCAAGAAAAAGGCACAGGTTACGGTCGTACCTATAATTTTAAATATTACCCCTTTAGGATCGATTTTATTTTGGCAGACAACCGCTTGGAAGTTATATCACACAAAAACTTTGACGTAAAATTATCGGATCATTTTCCAGTGGTGGCTTCGTTTCGTTGGTAAAATTGGGTAGTGAAATATTAAGCACAAATCACGAAATACGAAAGTCAAAATATCAATAGAAATAAGTGAAAACAGTCAAAGTCAACGAGGAGAGAAAATAGAGAAGAGAAAATAGAAATTAGCTAAAAGTTGAATATATTTTTAATTTCGACTACCGACTACCAAAACCTTACATCAACCAGCAATCTGCTGTATCCGCAACAATATGTAAAAGCAAAGCCATGCCAAAAATTCTTGTTTTTTCAAAGAAAAGTAAGATAAAGTAGAGCGCAATAGCCCAATATTGATGCAGAAGATGAAAGCCCACACTACAACGGTTGGCATCAAAAATAGGGTTGGCTAACAAATGGTCCACATCGATAAGTATTCCTGCTAAAAGTATCAGTGCAACCCGAGTTCTGTTTTCTTTAAAAAAGATAAAAGCTATAAAAAACGGAACTATAAAGTGAATTCCGTAATGGACAATAAACCTAAGCATCGATAAATTTTAAAGGGATGTTTTGTAAATAATTTAAGGCATTAGTGCCCTCATTGAAAAGTAGATCTAAAATACTGAGGTTTTCTATAAAGCTGTTTCTATCATCAAAAACCTGAACATAGGGCTTAAAAGCGATATTCGTTTTCTTTTTGGCATCGATTAAAAAGCGGGCATCAGTATCATTTTCTAAAGTTTTATGATAGACCGTAGTTTTCGTTTTTGGCATTTTTAGTTGTAGGCAATCACAAGCAATTTCGATAGTATTCAAATTAAAATCTAATAAAGAAGCGTATTCTTGTTGGTACAAGACTGCAATATCATCTTCATAAAATTCAAAAAAAGGAGAGGTTCTATAGGCTGTTTGCAAGGTTCGCCAATGCTGCCGTTGCCAGGCATATTTATTATCGATTTTTACGTAGGCATAGGCATTTTGCTCGCTCACTTTGCTATTGTGTTTTATTGGTATGCTTAGGGTGTGAAAACCTCTGTCATTTGCAATATGGCATCGGTTTCTATAACTCTGTTTTTGATAATTTCCAGAAACTTCCCAACTAACTTCTTTTTGAGCGATAAGCGCAAAATTAGTTAGATTTAAAAAATAACCAGGATGTAATATAACTGCCATCTTATTAATTAAAAATTAAAAATATCGAAAGTTTAATGTTTAAACTCAAATGAGTCAATAGCCTTAAGCCAAAAGTGAAAAACCAAAAGCTAAAAATTGGTTATTATCATAATCTATCTAAGTTGAAATAGGTTTCAATTAATTTCTGAATTAGAAACAATTTAAATCTTAACACTTAAAACATTACTGCTTTGTGCTTAACGCTAAGCCTTCTTCCTTTTCTTACGAACAAAATCAAATACAAAATAAGCTATTAATAGTCCTAAAAAATACTTGAAATATGATACTGGCTCACCATCGCCGTTTACTGTGGTAAACACGCGGTTCCAACGTACTTTCCAATTACTGATACCTTCAGTAAAATGATCCACACTAAACCAAATAAAAATAGGCGTACCTACAATATGATCTTCGGGAACGTAACCCCAAACACGGCTGTCTTCAGAACGGTGTCTGTTGTCGCCCATCATCCAATAATAATTCTGTTTAAAGGTAAAGGTAGTTGCTGGTTGATCATCAATCAAGATTTGATTACCTGAAACATTTAGGCTATGGTGTTCGTAATCTCTAATAATTTTTTTATAATACGGTAGCGTTTCGATGTTTAAATCGATTGTTTTCCCTGCTTCTGGAATATAAATGGGGCCAAAATTGTCTATAGTTCCTCTTAGTCTTTTGTCTTGAGGAAATACTCTCGCATCGGCATTTTTTTCGCTAAACCTGTCAACGGCTATTATTCCTGATTTTCCGACTAAATTCTTAGCTTCTTCATCGGTTAAATTAAACAAAGCCATATTTTTAACGTTTGAGGCTTGCAGGTAATTGGCTTGTTGCTGATTTCCTATTCCACCGGTGTAATAGGTATAAAGCGAATCTTTCTTTAAGGCTTCTAAACCTAAATTTTTAACTAATTCTGGAGAATTTTCTTTTAGCAGTGCCTCATTCGGTATTTTTAAAACGCCACCTGAAAAGACTTCCATGCCACCTACCAATTTAATAGCAGTATTATCCATATCATTTTTTGTAGTAACTATGTGATGAAATACTGGTTTTGCGCGGTAGTTTAAGATTAGTTTTTCGCCATTAATATACACATCACCATTTATAACAGCAAGCGAATCTCCAGGAGAACCTACATTGCGTTTTACGTAGTTCGATTTTTTATCAATAGGTTTCACAACGCCATTGGCTTTTTTGAAAAATTGATATACGGTATCTGCAGGCCAGCTGAATACCACAATATCATTTTTCTTTACTTTTTTAAATCCTGGAAGTCTAAAGTAAGGGAGTCTTAACTTATTTTTCCATGATGTTTTATAGGTCTCTTTTTCTACGTCGGCGAGGTAGGATTTTGTTTTTAGAATCGGCAAAGAATCATGCACCATCGGTGCGGCAACAACCGTCATAGGTACTCTGGCTCCATAATGGAATTTACTAACGAATAAAAAGTCGCCTACCAGTAATGTTTTTTCTAAAGAAGATGTGGGAATTACGTAAGGTTGAATAAAATAGGTGTGTACAATAGTGGCAGCCACCACGGCAAAAACAATAGAACTTACCCATTCCCCAGCAACCGTTTTAGGATGCAAACTCCTGTCTTCTATATACTTTAGCTCTAAAGCATAGTTTACATAATAGGTATAAAAACCTAAAGTTAACAGCACCAACCAAGTATCTAATAAGGTGTTTTTTCCAAAACTACGAATGGTTTCTACCCAAATAACAGGGAACATCAATAAATTTATAATTGGAATAAATAGCAATATCACCCACCATTTAGGTCGGTTGATAATTTGCATTAATACGATAGCGTTATAAATTGGTATAGCAGCTTCCCAAGCTTTTCTACCTGCTTTAACATATAATTTCCAAGTGCCCAAAAAGTGAATTACTTGAATAATTAGGATGAAAACTAACCATTGTGTTCCGTTCATTGTATTTTATTTATAATAGTTGTTCGTTCTTGGGTTTTGGGTTCTCGGTGTTGGGTTTTGGATTTAAAGACTTTTCTTTTTTCTCTTCTCTTTGCCCTTTTCTCTTCTCTTTTTTCTCTATTCTTTCTCTGATTTTTGATAGCTATTTGCAATTACAACCAAAAAATTAAAATCTTAAATTAATTTTTATAATTTTATTTTCGACTACCAACTACCAACTACCTAATATTTAACACATCTTTCATTTTAAAAACTCCATGTTTGCCTACAATCCATTCGGCTGCGGTCAGTGCACCGAGTGCAAATCCTTCTCTGCTATGTGCAGTATGTTTTATTTCGATGCTGTCAACAGTACTTTGATAAATTATACTATGTGTTCCGGGCACATTGCCTTCTCTGATGGCTGTAATAGGTAAAATCCTAACCTCAGTAGCATCTAATTTCCAACCAGTATAAGTGGTATTTTTAATGATGTCTTCGGCCAAAGTAATAGCCGTTCCACTAGGAGCGTCTAATTTTTGGGTGTGATGTATTTCTTCTAAAGAAACGCTATAGTCCCTGAGATTGGTCATCATTTTTGCCAAATAGTCGTTCAACTCAAAAAATAGATTCACGCCTAAACTAAAGTTCGATGCGTAAATAAAAGCACCATTATTTTGGTTACAAAGCGCAACGGCATCATCATACTTTGCCAGCCAACCTGTAGTTCCAGATATAATGGGTGTTTGGTTTTCTAAGCACATTTTTATATTATCGAATGCTGCGGACGGTTGGCTAAAATCTATCGCTACATCAATCTTTGAAAAATCTATGTTTTTAGTATCGATATCAATTTTGGCTACTATAGTATGGTTTTTTTGAAGGGCTAGACTTTCAATCATTTTACCCATTTTACCATATCCGAATAATGCAATATTCATGTTTAAAACTTTATTGTTAAGGCCAAACCATAATTTGGACTGGCAGTTACTTGATTATAATCTATATAAGGCTGAAAATTTATACTCAAATCCTCATCAATGTTAAATTGTTTTAAGTGCGCATCAACATTGGCGTCAATGATGTTTAAAGCATATAAACCTAAGGTAACCAAGAGCATTAAATCTCTATCTCTTTGAAACCTTTCTTGAGCGTCTTGTAGCGCGGCAGTAGAAAATTCAGGCGCTGCTAATTGAGTTCCGCTTCTAGGTGGTAAATCATAAAATTCATCATCAATAAAACCAGCTTGTCTTCTTTTGAAAGCTGTTCTGAACCTTTGATATTGTATATTGTTAAAATCATAAGCATAAAGACTAGTACCCAGTGCGGCAATTACAATAGGCACTTTCCAAAATTTTTTGTTGTAGGCTTGTCCTAAACCTGGTAAAATGGCAGAGTAGAAAGCAGCTTTTGAAGGTGCTAAGGGGTTGATTTTTCTTTTTTTTGTGAATACTGTATTCTCAACCCTAATTCGTTCTTTTTTTATATCAGATTGAATGGAATCGAGTTGTTCTGGATTTGCTTTGTTTTTTTTCTGCTTTTCTTCTTCTTGTGAAAACAACACAAAAGTAAAACTCAAACAAAGGAGTACTAATATGCTATTTTTATTCCCCAAGAATTAATTTTTTAAGACGCTCAAATTCCTCTTTTGATTTAAATGGAATAACCAATTTGCCTTTGCCATTCTCCGAAGCTTTCGCCTCAACTTTTACAGATAAATAGCTTACAAAATCAACCAAACCGCTTTCAATAAATTTTGGTATTGTTTCCTTTGTTGGTTCATTGAGCTTTTTTGTTGGCTCAGGATCCTGGTATTCTTTAACTGCTTTTTCAGTTTCACGAACAGATAAGTTTTTACTAATAATTTTTTCGTAAAGTGAAAGTTGATCGTCTTTTTTGTCAATATTCACCAAGGCTCTTCCATGGCCCATACTTACAAAGCCATCTCTAATTCCAGTTTGAATTATAGGGTCTAAACGCAACAATCGCAAATAATTCGTGATGGTAGAACGCTTTTTGCCCACACGCTCACTCAATTTTTCTTGAGTCAACTGAATTTCCTCAATTAAACGATGGTAAGACAAAGCAATTTCTATAGGATCTAAATCTTGTCTTTGAATATTTTCTACCAATGCCATTTCTAAGGATTCTTGGTCATTGGCAATTCTAATATAGGCCGGAATTGTTTGTAAACCTACCAATTTTGAAGCTCGAAACCTACGCTCTCCAGAAACTAGTTGGTATTTGTTAAAGTCTAACTTACGAACCGTAATAGGTTGAATGACGCCTAACTCCTTAATAGAAGAAGCCAATTCTTGTAAAGCTTCATCATTAAAATTAGAACGTGGCTGAAAGGGGTTCATTTCAATAGCCACTAAATCTAACTCCACAATATTACCTACCACCTTATCGGCATTTTTGTCTGTTGCAGATTTAATATCGTTATTGGGGTCTTTAAGCAAAGCAGATAAACCTCTACCCAAAGCCTGTTTTTGTGTTGCTTTCGCCATTATACTATCTCCTTATTTTTCTTCAATACTTCCTGTGCCAAACTCAAATAATTTTCGGCACCTTTACTACTGGCATCGTATTTTATAATACTTTCTCCATAACTTGGAGCTTCACTTAGCCTAACATTACGTTGAATAATGGTATCAAAAACCATTTCGCTGAAATGTTTACGAACCTCTTCTACTACTTGGTTTGAGAGTCGCAACCGAGAATCATGCATGGTTAACAATAAGCCTTCAATATCTAAATCTGCATTGTGAATACGTTGAACACTTTTTATAGTATTAAGTAATTTACCCAAACCTTCTAAGGCAAAATATTCGCACTGGATTGGGATAATTACCGAATCCGCTGCCGTTAAGGCATTCAATGTTAATAGCCCTAAAGAAGGAGCACAATCTATTAAAATATAATCGTATTTTTCTTTGAGATGGGTGATACTTTTCTTCATCATATATTCACGCTCATCTTTATCAACAAGTTCTATTTCTATTGCGACAAGATCAATATGAGCGGGAATTAAATCAAGATTTGGGGAACTTGTTTTGATAATGCATTCTTCGGCTGTTTTGCTGTGCTCCAAAAGTTGATAGGAGCCAATTTCAACATTATCGACATCAATACCAAGACCAGAAGTTGCATTTGCTTGGGGGTCAGCATCAATTAATAAAACATTTTTTTCTAGCACACCCAAAGAAGCCGCTAAATTTACAGTAGTTGTTGTTTTACCAACACCACCCTTTTGATTTGCAATGGCTATTATTTTGCCCATTCTATTACCTTAATTAGGGGTAAAATTACGATTATTTATAATGTTATAAAATGTATTTTGTTAACACTTGGCAAATAAACATATCTAAAAGCGTTAAAGTTGGTTAAAAATTGTACTTAGGGGTTTGGTAATGTGTTGCATAGCGGTGAAAGTATGCTGAAAACTTATTAGATTTTATATTTTTTTAGGATTAAATCTATAAAGTGATGACAATTGGTTTGATTTCCAAAGCTATAAAAAGCTTAAATCTTAAAAATATGTAACTGAATTTTCCAATCTAATCATCTTTAATTCCTTTTTTGTTTTTTAAGAAAAAAATTAAGTCAATAACTCGTTAGTAAACAGGGTCTGCCCCTTAATCATCTTATCTTCTAACTGTTTTTCAACTAACCAGTTTAAAAATAGATTTATTCGTTTGGCGTCCATAAAACCACAATGATCTAAAGCGCCAAATAAAGGCTTTGTGGCCATTAATGCTTTTTTAATGTCAATATTATTGCGATCATAATCAGTTAAATACTTTTCCAAAATAGGAATAGCTTCGGATTCATGTTCTGTGGCAAATAAGTATCCTTTTTGGGTCGCTTTTACAAAATGAGCATACTCGGTTTTAAATTCTTTTAAATTTGAATGTTTGGTAATAATTACAGGCGAATAACTGTAAGGTATTCCATAATCTTTTAGAGACCATGTATTTAATTCGATACTTTTTTCATCAGCCTCAACGCCTTCCCAATTATCAAAAATCCAAGTTGCATCAGCTTTACCTTCTATTAAGGTATTCCATATGCCTAATTTATCAGGATAAACAATTTTGATGTTCCCTATTCCTCCATCATTTTTCACCAACTCTTTTACTATTTTATCTTCATAACGAGCCTTGTAGGAGGCGTAAATTTTTTCGTCGAGCAGTTTTGGTCTCGTTAAGTTTTTCGATTTAAGGGATGCAATACTGCTAATGTCTTCTTGTAAAATAGCATAAATAGCAAGAGCATCAATCTTGTTTTCTTTATTATTTAGGCTAATTACAGTTTCGAAAGGAGCTATAGCGAAGTCGGCCAAATCTAATTCTAGTTTTTTACCAGGCGTTAATTCATAATTGTCGTCTAAAGGATTTATGATGTCAAGTGCTATTCCTTTATCTTTATAAAAACCAAGTTCTTTGGCTATTATAATTCCAATATGGTTGATATTTGGCGTCCAGTCTAATGCAATTTTTAATGTTTTCATTCGTCAATCAGTATTTCTAAAATTTGAATAGCGGCTTTGCTAATTTTTTAAAAGCTTTTATTTTAGTTGAGCTATTTAAAAAGTTCAGTATGGGAGCCGATTCTAATAAGTTTAATAATATTTGGCGATTCAATCTGATACCAGATAATTAATAAATCAGGTTTTATATGACACTCCCAATTATCTTTATAATTCCCTTTTAATTTATGGGGTTTCATTACTTCAGGTATTCCAGAAACGCCTTTTTCTTTTAGTAATTTTAAAATTGCAGTGGTTAATTTTTTATCGTTAGGATCTTTAACTACTTTTTTTAAATCTTTTTTAAATTTTGTTGAAATTAAAATTTTGTACATTTCAAATTATCAAAGTGAATCCATAAAAGTATCGATATCAGTTATTTCTTCAAGTTCTTTTCCGCTCATAACCTCTGCAATGGCAAGTTTAGTTTCCTCATTAGGAATTTTCCCAACATCTTTTAATAATAGAATCTCTATATAATTATTGAGTGTTCTTTTTTGAGCTTCTGCTTTTTCTTTAACTAATGCCAATAAATCTTCATCAAATCTAAAAGCAGTTTGTTTGATTTTTTTCTTTGTGGACATAATTTTGATTTTTTTGCTAAGTTTTTATCTAATTTATTAATACCACAAATATAATATAACTTTAAGTTATTATTTGATAACATAGTGTTATTTTTATAATTTCACTATCCAACTTTCCAACTATCTAATCAATAAGTATTTCTAAAATTTGAATAGCGGCTTCGCTAATTTTTGTACCAGGGCCAAAAATGGCTACTGCGCCGGCATCAAAGAGAAATTGGTAATCTTGTTTTGGGATGACGCCACCCACAATAACCATAATATCTTCTCTTCCATGTTTTTTTAATTCCTCGATAACTTGTGGGACTAAAGTTTTATGACCCGCTGCTAAAGAAGAAACTCCTAAAATATGCACATCATTTTCTACTGCTTGTTTTGCAGCCTCTGCGGGAGTTTGAAAAAGAGGTCCAATATCCACATCAAAACCCAAATCAGCATAACTTGTTGCGATTACTTTGGCACCCCGATCATGACCATCTTGACCCATTTTTGCAATCATAATTCTTGGTCTGCGCCCGTCTTGCTCTGCAAAGCTATTCGCTAATGCTCTTGCTTTTATAAAGCTTTCGTTATTCTGAATTTCTTTTGAGTACACCCCAGTAAATGTTTTTATAACTGCTTTGTGTCGTTTAAAAGCCACTTCTAAAGCGTCGCTTATTTCTCCTAAGGTTGCTCTAACTTTTGCTGCTTCAACGGCTAAAGATAATAAATTTTCATGCTGATGTAAATCACTAGTCTTTTCTTTGGAATTTCCTTGGGAAATTACTTTCGCCTTAGCGGCCTTAGTCAAATTTTCAAGCGCTAAGTTAACGTCCGTTTGATTTCTTTCTGCCTTAACCCTAGTTAAACGTTCTAATTGCTGGCGTCGCACTTTTTGGTTATCAACTTCTAAAATATGTAAGGGATCTTCAACTGCTAATTGATAGCTATTGACGCCTATAATTTTATCACGGCCACTATCAATTCTCGCTTGTTTTTTTGCAGCGGCTTCTTCAATACGCATTTTAGGAATTCCTGCTTCAATCGCCTTGGTCATTCCACCTAACTCCTCCACTTCTTCCAGTAAAGTCCAAGCTTTTTCTGCGATCTCATGAGTCAAACTTTCTACATAATAACTCCCTGCCCAAGGATCTACAGTTTTGGTAACTTTGGTTTCCTCTTGAATAAAAAGTTGTGTATTACGAGCAATTCTGGCCGAAAAATCGGTGGGTAAAGCTATTGCTTCATCTAAAGCGTTGGTATGTAAACTTTGTGTACCGCCTAAAACTGCCGCCATTGCTTCAATAGTTGTTCTGGCAACATTATTAAATGGATCTTGCTCGGTTAAGCTCCAACCACTGGTCTGGCAATGGGTTCGTAAAGCCAATGATTTGTCACTTTTTGGGTTGAATTGTTGAACTAATTTTGCCCAAAGCATTCGTCCAGCTCTCAATTTAGCGATTTCCATAAAGTGGTTCATCCCAATACCCCAAAAGAACGATAATCTCGGTGCAAAATCATCAATTTTGAGTCCTGCTTTTAATCCGGTTCTAATGTATTCTAAGCCGTCTGCTAAGGTATATGCTAATTCAATTTCTGCCGTTGCACCTGCTTCTTGCATGTGATAGCCTGAAATGCTAATACTGTTAAATTTCGGCATTTTTTGACTTGTATATTCAAAAATATCCGCAATAATTTCCATGGAAGGCGTTGGCGGGTAAATGTAGGTATTCCGCACCATAAATTCTTTCAAAATATCATTTTGAATAGTGCCTGAAAGTTGTTCTAAAGTAACGCCTTGTTCTAGAGCCGCTACAATATAAAAGGCTAAAATTGGTAAAACAGCACCGTTCATAGTCATGGAAACCGACATTTTATCTAAGGGAATACCGTCGAATAAAATTTTCATATCTTCTACGGAATCGATGGCTACGCCTGCTTTTCCAACATCACCAACCACACGTTCGTGATCACTATCATAGCCTCTGTGCGTAGGTAAATCAAAGGCTACAGAGAGTCCCTTTTGTCCGCCTTTTAAATTACGCCTGTAAAAAGCATTACTTTCTTCAGCAGTAGAAAAACCCGCATATTGGCGAATTGTCCAAGGCTGTTGAACATACATGGTGGCGTAAGGGCCACGCAAATACGGTGGAAAACCCGCAGCAAAATTCAAATGTTCTAAACCCTCGATATCTTCTTTTTGATAGGAAGATTGTATAGCAATACCCTCAGCAGTTTCAAAAGTACTTGTAGGATTCTTTTTAGACTCTTTTTCATTGGCTAAGCTGATATGTTGAAGGTCTTTTCTATTCATTCATCACAATTTTAAACTTTCAATTTTGATTACTATTTACTATTTGTAAACTGTATTTAAAACTTTTTCCTACCAATAAACAATAGTAAAAATTTAAAGCACAAGTTCAATAGATAAATATTTTTAAATTACTTTAACCTCAGACTTAAAACTTAAAACTTTTTTTATCAAGCGTATTAAGTTAAAATTCAATATTTTTATAGCCACTTATCGTTTTCAATTTTCAATTTTTGTTTTTAACGAGCCTAATTTTTTTTCATCAACTACTCCTCTTCCAGGCGTTTCTTTTCTAAATCCTCCGACAAACGCCTTGCGATAATGGGTTCGATGATTGTTTTTCTAGGTTTGTTTTTTGTGAATGGAAATAGTTCTAAATCGCTCTTCATTTTATCAGAATTAGATTGATATTTATTGCTCCCAACTAAAATTTCTTTCTCACTATCAAAAAGATCTTGTTCTTTTTGGTCACTTTCTTTTATTTTTTTCTGAATGGTATTGTCTTTCAATTGCTTTAAAAAACCACCTGACTTTTCTATTTCTTTAAATAGTAGTAAAGATTTTTCCGCCAACTGCTGGGTTAAACTTTCAATATAATAAGCGCCATCAGCCGCATTTGTTGTTTTATCAAAATAACTCTCTTCTTTTAAAAGTAATAATTGATTTCTAGCAATACGTTCTGCAAATTCGTTGGTTTTATGGTAAATGGCATCATAGGGCATATTACAAATAGCATCTGCACCACCTAAGATAGCGGCCATACTTTCTGTTGTGGTGCGCAACATATTGGAATTGTAATCATACAATGTTTTATTCCTTTTGGTTGGAAAAGCTACAATTTTACATTCTGTAGGAATATTATAAGCAGAAGCTAAGGTTTTCCAAAGTAGTCGCAAAGCTCTGATTTTTGCAATTTCAAAAAAATAATTGGTGCCTAACGCAATTTTAAAAGAGAATGAAAAATTGGACAATTTATCGGCATCAAGAACATTCAAATATTCATTGACATGTGCTAAGGTGTAGGCTAATTGTTGCGTAATGTTCGCTCCGGCATTTTGGTATAATGTAGTATCGATGACAACATTTTTATGTTCTGCAATTATTGCTGAGAATTCTTCAAAATCTTTTTCAAGACCATCAAACCAATTTCCCGATTTACAAAGGTTTGCAATTATATCTGTATTAAAATAAAAACCTGCTTTGCTTGTGTCTTCAAACTGCTTAAAATTGGCTAAGTATTTATATGATAAAAAGGGAATGTCGAAATAAATAGGAGTTGTTTCTAAAGGAATATTTTTTAAGAGAATTGCAGCATCGATTTCTTTGGATGGAATTGTAAATAAAATACTATCTGTCCCTTTTTTTATAGCTTTTAACGCTTTTTTGTTAGCTATTTCTCCATTGCCAGCATAAATAGCCTGAGTAATCTTCCAAGTTTGTAAAGGTTTTGGAATGGTATTTTCTTGAATAATATCTTCTTCGTTATAAAATGGTTTTACTTTTATGCCTTCTACCGATTCCCAAACTAAATTTTGGTTATAATCTTCCCCTTTTAATTGAAACTGAATTTTTTGTTTCCATTGTTGCACAGTAACAGCAGAAAAATCATTAAAAAGTGATGTTTTATTTTTAGTCATCTTTAATTTTTATGCTATCTTGGTATTCGATTAAATATATTTCTTCATTTTTTTTCTTTAAATAATATTGTTCTCTACCAAATTTTTCAAGTTCTTCTTCGCTAGATAATTTTTTGATAATAATTTTATCTTTAGCAATTTCATCTCTTAAAAATACTTTAGTTTTCTCTAAGTTTTTAATCTCTTTTTTAAGTTCTAAATGGATAAGGAGGGAGTTGGTATCAAAAAAAGACATCCAAATAACAAATACAGTGAGCACCAATACGTACATATTGGAAGCTATTTTGAACCATTTTTTATTTTTTATTTTCTTAAAATTCATTCGACACTTAAAAATGAGCTAGAATAAGCCATAAAATTACATCAATTTTTCGTTAATAATACTTTTTACAATTTCAACGGCAACGGTATTATATTTATTATTAGGTATGATGATATCTGCATATTCTTTTGAAGGTTCAATAAATTCTACGTGCATTGGTTTGATAACCGTTTGATATTTGGTGATTGTTTCATCTAAATCCCATCCACGTTCGTTAATATCGCGCTTTAAACGTCTAATTAATCGTTCATCAGAATCGGCATGAACGAATATTTTAATATCGAACATTTTGCGAATCTCAGGATTGGTCAATATTAAAATGCCTTCCACAATCATAACTTTTCTTGGGTGCGTAGGGATGGTTTCGTCCGTACGGTTACATTCTAAAAACGAATAGACAGGTTGCTTAATAGAATGGCCTGCTCTAAGTTCTTTTAAATGTTGGCCTAAGAGTTGAAAATCTATAGAATTTGGATGATCAAAGTTGGTTTTTCTCCGTTCTTGTAGGGTCAAGTGCGATAAATCATTATAATAAGAATCTTGAGAAATAACACCTACTTCGCCAATAGGTAGTTCATTAATTATTTGATTGACGACTGTCGTTTTTCCGCAACCAGTACCTCCAGCAATTCCAATGATAAGCATCTCTATAAAAGTTTGGCGTAAAAATAGGTAATTGAAGTTGAATACAAGAAGTGAAATAGTGAAGAAGTGAAATACTTAGATAGTGGGTTAGTAAAATAGTGAGTTAGCTAAAACTATTAAGTTTTAAATACAAAATACAAAACGTGCAAGTCCAAGTTCAAAAAGTTTTCAATTTTGAATATTTGGTTTTGAGCTGTTTTAAAGAGTTTTTTGTTCCTAAACTCGTAAAATTTCAAGTACAAGTTCAATCTGTTATTTACAACCTTTAATTCATAGGCTATAAAACCTGAAAGTTTTTCTTAATTCTTAATACTTGGTACTTTTCCAAACAAATCCAATCAACTTTTGCCATAAATAATTTAAGTTTCCCCTTTGTTGACTAGGGGGCTTTTCTCCTTTTGGGGTTAGGGGGCTCTTTTTCATTCGGGGGCCAGAGTGCTGTGGGTTAACCTTTTATGATATCCACTGAACCTGAGCTTTTGGTATCTACCTTGGTTAGGTTTCTCCGATATTTGATGTCACCAGAACCAGAAATGGTGGCTTTGAAAGTATCGCTTTTCAAGGTCGTTTTGGAAGTTATATCGCCTGCCCCCGATAAGTAAACGGCATCAATTTTCTCTACCGGAACAGTTATTTTAACGCCATTTCTGTTTGAAGGTTTCAAATTATAATTTTTTTCTGTTTTTAAGATTAATTTACCTTCTTTAACTTCCGTTATTATATACGTTAATAAATTTTCTTCCCCTGTAATAGTCAAATTGCCTTCTTTACCGTTGATAAATTCTACCTCATAAAAACCTGCCATTTCAACGGTATCATAAAACCCAATGGATCTTTCTACAGTGGTGATTTTTCCATTTCCTTTCACTTTATTGCCCCATTATGCTTCACAAGAATTGAATAAAAAAATGCTTAAAATTAAAGTTGCTAAATTTTTCATAATTATTCATTTTAGGCTTAATAAATTAGTTTTTGGTAAAAGTGATACCGCCGTATTCGCTAGAGATATTTACATAGTTTTTAGCGTTCGCATTTCCATAATATCCTTTGTAATATTTTTCACTAGATTTTTCACGGCTTATGGTAAATTCAAAGTTTTCCTTACCATTAAGTCCCGCATATTCCGTACTTATTTCAAAATTAAAATGATAGTTGGGATGGAATCCGATTTTAATCCCAGTATAATCACTGTTAATATTTATATTTCCTGCATCTGCCGCCATTTGACCTATCTGTATTCCGCCATAATCAGATTTTATGTTTACATCCCCACGAACCGTTTCGACCTTAACGTTGATATAATCGCCATTGCCTTCTAAATTTTGTACGGTACCCAAATCAATTTTACCGTAATCGCAGGCATACGATAAGTTTCCCATAGTGCGGATGCTTGAGTTGGTGTAATCAGCTGTTATTTCTAAATTTCCTGCTTTTTCAATCGTAAAGCCAGAGTAGTCTGCATTTATTTTGCCACTATTAATGTAGCTTATAGTAGATTTTGAGGTATAATCGAACGATAATTCGTTGTTTCTGCCACGCAATTCGCCAATTTCCAGGCGGCCATAATCGCACGATATTTTGGCATGACCATCAATCCTGTCAAGAATAATACTGCCGTAATCGTTGTTTAGGTTTACACTATTTTTTATTGGGATTTTAATATTATAATCAATTTGCATATTTACATTGTTGTTATTTCCCCAATTCCAGTTCCAATTATTCTGGTTACTATCAAAAATAGTTTTAGCAGAAACCATAGTGCTACTGGCTTCAAATTCAACCGTTATTTCTTCTAATTTTTGTTGCACTTTATTTTCGTTATTTCCATTTACTTTAATCGAAATTTCGATGACTATTCTGTTTTCATTCCATGAAGTAATATTTAAGTTCCCATAGCTATTACTCACCTTCAATAAAGCGTCAGCATTTACGGCATATTCTTTTTTAATGGTTTTTTTTTTGGTATGTTTTCCATTAAATTCCGTTTTAGCAAAAATGCTTAATGGTAATATTAAAAGGAGTACTGCGGTGTAATTATAAAATCGCTTTTTCATTATTTATTTTTTTAATTTCATCAATTTGTTCAAGCACTTCTGCCAATAAATCTATTCTTGTTTGGAAATTGGTAATCATAGCACTTAATATGAGCTTGCTATTACCGCCGTTAATTAAATCTGTTTCAAGTTTACCATAGTCGTATTCCAGTTTAGTAAGCTGCGTCATCGTATCTTCAACTATTTGTTTCGTTGCTGGTGCATTTTCGTTTTGTAATTTGTTAATTTCTTGTTGGATGACATTGGCAAAGTAAAATTCTGTTTTAGAAATTTCAGGTGATATGTTTACTACTTGTTCTTCGACAGAAGGATTTGAATTTAAATAAAGAAAACCCAAACCAAACAGCACTAACATAGACGCAGCAATAGATAAATAGGTGAATCTATTTCTTTTAAATACTATTTCAATATCCCTATTACCATTCAATTTATCCAAAAATCGCTGTTCATGATCTTCAGTGGGACTTTCAAGGTCAAAAGCACCTTCAAGGTTTTTAAACACAGTCTCTATATTATCTTTTTTCATATATATTTCAATTAACAATTAACAATTATCAAAAACCAATAATCAGTTATTAATTAATATTTATTATAAAACATTTTTTATTGCCCAATTTTTTTCAACTCTTGCGCTGAGCGGAGCCGAAGCAAACAAGAATCAACCAACAACCAAGTTCCTTAAGCTTTCCTTCGCCCGCGAAATCGTTGTTCTACAATTGGCATAGCTTAGATTCATAATTTCACTTATTTCACCATAATCATATCCTTCAATTAAAAATAAGGTCAAAGCAACTCTGTAATTATCCTTTAATTTTTTCATGTTTTCTAATACTTTTTGAGCCTTTAGTTCTGTAAACACATCATCAGAAGCAATTCCG
>Ga0209491_10004470_pt1 | contig 21573 bp, 17 predicted proteins | sample BON02_FD_187213 | JGI IMG/M metagenome (GOLD analysis project Ga0209491, IMG submission 187213) | Freshwater microbial communities from Lake Bonney liftoff mats and glacier meltwater in Antarctica - BON-02 (SPAdes) (version 2) | ecosystem: Environmental > Aquatic > Freshwater > Ice > Glacier... | reverse complement strand
CTTTGTGCTAAGGTTAACTGCTTATATTTTTTCATGCAAGACAAATTTAGGTTTTTGATCCTAAAATACTTGGGACTAGTCCCAAGTGTTTTAAATTTATCTGTTGCACTTATTACTTGAACTTACAAAATATTATATTTGCTAAAAAAATAAATTTCATGCAGTTCGAATTAACAAAAGTCTTTCTTGATGAACTGAACGTAGCCATTTCGCGTGATGATCAACCGTGGATTAATGTCAATATTCTCGAACTGCATTACGCAGATATTGCGGAAATTCTGGATCAATTAGACTTAGAAGGAGCAAAATACATCTATTATTGTCTCCCTGACGATACACAGTCTGATGTTTTGATGGAACTGGAGGAAGACATTCGAGATAGATTCCTCGCTTCGTTATCCTCAAAGGAAATGGCTGATCAATTGGAAAATTTGGACTCAGATGATGCGGCCGATATTCTGGGCGAATTATCTGAAGACAAAATTCAAGAAGTCATTTCTCATATGGAAAATGACGATGCAGCGGAGGATATAGTTGATTTACTTAATTACAACGAAGATACTGCCGGAGGTTTGATGCAAAAAGAGTTTATTCAGGCAAGAATGGATTGGCCAGTTAATCGTTGTTTAGTCGAATTGAGAAGACAAGCGGAGGATGTTGAACAAGTTTATACAATTTACGTCGTGGATGATATGAATCGTCTTGTAGGACTTCTTTCTTTGAAAAAATTGCTATTTGCAGATCCTAAAAATAAAATTCGCGAACTCTACACCGAAAAAAATATTATTTCTGTCAAAACAAACGATAGCGATGAGCAAGTCGCTAAAGTCATGGAAAAGTATGACTTAGTTGCCGTTCCTGTAGTCGATTTGCAAGGAAAACTAGTCGGTCGAATTACCATTGACGATATTGTCGACTTCATTAAGGAAGAAGCGGATAAAGATTTTCAATTGGCATCCGGTATTTCTGAAAAAATTGAATCTAATTCCACTGTCTGGAGAATTTCTCGAGCAAGGTTGCCTTGGTTATTAATCGGAATGTTAGGTGGAATTTTAGGCGCTCAAGTTATATCTGGCTTCGAAATGGGCATATCTAAAATTCCTGCTTTGGCATTTTTCATTCCCTTAATTACTGCCATGGGGGGAAATGTAGGCGTTCAATCTTCTGCAATCGTCGTTCAATCTCTCGCAAAAGGCCAAGATCTATTTGGGACTATTTCCAAAAGACTAGCAAAAGAGGCTTTGGTTGCTCTGATAAACGGAACCTTACTATCTGTTTTGATTTATGGAATTGCCTATATTTTCGGAAATACATTACTCGGACTTGTTGTTAGTCTCTCTTTGTTCATAGTAATCGTTTTTGCCGCAATTTTCGGCACGCTTATACCTCTTATTTTAGATAAATATAATATTGATCCCGCATTAGCTACAGGTCCATTTGTAACCACCTTAAACGACGTGCTCGGTTTGTTTATTTACTTTAGTGTGGGAATGCTATTATTCAATATGTAACATGAATATTCTATTTGTCGACACCGTTCATCCTATTTTAAGCGAAAGACTAACTGAGGCCGGTCATGTTTGTATCCATTCAGAAAAAGAGTCAGACTTAGAAGTCTTTGAAAAACTTAAGGACTGTGAAGGACTGGTTATTCGATCTCGCTTTCCTATGGATGCAAGACGCATTCAGTCAAGTCCTAATTTGAAATTTATAGCTCGATCAGGTGCTGGAATGGAAAACATTGATGTGGAATTTTGTGAAAACAGGAGTATTTCACTTTTCAATAGCCCTGAAGGAAATAGAAACGCTGTTGGTGAACACGCTCTAGGAATGCTGCTCTCCTTGATGAATAAGCTTCATACGGGTCACCAAGAAATTAAAAACGGAATTTGGGATAGGGAAAGGAATCGTGGAGACGAACTTGATGGGAAAACTATTGGGATAATCGGTTTTGGAAATAACGGTGCGGCCTTTGCAAAAAAATTATTAGGCTTCGATGTCAAAGTTCTCGTTTACGACAAATACAAAACAGCTTTTGGAGACCATTTTGTAATAGAAAGCACGCTAGAGGCTATTCTAAATCAAGCGGATGTTATTAGTTTCCACGTTCCACAAACTAGTGAAACGATAAACTACTTTAACAGCGCATTTTTGGAAAGTTGTAAAAACCCAATTTACTTACTTAATGTTTCTCGCGGCAAAATAGTTAGTATAAAAAATGTAGTCGAAGGAATTCAAAATGGAAAAATTATTGGGGCAGGATTAGACGTTTTGGAATACGAGGATGGCAGCTTCGAAAATTTCTTTAAAAAAGATCTCCCAAAAGACTTTATTGCACTAAAGAATTCTAGCCAAGTAATCCTCTCTCCCCACGTAGCAGGATGGTCGGTGCAAAGTTACTTGGGGTTAAGCAAAACGCTAGCCGATAAAATACTAGCACAGTTTTCGTAAATATTTCTTTTGCTATGCATGCATATAAATATTTGGAATTTCAATAGTGCGAAGTTACTAATTAAAAATAATGTTAAACTTTAGGCTTACGGTTGTTTCGTATTCTTAAAAAGTTCTACATTTGTACAAGTTAGGCTGGTTAAAATAGTCTTAACGCTTAAAAAAGATTCAAAATTTAGTTTTCATAAGTAGTAGTAGTTTAGGTTTAGGTACAATAAAGGAGGACGCTCGTTCTCCTTTATTTTTTATCAAAATTCTGATAAATTAGTCGGGTGTGCATGTGAAAAGATATTATTCGAAGCCTAGATTCCTGAAATCCTTAAAAGATACTAAAATCCGAATTTTTTACTGTAATTTTGCACTCTAAATACGGCAATAAATAATGATTAAAAACATACGTAATTTTTGTATTATCGCTCACATCGACCATGGGAAGAGCACGCTTGCAGATCGCTTGTTGCAAACAACAGGTACTATCGCGGATCGTGATATGAAAGCTCAAGCCCTCGATGACATGGATATAGAGCGCGAAAGAGGAATTACGATTAAAAGTCACGCAGTTCAGATGAGTTATCATTTTGAAGGTGAAGACTACGTTCTTAATTTGATTGACACACCCGGGCACGTTGATTTTTCATATGAAGTTTCGCGTTCCATTGCCGCTTGTGAAGGTGCGCTTCTCATCGTTGACGCCTCACAAGGAATTGAGGCACAAACAATCTCTAACTTATACCTGGCCCTCGACCACAATTTGGAAATAATTCCGATTCTAAATAAAATGGATCTTCCAGGGGCGATGCCCGAAGAAGTATCTGACCAAATAATTGACCTTATCGGTTGTTCCATGGAGGATATTATTCCTGCATCGGGGAAAACTGGTTTGGGTGTTTTGGAAATACTAGCGGCTGTTATTAAAAAAATTCCAGCTCCAAAGGGTGATGAAAACGCACCGCTTCAAGCCATGATATTTGACTCGGTATTTAATCCATTTCGAGGAATTATTGCTTATTATCGCGTCACAAACGGCACCATTCGAAAAGGTGAGAAAATCAAATTTTTTAATACAGGGAAAACATATAACGCAGATGAAATTGGAATCTTGAAAATGGGTCTTCATCCTCGAAAAGAGATGAAAGCTGGTGATGTCGGGTACTTAATTTCTGGTATTAAAGCCGCAAATGAGGTTAAAGTCGGAGATACAATTACCAATTTTATTGATCCGTGCACATCTGCAATTAAAGGTTTTGAAAATGTAAAGCCAATGGTATTCGCGGGCATATATCCTGTCGACACTGAGGACTACGAAGAGTTACGCTATTCAATGGAAAAACTGCAATTGAACGATTCTTCTTTGGTTTTTGAGCCAGAGTCTTCAGCTGCACTTGGTTTCGGTTTCCGTTGTGGATTCCTCGGTATGCTGCACATGGAAATTATTCAGGAACGCTTGGAACGTGAATTCAACATGACAGTTATTACAACTGTTCCCAACGTTTCTTACAACGCTTACATGCGCAGAAATCCCGAGGAAGGTCTAATTGTAAACAATCCATCAGAATTGCCAGATCCTTCAGGGATGGAGAGAATTGAAGAACCATACATTAAAGCGCAAATCATCACTAAATCTGAATACGTGGGACAAATCATGACCCTTTGTATTGACAAACGTGGTGAACTTAAAAATCAAGTGTATCTGACACAAGATCGAGTTGAGATAACATTTGAAATGCCTTTAGCCGAAATCGTTTTCGACTTTTATGATCGATTAAAAACAGTTTCACGCGGATATGCATCCTTCGATTATCACCCAATCGGCTATAGAACATCTGATTTAATCAAAATGGACTTACTCTTGAATGCGGAACAAGTAGACGCTCTTTCAGCATTGGTTCACAGAAGTAATGCTTTTGATTTAGGGAAAAGAATTTGTTTGAAATTGAAGGAACTAATCCCAAGACAACAATTTGAAATTCCCATACAAGCAGCTATTGGCGCGAAAATTATTGCCCGAGAAACTATAAAAGCCTTGCGTAAGGATGTAACGGCAAAATGTTACGGTGGAGATATTTCTCGTAAACGTAAATTACTCGAAAAACAAAAAGAAGGCAAGAAACGTATGCGTCAAATTGGTCGCGTAGAGGTCCCTCAAGAAGCATTTTTAGCTGTTTTGAAACTTAACGATTAAGTCATTATAGATGTTTATTTCTTTAAATTGACTTTGGAACGAATTTTGTCTTTACTCGAAAAAAATCAGCCATGAAAAATTTTAAATACTTTTTTGCATCGATATTCCTTTCGTTAATATTTGTTTCGTGCAATAAAAAAGGTTGCTCTGATCCCACTGCAGACAATTATATTGAAAACGTAAGAAAGGCTCAGGATGTTAAATGTCAGTACAATGGTGAGGGGATTTGTGGCGAAGGCATTACGTTTTGCATCGAAATCAACAAGGTGAAAAAAATAGGTGATGTCACTGTTTCTCAACCCACAAGCGGCACAACTAGACTTTTTTGGGCCAATGGAAGCAACCAAAATTCTCCAGGATATGAAGATTTGCAAATTGAATTTGCCACAGGTACAAAAGATAATTTACAAATAGGAAGTGCAGGTAATAGTAAAAAGTTTCAAGCAGCTTACTACTCTTTAGCCACAGGCTTTATTGATGCAACTGCCGGCAGTATGTTGATCAAAAAAAATAATTCTAGCGATGGTATAATCGCTACTTTTAGTCTAACGCTTAATGATAGCCTCGAAATAAAAGAAGGAAATATTTACAAAGCGAAATAACAATTCTCTTGCGACAATTCTTTCAGAGTCAATCTTGCCGTTGTGTTGAAAAAAATGGCGGTAGTTAGACAGGTAAATGTAACTTGAAACAATCCTTTAAAGTCTAATCTTCTTCATCGTTGCCGTCCTCTTCTGGCTTTTCGTAGGAGTCGCCATCTTCCTCCTCTTCTTCACTCTCCTCCTCTTCTTTGATGTCTTTTTCATCGATTTCATCAACGATGTCGTCGTCATCCTCGTCATCATTATCATCAACCACAATAGCTTTGTTTAATTTAGAAAACTTGACGAGATAAATAATCTCTTCCGTTTCCCAAATCAAGGCATCTAAAATTTCGCCAGTTGGCGTTTTAATCTGCGTCAAATGGTTTATATATCCATCAGGATATTCTTTTAGAATTCCTTTTTTTTGCTCGATTTCTAGTTTTTCGTAGCTTATTATTGCACGCTTTTTTGTCATTACTGATCTTATATTTCCAGTTTAATAATCCTATGAATGGGTAAAATTACATTTTTCTTCAGTAAGATTTCATGATCTGTAACACCCCAAATTGTTGTTTCAACATATTTTCCCCCTTGTCATCTGCAAAGTAAATTCTCACTTTTTGGTGTTCAAGATTACCCAATGCGATTGCGCGCGCTAAACTCTTTTTGCGCGCTGCAATTTCGCTTTCTCTTTTTAAAACCTCTTCGACTGGAAAGTGATAGTTTACAATAATCTCTTTCTCCACAAGCCTAAACCCCTCCAAAACCATATCTACGAAATTTTAAAACAAAAATAATTTAATTCAGCATTTGTAGACTTTAATTTTTAAAAAAATAAAAATATTCTACTAAATTAAAAGTATGTAAAAAAAAAAAAGAAACCGAAGTCTCCATTTTTATTGCCTTTTTATGAAAATTTAAATTTTAGAGAATAATGGATTCTTCAAATTATCCCACTCAACGAGGTGCATTTTTACAGTGCCAACGGGGATTTTTGCTTTGATTAAGACAGGTATTTTATTGTCATCTGCTGTGACCCAGAAATTTACATCTTCTTCACTTTCAAAATATCTTCCTGTTTGAACGACGGGCACGAATTTGTGACATTTGAATTTTCCTTTTCGAATTCGAATCGTTTCGTCGCCAACATATTTTACTTTCAAAGGCCAAACCTCATCATCCATAAAACAGTTAAAAGAAAATACTTGACCAATTTTCATATATTGCATGCGGATTGTGCGCGCATAATAGAACGACGAAATCATATCCTGAACACCCATCGGAATTTTAAATTCTTGTCCTTCGCCATTATCAACTTTATATTGGTGCTGTTTGAACGTGTAATCTTGGTTGATTTTATATCCTCCTTCGTCTACACGTCGTTTGAAATACCAAGGAAAAATTCCGTCTTTATCTAAAAACGTCTCGTAGGTATCATCTACTTTGTAAAAGGCGCTAAATCCTCCCAAAGTTCGACCAGTGCCAACGGCTTGAATCAAATCTCTCCCATTTCCTTTTTTAGACGTACTCTTAACTTCCAAAATTGCTTCTCCGGCGTCCATGAATCCATATGTTATTCGATAGCGTAATTTTTCTCCTACGCCAAAAGAATCATTATCTCGTGTTGGGTATTCAACTGATGAACTACTGAGCAAAAAGCCCATCCCAACAATTGCTGCGCATACATAGACTAACTTTTTCATCTTACAGATTATTTGTTGACAGACTATATTCAAACGCTATGCCAAAATTTATATTATGACTTCCTATCCATTCTGTTCACGCTGAAGAAAGCTGATTCAATATCTAATGGAGACCAAACTTTCAAAAGGCAAACTTAAAACTTGCAACTCACTTACACCACAAAGTTCACAATCTTTCCTGGAACAATAATCACCTTTTTCGGTTCTTTTCCTTCCAAGTATTTCTGAGTTTGCTCTAAAGCTAGTATTTCTTTTTGCATATCTGGAACACTCATTCCTAGCGCTAAATTCACTTTAAATCGCATTTTTCCATTGAAAGAAACGGGATACTCGAAATTAGATTCTGCTAAATATTTCTCATTGAACGCTGGGAAAGCAGCTTTTGTAACCGATTCATTGTTGCCTAACTGTTTCCAAAGCTCTTCACAAATGTGCGGTGCAAATGGAGAAAGCAAAACAACGAGTTCACTCAAAACTGCTCTGTTAGTACATTTTTGATCCGTCAATTCATTCGCACAAATCATGAAAGAAGACACGCCTGTGTTGAAAGAAAAACGCTCCAAATCTTCACCAATTTTCTTGATGGTTTTGTGCAAAGTTTTTAAATTTTCTTTGCTTGGTTCACTCTCTCTAAGCATGAAATTATTCTCTGCATCATGAAACAAACGCCAAAATTTACGCAAGAAGTTATGCACCCCATTGATTCCTTTTGTATCCCAAGGTTTGCTTTGCTCCAAGGGGCCCAAGAACATCTCGTACATGCGCAAGGTATCCGCTCCAAACTTCTCGACTAACTCATCTGGAGTTTGAACATTGTATTTGGATTTAGACATTTTTTCTACTTCATGACCACAGATGTAAGTTCCATCTTCTTCGAGTATGAATTCTGCATTTTTAAATTCTTCACGTGATTTTTTGAAAGCTTCGATATTTAGAATGTCGTTATTAACTATCGAGATATCAACATGAATTGAAGTATATTTATAATTTGCCTTTTGAGTTTCAGTGACGAACTTATTATTTCCCTCGACACCATATACGAAACTACTTCTCCCCAAAATCATCCCTTGATTGATCATTTTTTGGAAAGGTTCATCGAAAGGAATATAGTCTAAATCATTAAGAAATTTCGTCCAGAAACGAGAATACAATAAGTGTCCTGTTGCGTGTTCAGCTCCGCCGATATATAAATCTACATTGTTCCAGTAATCTACTTTTTCTCTGGAAACGAATTCGTTTTCATTTTTCGGATCCATGTAGCGCAAGAAATACCAAGAACTCCCTGCCCAACCAGGCATGGTATTGTATTCCATACGTTCACCTTGAAAAACGTTCCATGCTTCTTTTTTCGCCCGGGCCAAAGGAGGTTCGCCTTCTTCAGTTGGCAAATATTTATCAACTTCTGGAAGAACAACCGGTAATTTGTCATCGTCCAATAATTGTGGGATATTGTTTTCGTAGTAAACCGGGAATGGTTCACCCCAATAACGCTGGCGAGAGAAAATTGCATCGCGCAAACGGTACAAGATTTTTCCTTTACCAATTTCTAACTCCTCAATTTTATGAATAGCCAACTTCATGGCTTTTTTAATTTCCAATCCATTCAGAAAATCAGAGTTTGCAATTTTGCCTTCTTTCTCCGGGTAAGCTGCTTCTGAAATATCAACTCCCTCAAAAATATTTAAGATATCAATACCGAAATGTTTTGCGAAATCCCAATCACGCTGGTCGCCACAAGGAACTGCCATTACAGCGCCAGTTCCATAACTTGCCAAAACGTAGTCTCCTATCCAAATTTGAATTTTTGCACCTGTAAACGGATGCAATGCAAACGCACCTGTATTCGCCCCAGAAATGTTTTTCACATCTGACTGACGATCGCGTTCTGATTTTAAAGAAGCGGCTGTTTTGTATTGTTCTATTCCAATTTTATATTCAGCAGTGGTAATTAAATCAACTAAGGGGTGTTCTGGCGCCAAAACCATAAAAGAAACTCCGTAGATTGTATCGGGGCGCGTAGTGAAAACTTCAATTCGGAGATTGGACCGCTCCGCTGCTGGAATCTGGACCGCTTCACTGCTGGATGAATCCACTTCAAAGATAACTGAAGCACCTTGAGATTTTCCTATCCAATTTCTTTGGATTTCTTTGATCGATTCTGTCCAATCAACCGTTTCTAATCCGTCCAAAAGTCGCTGGGCATAAGCTTTAATTCGCATCGACCATTGGCGCATAAGTTTTTGCTGTACAGGATGGCCACCGCGTTCAGAAACACCGTTAACTATTTCATCGTTGGCCAAAACAGTTCCCAAAGCTGGACACCAATTTACCCAAGAATTGGCTAAATAGGCCAAACGGTACTCTTGTAATGTGTTTTCTTTATCGGCAGTGGAAAAGTTTTCCCATCCATCTGCGTTAAAGGTTTTTTCGATATCAGTACAAGCATTTATTCCTTCATTTCCTTTTTTTTCGAAATGAGCAATTAACGTTTCAATTCGTTCTGCTTTTTGAGTATCGTTGTTGAACCACGAATTGAACAATTGCTTGAAAATCCATTGTGTCCATTTATAATATTCGGGAGATGACGTGCGCACTTCTCTATCCCAATCGAAGCAGAAACCCATTTTGTCGAGCTGATGGCGATAACGAGCAATATTTTCTTTCGTGGTAATAGCGGGGTGTTGACCCGTTTGAATCGCATATTGTTCCGCTGGTAAACCGAAGGAATCGTAACCCATTGGGTGAAGTACGTTAAATCCTTTCAGTTTTTTGTAGCGCGAAAAAATATCAGAGGCAATGTAACCGAGTGGGTGGCCAACGTGCAGTCCTGCTCCAGATGGATAAGGAAACATATCCAAAACATAATATTTTGGTTTGTCTTTATCCTCTAAAACTTTATTGGTTTTGTTATCTGCCCAATATTTTTGCCAATCGCTTTCAATTTTCCTGAAATCGTACTCCATTTCTATGCGTCGTTTATTTTTAGACAAAGATAATGGCTTTCCGCTTATCGCCATGTAGTCGTTAAAAAGTTCTATCTTTAATTTACTTGAGATGAAAATAATTTTGCCAATATTCTATGTTTTTCTTCTGTTCCTCTTTCTGGGGATAGAAGGCTCTATGGCTCAAGCTCAGAAATTAAACGAAAAAGAATTGATTCGTGACGTGCGTGAGACTAAAAATGTAAACCAAAAAATACTTCGAATGATACTTCTCGGAGAGTATTACTCGGTCAATAATTTAAAAAAAGCCAATGATTTAAGAAAAAAAATTAACGCCATAGTAAAACAAGAAGGTTTGCAACAAACTGTTGAGGTGGATTTATTCAGCGCCAAGATTTTTAAACTTCAGCGACAAGTAGTTTCTTTTAAACAATCTGTTTTACCTTATGAAAAGGTCGATTTAACCAACTATTCTAAAGCGCATCAATATGAAATTTTACAAAATATTGGTTATCACTATCTAGCAGAAAATATTTCGGACACGGCTAAAATGTATTTTAACCGATCTCTTGCTATCGCTGAAAAAATTAAAGATTATTCCGGAATTTGCAGGAATAATTGTTATCTAAGCTTCAATGAAATGCAGCAATATAAAAAAGAAGCTGCGTTAAATTATTGCAACCGGGCTTTGGATGCAGCCAACAAATCAAAACAGAAAATAGACTTTGCCTTTGTCTACTTGTTTCAGTCCTTTATCTACAATTACTTTTCCCAACCCGACATTGCCCTTTCCAAAGAGTTATTGGCCTATTCTTATGCCAAAAGAGCTGAGAATTTCCCGATAATGACTATAGTATCTCTACAAATTGGGGATAAACAAGTGGATATTGAAAATTATAAAGAAGCGCTGTATTATTTTGAAATTGCATTGAAGCTTGCGACTGAACTAGAAGATTTGCGTTTACAAGGTGTTACGCTTTCAGCTCAAGCCAACGTAAAGAGAATACTCTATAAATTAGATGAGGCCCTTGTGCTTATTTCAAAGTCGATAGCCACTCTTAAAAAAGTTGGAAACAAGTATGAGCTAGGAAAGGCAGAATTAAATTTTGCGAGAATTTACATAGATAAAAAGGACTACCGCGAAGCATTGGTTCATCTAAATAATGCGCTTAACTATCAAAAGACGAAAGAGATATTTCGTTACAAAGGCATTGTGTACAAGAAAAGAAATGAACTAAATAATGCATTATACTATTTAATCCTATCTATTGATTCCAATGATGTTAACTCCTTGTTAGATAAATCTTTTGAGGTGTACCCGATGATAGCTGAAATTTATGAGGCACAAGGGAAATCCAAAGAGGCTTTGAAATATTTAGGGGAATTTGTTAGACTTTCTCAGAAAAGCAAAGGGAACCTGGCGGCGCGACGAATAGCTGAATTGAATGAGTTATATCGCTCCGAACAACGCGATGAATTGATTCAACAACAAAATAATACCCTTGAAAAACAAAAACAAGAACGCGAATTATCTAAAACTAAATTAGAAAATATCTCGCTCCGAAATAATATGCAAACTTATATTATTATTGGTTTTATTGTCTTCGTAATTCTTGCCACCATAATTTTCATCTACCGAAATCGCCAAGTCGCTATTCAACAAAAAAGAAAGGAAGTCGAAATGTCTCAAGCACTTCTTCGCACCCAGATGAACCCGCATTTTATTTTTAATGCCATGTCGGTCATCCAGAGTTACATTTTCGAAAATGATGTAGAAAATTCAAGTCGTTTCCTTGTTAATTTCTCCCGCCTTATTCGTTTAATATTAGAAAATTCTCCCAAAAACTTTATTACTTTAGAAACAGAAATTGAAATACTTCAAAAGTATTTAGAAACCCAGATACTCCGATTTGAAGATCGCTTTGACTTTGAAATTATTTGTCCTGATGAATTGCTTTTTGACAACGTTCAGATTCCCCCTATGATCACCCAACCTTTTGTTGAAAATTCTATTGAACACGGACAATTACATAGCGTTCCGAATGGAAAAATAACAATAACCTTCAGTAAGAAAAAAGACATGCTCCAAGTTTCAATAGAGGACAACGGAATCGGACGAACTAAATCAGAAGAGCTCAAAATTAGTACAGAGCACAAAAGTATGGCCTTACAAATAACACGAAATAGAATAAGTATAATTAACGAAAAATACAATGCTGCTGGATATTTGCTAATTTCAGATTTAGATAATAAACATAAAACGGGTACGAAAGTATTAATTTCCTTACCCTACATCACTGAACAAATAAGCGCGAATTAATATTTTTTAGAGTATGATAAAGGTTTTAATTGTTGATGATGAAAAGCGAACAAGAGATTTAATTGCTAAAATGATAGAATCATTTGATCTCTCTTTATCGATAAGTACCGAAGGAAGCAGCGTTGAATCAGGAATATTAGCTATAGAGCGTTTAAAACCACAAATCGTCATTTTAGATATACAACTACCCGATGGAAATGGATTTGATGTATTGAAAGGTGCAAAAAATAAAGATTTTGATGTTATTTTTATCACTGCACATGAAGAATATGCTATTCGAGCAATCAAATTTTCTGCCCTCGATTATATTTTAAAACCTATAGATCCTGATGAATTGCTATCCGCAATTAATAATGCAATTGAAAGAGTTAAAAATAAAAAACCAAGTGTCGAATTTGATACACTCCAGCACAACTTTACGGCCCAAACTAAAAGACGCTTAGTCTTAAGAACTTTAGAGAGTGTTCACGTCGTTGAGCTCGATTCAATCGTAAGATGCGAAGCAGACAGGAATTATACAACCTTCTTCCTAGAGAATGGAAATAAGATATTTGTTTCCAAAACATTAAAAGAATATGAGTTGCTTTTATCAAATTATAATTTCCTCCGTGTACAGCAATCTCACCTTATTAATATAGATTTTGTAGGTCGATATGACAAAGTTGATGGAGGCTCTGTTGTTATGAAAGATGGCTCTCACATACCCTTATCTCCTTCAAAACGCGATTTATTCTTTAAATTGTTGGAAACGATTTAAGCTTTGTTAACTCAAACAGCGAGTATGTTCATTCAAAAGTGGACTTTGGTAATTGCCAAGATAAAAAAGGCAAAGGTTTATTATATTCGTTTCAGGAAATAAGGAGAAATTCTGGTTATTTTTGATGTTCTTTTTTTGTTTTGATTATCAAGCTGCTTGGAGAGGTATTTTGGTTTTCTAGTTTGAGTTAAGAATTAATAGTTCTTCTCATTTAAAATAAAATAAAGACTTGTACAAGTAATCGCATTCATAAATAACCAGAATTTTATTTACCCTAGGAAATTCAACCAACTACTCGGCTATAAAAACTATAAACTTCACGTTATCGGAGGAAAAAAGGTTGCCACAAACGGCAACCTTTTTTATTGCTTCTGAATTTGGTACAATACTGGTCTACTTGGTGATGCATCATTTTCAAATGGCGCCACTTGAAGATTTAATAAAAAATCTCCGTCCTCGATTTGATCTGGAACAAAAATAAACTCAGTTATCGTTCTTGTTTTGTCTGGTGATTCAGGCACCGACCAAAAAGTATGATGAAATGCGAGAACACCATCATCTTTTTCTTTATCCACAGAAGGTAAATCTATCAAAATATGCTGAATGCCGGCTTCCTTAATAATAACGGCCCCATCAGCAGCCAAATAGCATGGATTGGAGTTGCTATAATCAATATTCAGCTTGTTTTCCTGATTTGGCAAGGTCCGAATAATAACTGCTTCTATTCCTTTTAAATTTAATTGTCCAACTTGCTCTGCAGTTATAACAAAATCTTCCTTGCCACCTACTACAACTTTTTCTGGTAAAATACTGAATAATCGTGCAGTATAAAAAAGAGGATGGGAAATTGAATTTACTGAAAATACCTCCTTCGTAATGTGACCCAATCCCTCTGTATGTGTACCATGGGCATGGGGATTGAAAAAAATGTTTCTAAAATTAACCGGCGCACCCGCTTCAACGGTGCCAATAAATCCATCGTTCTTTACGGGTTCTATTTTTGGATCATCCAAATACCATGCTTTTACTTTTGGGTAATGGCTTCCTATAGGAATGGATAAATCTAAACCCATGGAAGAGTCTATGAATGACTGACCGTCTTCAAGAAATAATTTCATGGGATCGTTTTATTCAAATGTACCTTTTTTTCGAAAATGAATGCTAAAAAAGTAAAAACTATTTATATAGTTACCCTGGTAATTAAAAAAATTCTTTACTTTTGATAAAAAAAACAGATGAAAACAGTACATTTATTTCTAGTAGCAGGAACTGCATTGGTCTTGGCGTCATGCGGAGGGAACACTGAAAAACTAAAAGAAGTTGAAGTTCAAATGACAAGTTTGAAAGTCGATACAGAAAACTCGACATTAGGTTGGAAAGGAAGCAAAAATCCAGAGTATTTTCATACCGGAAGTGTTAAATTCAGCAAAGGAAAAGCTGATTTTATCGACGAAAGCTTGATGAGTGGTAATTTTGTAGTTGATATGACTTCGATTAAATCACTTGATGAGGAGTTGCCAGATGCTAAAAAAACAATGCTAATCGGACACCTTTCTTCACCTGAGTTTTTCGATATAGCCAACAACGCGAAAGTCGGAGTAAAATGCGGCGCAATCACGAATGGTAAATTGCCAATCGTAATTTCAATTTCAGGCAAAGAAATAAAACAACTCATTGATGCTAAAGTTACTTTTAATGATGGCAAAGGAAGTATTTCTGGAACATTTGATGTAGATTTTAGTGACCTCCAAGCAGCCGGCTTCAAACCAAAAGAAAGCGGCGAAGCATCCGATGCATTACCTGTTATTTCTTTTGACTTGAATTTACAATTGAAATAATTTAAAGTAGTTTAAAATAGTTGGGGCGATTTGCATTTGTGAATCGTCCTTTTTTATTTCTTTGCAACATGAAAAATCCAAACGTAAAAGCGATTTTGTTCGATCTTGGTGGTGTTCTCATAAACTTAAATTACCAAAACACCATTAATGCGTTTCGAGCTTTAGGTATCGACAATTTTGAAAATATATATTCACAAGCTCAACAAAAAAATCTTTTCAATGACTTCGAAACGGGAAAAATATCCTCATTCCACTTCATCAATCGTTTATTGGACTTGCTACCCAAAGGATGTAATCCGAACCAAGTCGTTTCGGCCTGGAACGCAATGATCCTAAACTTTCCCGCAAATAGACTTGATATTTTAGAAAAATTAAGTGTTGATTACAAATTATTTTTACTTAGCAATACGAATGATTTACACATGGAAAAAGTGCGTCGTGAATTAAAAAAAACGACGGGAAGAGCCTTAGAAAGTTTCTTTGAAAAAACATTCTTATCTCAAGAAATTAAATTGCGCAAGCCAGAGCCAGAAGTTTTCTTAGAAGTTGCGAAACAGATACAACTTGACCCAAATGAAATTTTATTCGTTGATGACAGCATTCAGCACATTAATTCCGCTAAAAAAATTGGCTTTCAAGTTATCCATTTAACGAGCGAATTAGAAAATCATCCTTATTTTTCTTGACAAAGTTCAACTAAAAGTCCTTCAGTGCTTTTAGGGTGTAAAAATGCAATGCGTTTGTTGTCAGCACCGTTTTTAGCAACTTCGTGTATAAGTTGATATCCCTCGTTTTTTAGTCGCTCTAGCTCTTTGTCTATATTTTCCACATCAAACGCAATATGATGGAAACCAGCGCCTCTTTTTTCTAGAAATTTTGCGATGGGAGAAGTTGAATCAGTTGCCTCCAAAAGTTCAATCTTCGATTCTCCAATTTGAAGAAAGGCAGTTCTTACAGCTTCCGACTCCACAACTTCCGTTTTGTAGCATTTTGTACCCAATAGCGTCTCATACATGGCGATAGATTCTCCCAAGTTTTTAACCGCTATTCCTAAATGTTCGATTTTCCTTAGCATAATAAACAAAAGCACAACTTTTGAATTTATATTTTAAATAAGCCATTTATTAATTCTTAATAAATTTCTCATTTATGTTATCATAATTAATGTAGTAAACCCCTTTCACAAGATTTGTGCAATTCACTATACTTCCAACTCCTTTTTTTACTATGTTTCCGTAAGCATCATAAATTTCATAGCGAGTCTCAACGGGCTTTGCACTCGTAAAAAACTCGATTTTGTCTTTTACTTTTGTTGGCTTTTTAGATACAAGAGGAACGGTAGATTGAAACTTTACTTCGGAAGAGTATCTCCCTTTACCCGTATAATCAAACTGTGCAACGCGAATTAAGTTTTTTCCTGAATGAGGTGAAACTTGAAATTCATATTTATTATTTCCTTCAGTGCCTTTGCTATCCAATTCTCCTATAGCAACCCACTTATTCCATCTGTATTGCTCAACAACGTATGGAAGCTTTCCTTTTTCAAGACTCGATTCCCAAACTAATTTGCCGTCTAATGAAATGGAAATGGAATTTACTCTGTACGTACTTTTAGGCAACAAAACCTCTGGATTCAAAATTTTTGGTTTGCAGCCGTCATTGTGTTCGATTACAATAAAAATTAGAGAACCAATTGCCAGATTAAACTGAGAAAAATCAATTGGAAAAGCTGCAACGTTGGTTCCACCTGGCATAATATCCCCGTTGACAGTAACTTTAGTTGCGCAGTAACCAAAACCGTCCGCATCCATCGGATTTTGAACATACAAATTTTTTCCTTGATAAACTCCTTCAATAGAAATTGTTGCAAAGACATTTGTCACATAACTAACTGACAATAAGAGAATAAATACAAATTTGTTCCTGTTTTTCTTACCGTTCATTTTTCAAACTATCTTTGATTAAAAAAAAATCATAACACAATATTAACTGCTATTTTCATAATATCCAAGCAATCATAGTGCCTTTTTGAATTATAGCTAAGCACAAACAAACCAATGAAAAATATTAAAATTCCATTTTATCAATGGTAATGGACAAAAAAATTGATTATTTTCGAGTAATATTTATTATCTGTAAATTTAAACTATTTTTTTTGTTATTCTTGTAGTCAACCAAATTTTTAGCTATGAATTGTAAATGGTGTTTTCTTTTTATCGCTCTAATCGCTCTAAGTTGTTCAAAAACGAAGAAGCAAGCCAGTTATGCTGGAGGGAAAATTAGTTTATGTCTCGAATCCATTGACGTGAATCTGGAGCCTGAATTTATCTCAGATTATAGTTCACAAATGGTACTAAGTCAAGTTTTTGAAGGTTTAGTGGTTCTGGACACTAAAGAAATGGTGGTCAAGCCCCAACTGGCAAAAAAAATTGATGTCAAGAATAACGGCCTAACATACGAATTTACACTTCGCGATGATGTTTATTTTCATGACTTTGGTGACCGCGATTCTGATCGGCTTTTAACACCTGATGATGTTGTATATAGTATTGAAAAAGCATGTGTAAAACTAAAAAATAAGGCACCAAGTCTAGCTTATTCCATTGTTTATCAGAGTACTTTAGAGGGAGCCGACGAATTTCATACCGGGAAAACCGGAAAAATTTCTGGCTTGCGAATTAAAGGAAATAAAGTTATTTTGAGTTTACTCCGCAAAGACAATAACTTTTTACAGAAACTTAGCTTAGTTTGTTGCTCAATTCAATCGAGTAAACTGAATAACAAGAGTGAACCAAAAATCGGTACTGGTCCGTTTTGTCTAGTGCCCAGAAACATGGATGACAAGCGAATAATACTTGTTAAAAACCAAGACTATTATGACTACGACAAAAAAGGTTGTGCGCTACCCTACTTAGATTCTCTAGAATTTATTTTAAATCCTAAGAAACTTAAGCAGCTAGAAATGTTTGAAAATCGTGAGGTTGACATGATCATTGGCCTTCCTGCGAGTCGAATAACCCAAATGCTTGAAGGAAGATTAAATGATTTCAATTCGAAGCCGCCCTTATTCGTTTTGCATAATAATGCTCAATTAGTCACGAACTACTACTTTTTTGATTTGACCGATCCAAGATTTAAAAAGAAAAAAGTGAGACAAGCCTTCAATTATGCCTTTAACAAAACTAAAATCGGCACGAACATTTTACAAAATCAATTTTACGAGTTAGGTTATTATGGAATAATACCACCTATTGCCTCTATTTTTAAAGGTTACGATTTTAAATCGATCCAGAAAAACGCTTACGAATACAACCCAGAAAAAGCAAAAGCGCTTTTAGCTGAAGCTGGTTACCCAAATGGTGCTGGCTTTGGCAATGTAGAATTACGCTTTAACATAAACGACGTCCACTCAGCAATAGCTGACGAATTTGCGAAACAAATTAAACAAGTTTTAAATATTAATGTCAACATTGACGGCTCTTCATTTGTACAATTGTTAAACGATCAAGAAAAGGGTAATGGTCATATATTTCGTTCAGCTTGGGCGGCAGACTATCCGAGCGCGGAAACTTTCTTAATTAATTTTTACGGTGGGAAAGTTCCGATGAAAAGGAATGAAGCTTCTATCGTAAATAAGTCTCGATACAAAAACCCCCTCTTCGATCAGTTTCTTGACAAGGCGCAAAACGAGCCGAAAATTACGAAAAGAAGAGAATATTATAACCGAGCAGAAATAGAGTTAATGAAAGATCCGCCTATAATTCCACTTTGGTACAGTGGGGAATTCGAAATTATATATGCTGATATTAGAAATCTAAATATAAACCCATTAGATCTATTTGTTTTTAAGGAAGTCTATAAAAAAGAGTGGTCTTCAAAAGAGTACAGAGATTATATGAAGAAAATATATTAAACTAAAACTATGAGAATACTGATTACCCTTTTATTAGGGTTGTTTTATTGTATTAATGCCTTTGCTCAGCCCGCTCAAAATGTTCGTGGAAAAGTGGTTGATTTAGAGACTAATCATCCTTTAAAAGGCGTTCGCATAGACATATTTACTCAGGATTCTGTTGTGAAATTTAGAGCACTTACAAATGAATTTGGTGAATTTACGCTCCGCAATATTCCTGTTGGAAAACACGATTTAGTTGCGAAATTGATGGCATATGATTCCAAAAAAGTTAGTATAGAAGTAAATTCAGGAAAAGAAACCATAGTTAATCTGGGAATACAAGAGAGTTTTACTGAAATCAATGAAGTTGTTGTCGCGGGCAGAAAAAAAGGAGACGTTATAAATGAAATGGCAACAGTCTCGGCGCAACAGTTTAGTGTTGAAGAAACGAATCGTTACCCAGGATCACGTGCCGATCCCGCTCGAATGGCTTCAAATTTTGCAGGTGTTCAGGGTGCTGATGATTCCAGAAATGACATCATAATTCGCGGAAACTCTCCGCTAGGAGTTGTGTGGAAAGTCGAAGGAATTGATATTCCCAACCCAAGCCACTTCGCCACGGCAGGAAGTTCTGGAGGTCCAGTTTCAATCTTAAACAATAAAATATTAGGCAACTCGGATTTCTTTATGTCTGCATTTCCAGCAGAATATGGAAATAGTGTTTCTGGAATATTCGACTTAAAACTTCGCAATGGGAACAACGAAAATCACGAATTCACTGGTCAATTTGGCCTTTTAGGGACAGAATTAGTTGCAGAAGGCCCTATCAACAAATCAAAGAAATCTAGTTACTTAATTATGGGTCGCTATTCTACACTTAGCATGTTTCAATCCCTGGGCATAAAAATCGGAACAGCTGCGATTCCAGTCTACGGAGATGGTGCTTTTAAATTAAATTGGGTGCTAAAAAAAGGAGGATCCATTTCTCTTTTCGGAATAGGCGGAAAAAGCAAAATTGACATCCTGGTATCTAAACAAACAGAAGCTTCAGCTGAGTTATACGGCGAAGGAGACAGAGATCAGCATTTTGGAACTTCAATGGTTACCGGTGGACTCATTTACAAGAAGTCGTTAAGTGAAAAAACCTTTGTCTCATCGACTCTTGCTATAAGTCATGATGTTTCTCAATCCAACCATGAATATTTAAATCAAACAGTTGACACTTTAAATGGCGTAAGAAAAATTCGAATTGTTTCAATAAATCCTTTGATGGGATATTATTTTAAAACGACGAGACTTTCTTATTATCTAGCTGTCAGCCACAAAATAAACCGAAGACATTTAATTAAGGCGGGAATAAATGTGGATGGGATTTATTTGAACCAAAAAGACTCTGTATTAAACCAGGATTCATTAAACGTGAATAATTATAGCGTCTTCGTAAACCGCTGGGATTATAAAGGAACTTCTCTGTTAATTCAACCCTTTATTCAGTGGAAATACCGCATCACTGAAAATATGGATTTCACAGCTGGAGTGCACGCTCAGTATTATTCCATGAGTAACAGCATCAGTCCAGTAGAACCTCGATTAGGTTGGAAATATCGTATGAGAAAAGCACAAAGCTTATCTGCTGGAGCTGGACTTCATAGTCAAATGCAACCACTATACGCCTACAATTATCATCTGCCGAATGCCCCAGCAAATCAACCTCACAACCAAAAAATGGACTTTACAAAAAGCCTACACAGTGCTTTTGGATATGAAAAATCATTTTCGAAGAGTTTTAATGTAAAATCTGAGGTCTATTATCAGTATTTGTACAATATTCCTGTTGAAATACATCCGAGTTCATTTTCGATGGTAAACATGGGGGGGGGATTCCAGCGATTTTTTCCTGATACACTTGAAAATACTGGAACTGGCTATAATTATGGATTAGAGCTTACGGTTCAGAAATTTTTCGATAAAAGCTTTTTCTTCTTGTTCTCTGGCACTATTTATAATTCCAAATACAGCGGTAGTGATAAAATAGTACGTAATACAAGTTATAATGGGAATTTTGTTACCAACTTACTGGCTGGGAAAGAATTTCATTTGAACGAAAAGAACAGTATTACCCTTGGTTTAAAAATATCGTATGCTGGAGGAAAAAGATATGGTTATGTTGATATCGCGAGAACTAAAGTGGCCGAAGAACTAATCTTTAAGGATTCTCTATTCAATTCAAGACAATTTCGAGAATATTTTAGATTAGATGCTAAAATAAATTGGAAAAAGAATGCCAATCGCGTAACACACGAAATAGGTTTAGATCTTGTGAATGTTCTAGGAACGCAGAATCTACTTTCTTTAGCCTATTCACGAAATATTGTGAATCCCACGGCAGAGCCAATTACAGAGCGCTACCAATTAGGTTTCTTACCTATATTCTATTATAAAATAGATTTTAGAGGAAAGCCGAAGACAGCTGTTACCAACTAGGCTTTTTAAAAAACACACCAAAACTCCACATAACCTTATGTCAAGGGAGGTTTAATAAACTTATTAAGCCTTCCTTTGGTTGATGCTCGTTACCGTTAACACAACTCTAATTTACAGCGGAAGTACTTTTTTTTATTAGACAATTTCAACTTTCACTTCTTTTGATGATAACTTTCAATAAAATATTTGTTAAATCGATTTTATTTTAGATATCTTTGATCACTAAATTTACTCTTATTATGAAATAGGGTTACCCCTTTAAGCCACATTGCATTTAATTGATTTACAGGTCATTGGAAGATTGGAAGTCATTCTGTTTAGCAATTTTTCTAGAATCGTAGTTCTGAAATTCAAGCGATTGAATCTAAAGAAATATTCTTGAATGTGTTGTTTTATATAGCTTTAATGGCAATAAGA
>Ga0209491_10004469_pt1 | contig 21574 bp, 22 predicted proteins | sample BON02_FD_187213 | JGI IMG/M metagenome (GOLD analysis project Ga0209491, IMG submission 187213) | Freshwater microbial communities from Lake Bonney liftoff mats and glacier meltwater in Antarctica - BON-02 (SPAdes) (version 2) | ecosystem: Environmental > Aquatic > Freshwater > Ice > Glacier... | reverse complement strand
TTACCAACTTTATTTATATTAACTAATTAAAATGGGTGGAGGTCTTATGCAACTTGTCGCTTATGGTGCCCAAGATATTTATCTTACGGGTAACCCTCAAATTACTTTCTTTAAGGTGGTTTACCGTCGTCACACTAACTTCGCGGTAGAATCCATTGAACAAACCTTCAATGGTACTGCTGATTTTGGAAAACGTGTCACTGCCACCATCTCTCGTAATGGTGATTTAATTCAACAAATGTACCTTGAAGTTGTTACCCCCGCTATGGGTGGTACAGATAGCACTTTAACTTATGGTTTTGGTAATGCTCTTATTAAACAAGCCGAAATCGAAATTGGTGGTCAACTCATTGACCGTCAATATGGTGACTGGATGAATATCTGGACTGAACTCACTACACCTGAAGGTAAACGTGCTGGTTATGATGATATGGTTGGTAATAAAGCAAGTGGAAATGCTCAACTTGGTTCAATTGTGTGCCAAAATGCTAAAAGTCGTTTTTATGTCCCTCTTCAATTCTGGTTTAACCGCAACCCCGGTCTTGCTCTTCCCCTTATTGCTCTTCAATACCATGAAGTCAAACTTAATCTCGAACTTCGCCCAGCTAGCGAATTAACTAATGTTACTGATGCCAATGTAACATCTGGTCTTACTTGCAAACTCTATGTTGATTATGTCTACCTTGATACTGATGAACGTCGCCGTTTTGCCCAAGTTAGCCACGAATACCTTATTGAACAAGTTCAATTTACTGGTGCTGAATCTATTATTGGTGGTGCCACCACCAAGAATGTCACCCTTAACTTTAACCACCCCGTTAAAGAACTTATCTGGGCTCACACTATGACTACTCACACTACCGTTGGCGCTGCCACTGGTAATAGATGGTTTAATTATTCTTCAACTGCAAATGCTGTAGGCTTAGATACTTTTGGTACTGCTCTTCTTCAACTTAATGGTCATGATAGATTCTCTGTTCGTAATGCCGATTATTTCCGTAAAGTCCAAAACTATGAACACCATACCCGCGTCCCCCGCGTTGGTAGTGAATTAGATACTGATGATAAGCGTGAACAATTCATCTATAGTTACTCCTTTGCCCTCTCTCCCGAAGAACATCAACCCAGCGGAACTTGCAACTTTTCTCGCATTGATAATGCCATCCTTCAACTTAATTATGGTGGAGATTCTCTTACTGGTTCTATTGCTATTACAGAACCGATGAACCTCAACATATATGCCATCAACTACAACGTTCTCCGCATTATGAGTGGTATGGGTGGTCTCGCTTACAGCAACTAAATATTTCAAATAAATCTTATATTATTTTATTATTTATAATTTCATTTATAAATTTTAAATAATATAAATTTTTTATAAATTTAATTTTTTTTATTTTTTAAAATTCAATTATAAACTATAGTATAACTTTCTATATATCAATACTAAAAATACTATATATCACTAATAAAAATACTATATATCAATAATAAAAATACTATATATCAATACTAAAAATACTATATATCAATAATAAAAATACTATATATCAATAATAAAAATAATATATATCAATATTAAATTTAATTTCAAAATATAAAATCTAATTAAAAAATATAAAATATAAATTAAACTATATTAATTAAAATCTAAATTAAAATTAAATAAATAAAATAAACTCTACTAACATTATTAAATTATTATTATTAAACAAATGACAGTTTTATATGAATTATATACTACATTTGTTAAAGAAAATTGGAAATGGTATATTGTTTATTTAATAACATTTATATCATTACCATTACAAAATATTGCGATTCCGCATTATTATGGAGAAGTTATAAGTAGTTTAAAAGATGCTAATTTAAAAAAATCTAAATATTTATTTGCTATATTATTAAGTATATGGTGTTTAATACAAGTATTTCATATTGCTCTTTCATATATAGATAATTATATATGGCCTAAATTTCACGCCTATATTAGACAATTTTTCTTTGATTTAATTATAGACCGTTATAATCAAAATTATAAAGAATTACAAATAGGAGATATTCTTACAAAATTAATCAAATTACCTTGGATTTTAGATGATGTATCTTATCAAATACAAAGTTTTATATTAACAAATAGTATTCTGATTATCTCTAATTTTGTATATCTTTATCAAAACCATTTTTCATTAGGCTTTATTTATTTAGGATGTGTAGCAGTTGTATTTTTAATATCTCGTCTTTATTTTAACAGTTGTAATCATAATATTAAGACTGTAGAAAAAAAATACGATAGTTGTCACGAAGAAATAGATGATGCTTTACAAAATTTATTATCTATTTATACCAGTAAAAAAATACCTGACGAAAAAAAACGCCTTTATGATATTAATGAAGATACTAAAAATGAACAAAAAAATTCAGGTTTATGTAATCGTAAATTTAAAATATATTTTTCAATAGTAAATATATTTTTATTCTTATCTCTTAATTATGTAGCCTATAGTTTATTTTTAAATGGTAAAATAAAAGTAAATAATCTAGTTAGTGTATTTATTATTAATTATACTATTTTAGGTTCTCTCATAACACTTTATTCATCAGCCAAAGATTTTATGAATACTAAAACACATATTGAATTAATTGAAAGTTTTATTGATGAATTGCCTAAACCAAATACTTTAAATAAAAATAAAACAATACCACATCCAGAAAAAGGTTTAGATATTAGATTTAAAGACATTGATTATACACACGATAATGCTAAAGAACAATTATTTAATAAATTAAATTTACGAATTAAAAAATTTGAAAAAGTAGCAATTATGGGTGGTATAGGTAGTGGTAAATCATCATGTATGAAATTATTAGTATCCTTACAATCTTTTCAAGGTGGTAATATTTATATTAATGAAGTTCCTATTACTGAAATTGATGTTGATAATTTAAGACAAAATATTATTTATATTCCTCAACACCCTAAATTATTTAATAGAACATTAAGAGAAAATTTAACTTATGGCTTACCATCAGAAATAACAGCCGAACATATATTAAAATTTATGAAAGAAAATGGATTTATAGAATTAGAAGAGATATTTAGAAAACGTATGGATGAAAAAGTTGGTAAAGGAGGGCAAAATTTTAGTGGAGGACAAAAAGGTACAATATGGTTTTTAAGAGCAGCGATGCAAAAAGCAAATATAATTATTGCTGATGAACCCACAAGTGCCCTCGACCCACAAAGCAAAGCACAAATAAAAAAAATGATTGATATTATAGCAAAAAAGAAAGCAGTTATTGTCATTACACACGATAATGATATGACAAAAGGTATGGATAGAGTAATTACATTTGATAAAGGTAAAATTATAAGCGATATAAAACCAAATGGTAAAAGATAGAATAAATTGTTTTTTATAAAAAAAAATGATTTTAATTTTAATTTTAAATTTATTTTATTTTATTCTTAAAAACCAAGAAAGAATAAAAATATGATAACTAATACTCACACTATGACTTTTCATGAACGCAAAGAATTAAGAACTTCACAACGTGTACCATCAAAATGAAAACTACAAATAGCAACAGCACTTGAGGAACAGAGAAAGATGGGAAAGATAGAAGATATTTTCTTAGAATGTTTTAACACATACAGTTCTAAAATGATTGCTTTATCGCAATCAAATGATACTGGTGAGGACTCTGGTAAGGACTCTGATGAAGATACACATTCTGATAAATATAATGGGCTTATTCTCTAAAACAAACTACACTTATTTATTAGAGGATAAGCCCATTATGAAAATTTTATAATTAAATTAATGCTCCAATATTAGAAAAATTTTGGTGTAAATTGTTATTATTATTTTGGGACTTAGTTTTAATATCATTATTGTATAAAATAGATATTAAAATAAATGACATAATACAACCTATTAATATAGGTAAAATCAAATCTTTAAAAATCATTTTTATGTGTTTAAGTTTAAATTTAAGTTTATTATTAACAATTAATTTTAAATTTATAATAATAATTAATACTATTATTAAGTTAGTTAATTATTAATATGTAATTATATTTTATTCTTGATAAACAAAAAATAATAATTATAAAAAAATAAAAATTGATTTTAAATAAGGCTAATAAAGTTTATTATAATTTAATCATAGTAGATAATATCATTAAATTATAACTATAAAAATGTCTTTTCATAATGAAGAAGAAGATGAAGAATTACGTAGAGCAATTCAAGCATCTATTGAAGAAATAAGTAATCATAGGTCAGCATCATCAGATTCATCATCATTATCAAATAACACTGAAATAACTAGTGAAGATAATGATAATCTTGATTTTGAACGTGATATTGAAACTATTACTGATGATGAACTAGAAGATGAAACTGATGAAACAGAAGATGAAATAGAAAACATTCAACAGTTAAATCCTGAACCTATAAATAATAGTGATAATAATGATGAATTAACAATAGCATTACAAGCATCGTTAGTCGATTATCGTCAAACAGAAGAAGAAATTTTAAGTGAAATACAAGAAAAATCTTTACAAACATTTGAAGATGATAAAAAACATAAATTACAAAAAGAACAAGATTTAAAAAAAGAAGATGATGAAATAATGGAAAAAATATTACAAGAATCTTATGAATCTAATATTGCTCTTCAAACTCAATCAAATACTATTATAAATAATGAATTTGATATTGATGAAGAACAGTATATTAATATGATTTTACATCAAATTAAAGAAGAAGATGCCCGTGAAAAACGTATGAAAGAACTTACTACACAAACACAAGAATTACAAAAATCACGAAAACTTAAAGAAGAACAAGATTTAGAATATGAAGACGCACTAAGGTTAGATATTGCTAAAGAACAAGAAAAAAAAGGTGAAAGTGAAAATAAGCCTATTGAAAATAAGCCTATTGAAAAACCTCTTACAAAAGAGGAAATACGTCAAGCACGATTAGCATTTTATAAAAAAAACTAATTTATAAATAGTATACATTTTAAAATTTAAACTATAAATTATTTTTTTACAATTTATTTAGATTTATCACCAATTAATGGTTTAACATAAACATCAACTAATTTTTGACCTATTTCTTGACTTACTATATTATAATCTTTACCTGTATTCACTTCTTCTAATTTATTCATCATATATTTAAATTGTTCCATATTAAGTTCTCCTTTAATACATTGTTCAAATAAAGTAGATGATTTTGTGATTAAATACTCATATTTAATTTTCATTTGTTCTGTAAATGTTTCAATACTCATAGCACGATATTCTGGGCGTTTTAATTGCCATAAATATTTTTCATTACAAATATCTGATACTTCTTGACGAAGTTTAATTGTATTAATTGCTTCCATTTTAATTATTAACTTTTAACTTTTATAAATAATTAGTATTTAATTTATAAACTATAAATTATTATTTATAATTATAATAATAATAATTTTTCTTTTTATACTTAAAAAAATATAATTAAATTATTAAAATATAATTAAATAAATTGATTAAATAAACTATATAATAGGCTTATCCTTAAATAAACGGGTGTGTTTATTAAATGATAAACACACCCGTTTATTTAAGGATAAGCCTAATATTTATAATTAAAAAAAAGTTTAAACGCTAGAGTAATACTAAAACATAAAATATAAAACATAAAATATAAAATAACAATAATAAAATTTATTTGCGTTTCAATATTATCATACCTCTGTAATATCATAATCTAAATTAAGTGATCCAATATTAATTAATCCATCATTATCAGCATCATCTTCCTCCACTTCTTGTTCTTGTTCTTGATATGGTTTAACAGGATGAAATCCATTTAACATATATGGCACTTGCATATCTTTTAATTTTTTCTTATTATTTTTAATACTTTCTATAATATGTTTTGGTATATCAGCACTAATTTCTTTTAATCTTTGATATTCGGGTATTATTAAAGAAACAAAATCTTTTATACTATCTCTAGCAATTCTTCTTTTATTCAGTTGAAATTTAATAGTAGAATGAAATTTTTCCCAAGATAAATAAGACATTCTATGATTTTCACTTAATTGACTGACTTGTAAAAATTGTGCTACTGATGAAATAATAGATGTAAAAATACTAACACCTCCAACCCCTAAAATAATATATTCAGAATAGGCTGGAAAATTAGCACTAATAAAATTACCAGTTCCTGATAAAGCACTAAGAATAATAATTGGTAATTGAAATTTTATATTTTTAATTGTAAAATATTCTTGTGCCTTTTTATGTAGATAAGCGTTAATTTGTGCTTCATCACCCATTTCACTTAATATTTTTTCAATAGCATCATCCCATGTTAAATGTTTAGTAGTTTCTATTGATGCTAAATCCATTAAATTTATTTTAATTTTATATTTATTTATATTAATTTATTTAATAATCTTTTACTATAAATATAATGAGTTTATATTTATAGTAAAAGATTATTAAATAAATTAATATAAATAAATAAATATAAAATTAAAATAAATAAATTAAAATAAATATAAAATAAATAAATAATTAAAAATAATTAAAAAATAATTACATCGTCATAGCATACATATCTTGAAATACATCACTATAAATATCCATTGTATGAGTTTCTCTATCATCTACAAATTTATTTTTTAATGTTTCTGTTTCAATTGAAATATCATTACTGAATAATGGATTATCTATCCATTCTTTATGATGAGGAGCAATAGTAGAATATCTTTTATACTCAAATGTTTTTTTATTTTTACAATTATCATATAAATCTTTTACTTTATTACTTCCATTTATAGACATAGGAACAGCAAAATCATTATATCTTTTATGTTTTGTTTCATTATATAATTTAACGTCATTATTATCATTTAGTATATATTTAGTAGTATTTATTGAATGATTAGTAGTATTATTAGAATGATTATTAGTATTATTTATAAATTCATAATTATTATCTGTATAATGTAAAGCATCTTTTTTAAAATCAGTATAAAAATGATTGTATTCTATTTTATGTATATAACCATCTTTAGGGTGCTTTACTAATTCTGTTTTATAAGGTTCAACTCTGGATAATGTAGTATTATCACTAAAAAAATCTGTATATGATGTTGGTGTCATAGGGCAATGAGGTGGTAATAAATGCATTTTATTTATATCTTCATTTATAATATTATTATTTTTATAATTATTATTATTTAGTATAAAAGTATCATTCTCCAAAGTAGTATTTTTAAATTTATCTCTTTTTTGATTAGATTTAGTATTAATTTTATACATTTTAGTCTATATTAATAACATATATTAATAACATATATTAATTTAATATTAGAAACTTAAAAAATGAAATTATAAAAAATACTAAAAATTATAAACTTTATATTTCTACAAAATATTTACCATCAAAACATATATAAATCATAATAGCAATCATATATAAAATATAACTATAAACATAATCATTAGGATTTTTAACAAATATAAATGATTTAATCAAAGGATAGTCTACGAATATAAATAATATTAAAATAGACATATTAACAAGTATATATTTATATATTGTGCGTCGTGTTTCACTAATAGTATTATCATCAATAGTATTTTTAATAGTTTTATTATTTTCTAATTTTTCTAATAATATTTGTGTTAATTGAATTACTACTAATGCTACAGACCAATATTTTAAGAAACTAATACCAAAAAAGCGACCACCAAAAAAAACATATCTTTGTGCAATATAAGCAATAATATAATTAAAAATAATACTAATTAATAATGTATTTTTAACACTCACATTTTGGTAGAGAAGAAATATTTTTAAACTTTCTGTTAATCCTCCTGTAATTGTAGAAATACCAAATGATTTTAATCCTAAACTTTCAATCATTTTTAATATTTTAATTTATAATGTAATAATATTAGGCTTATCCTTAAATAAACGATCGTGTTTATAAATTTATAAAACAAAAAGCACTTTTTAAAACCTTGAACTTATTTGACGGTTATTATATTTAAAGTAGATATTTATTTTTATTTATTTTTAATTATTAAATTAAATTAAATAATTAAAAATAAATAAAAATAAAATTAATATAAAAATACACTATAAAAATATATTAATAAAAACTATATTCTATAATTTGTTTAATAAAATAAGGATTTGGAAGTGATTGTCTTCTATATTTACTTATATACTTTATTAATTCTTTTATAAAATGTTGTCCTGCTTCTAGTTTCATTTTTTTTATTATTTGATTAAGTTCATTAACATCTTTATAATTTTTAGTTTTATCAAAATCAATACTTATATTATTATCATTATTTTTCTTATAAATTGTAATTTTTTTTTTTAATTTATTATATATATCAATTAATTCATCTACATCAGAAAGCATTTTTTCTTTTTTATAAAGGTTAAAACTTTTTTCTTTATCGTTAAAGTGTGGCATAGTATTATTATTTGTATTTATTCTTTCATAACTATTGCTATTATTATAAATACTATTACCATTACCATTACTATTATTTAAACCATCGTAATTAGATTTTTTTATATTATCTTTAATAAATTTATTATATTCAATTGAATTATAAATATCATTATTATTTTCTAAATTTAATGATTTTTTATGAAATCTTTCATGCATAATATAAATTAAAAAAGAAAGAAATAATGTAACACTGCGAGAGCGACCTCCCATACAATGTATTAATATTTTACCTCCTTGTTTTAAACATTCATCAATAAATTCATTGCTAATTTCAAAATATTGAGTTATATCTTGTGATTCATCATCATAGGCTTCAATATGTAAATACTTAAATTTATCTTCAAATGGTGGGTTAAATGTTGGAATAGCACTAATAATATGTGTAATACCTAATGTTTTTAATAATTCATAATTTGTAGATGTGCTATAATTACCTATATAAATATTAGGATAGACTAAATTAAAATCGTCTGTATCAGATAAATTAATATAATTATTCTCTAATATTGTGCGACCATAAATATAAATATCATCTATAAAATGTAAAATATTATAAATAATACCACCTGGGTCATTATTAAAATCTACAAAATTAGTTTCATATGTAGTAGGTTCATCTGTATTAGATATATTTGTATTATCAATAGTTTTACCATTACAATGTATATTATTTTTCAATTCATTAGTATCGTAATTTATCCCATTATTATTATTACCATTTTCACTATTTTCACTATTAACTAAATCTTTTTTCTGTATATGTATAAATTCTTCTTCTGTTTTTAAACATACATCTTTGTATTCATTAAACTCCATTGTTAAGTAATTATAATGGGCTTAAATTATTTATATTTATTGTTTTAAAACTAATTAAAATACGAATTAATTAAACTACAATTTAATTTTAATTAAATTAATAGTTATAATTATTTATTATTTATTATTTATTATTTATTATTTATTATTTATTATTTATTATTTATTATTTATTATTTATTATTTATTATTTATTATTTATTATTTAGTCTTTATATTAGAATAATTAATTTATATGTTATATATATATATATATACTTATGCGATTAAATATATAATAATTTATCTTCAATAATGATTAGACATAAACATACTAAAAACAAATTAATACAACCGCTTTCTAGCAATACTAAAAAATTATTAAAAAAAATAAAAATAAGTATGACCAAGAAACAACATAGAGAAATAATAGATAATTATAAAATACCATCACGATTATCAAAATCATTTAAAGATAAAAACTCAAAATACAAAGAAATAAAAGAAAGTTATAAACTAAAAGACAGTGAAAAAAAAGACGAGAGTAAGCATAATAAAGATACATATATTTCTAAATTAGTAGATTTATATTATGATAATGATAATGTATCTAAAAACTTTTTAAATACAGCACATAAAAAATTACATATATTACCACATCAAAGACGTGTTATCGTATTTGGTGATGTTCATGGAGATTTAGAAGCAACACTTGACTGTTTTATTATTGCTAAATGTATAAAAAAAATAGAATTACCTAAAGATAAATCAGTAAAAAATATGAATTCGTTTTTTAAAAAACTCGAATGGATTGGTGGAGATACTTATATAGTTCAATTAGGAGACCAAATTGATAGAGTAAGACCAGAAAACTGGGATCATAATAATATTACAAAAGATGTTGCTTTCAATGATGAAGGTATAACATTAGAAATATTATATTTATTTTATTATTTAAATGAATTAGCAAAACAAAATGAAGGACGTGTTTTTAGTATTATTGGTAATCACGAAATAATGAATGTTGAAGCCGATTTTCGTTATGTAAGTTTAAAAGAATTTGAATGTTTTAAAAATCATTTAATAAAAACATATAAAAAAAATTCAAAATATCCATATGCTTCCAATACATTAAAAAATAATAGTCATAAATTTAAAAAATCAAAAACAAAAAAAATAAATAAATTTTATGATATTAAGGATACTCATAATGATACCAACAATGATAATGATGAATTTACAGAAGTTCCAGAGGGTTTTAGAGAAAGATTATATGCTTTTTCACCTACTGGATTATGTGCTAATTTAATAGGTTCTAATAGTTATGTTCTTCTTCAAATAGGTAATTGGTTATTTTGTCACGGTAGTCCAGTATTGGAAACAATGGAAACATATACAATGGATTTAGTAAATAATATAGTATCAATGTATTTATTAGGTATAGATAATAATAATAAATATATTGAGCAACATTATAATAATCTTACAAAAACACATAATAATAGTGTATTATGGAACCGTGCATTTGGAGATACAGATATTGATAATGAAAAAGAAAAACAATTATTAACTAAACTTAATACTATTTTAAATGTATATAATAATAAAAATAGTGTTTATAATAAAGCCACCCATATAGCAATAGGACATACTACTCAATATTCAGCAAATAAAGGTATAAATTCAATATGTAATAACCGTGTATGGAGATGTGATGTTGGTATGTCTAGAGCCTTTGGTAATAGAGAAAGTGGGTCTTATAGAAGTCCTCAAGTTTTAGAAATATTAAATTATAATGGTGTAGAACAAATAAATATTTTAAAATAAATATTAAAATAAAGATAAATATTAAATAAATATAAAATAAAAAATTAAAATATAATTAGATTATAAATAATAAAATATAATTACATTATAGATAAGAAAATATAATTAGATTATAACTATGTCTAAACTTAACATTACTTCATTAAAAGATAATAATGGTGATATGAATATGGGATATTGTCCTTATATGGATATTAGTGCTCAAAAAGGAACCTATAAAACCTTAACTGAAGGTTTAGTTATGCCAGAAAAGCGTGATTTTGATGCTAATACTTCTATACCTGAAAGTGCACCTAATGGTGGTTTATATAGAGGCGCACAATCAACTGAACCTTGGGCAAATATTCCTATTACACCTTCAGGAACGAATTTAATTCATAATAATTTAAGAAGTGCTAATCCTCCACCAGGAGCAACTGAACAATATATTGGGACTGACCGTTTAGGAAATAATTATAATCCTATGATAGGTGTTTATTGGTATAATCCTGAAGATAAACACGGTATGTATAGAATGACAGTTACTAAAAAAGAAGATATGAAACAATATTAAACTATCAAACACGAAACACGAAACACGAAACACAAAATACTAGTATTCAACAATTTTTTTACAGTTTTACATTTTATATTTTGTATTTCTATTTTATTTAAGCGTTTTAATTTTTATTTTTTAATATATTATTTTTTTAGTAAAATATAAACTATAAATTTATTATTAATATAAATAACTTATAAACTACTAATAAAATATAATTTATTATTAATAATAATTAAAATGACTGAAACATATAATAAAATTAAACAATCTCAACATAAACAATTCTATATGTTTTATAATGAAAAAAAAGAAATGGAATTAGAACAAGAATTATTAAATTATCATAAACAAAAAGATAGTGGTTATTGGAAAATAGCAAAAATGATTGTGGAATATTCTATCAAAGATAAAACTAATAATGATTTTTTTTTAGATAGTATGGATAATGAATTTAAACAAAATAAAGATACATTTGAAAATATTGAAAAAGTATTTTATAAAAATGAGTTAGATATTGATATAGTGTATGAATTTGATAGTATTATTTCTAAATATATTGTTGAAAATTTAAAAATATTTAAATTTAAACCAGATGGTTATCTTTTTAAAAATGATATTAATCATAATAAATTTAATTTTACAATTACAATAATTACAAGTAAAAATAGTTATACAATAAATAGATATATAAATGAAAATCAAATGGGTTTTTTTAATTAAATTATTTAGTTTTTATAAATAAATTATACAGTTTCTTCTCCATTTAATTTACGCATTAATATTTCTTTTCCTGCTTCTTCATAAGCATATTTATATAAAAATGCTAATTCACTATCAGATAAAGCATAATCTTCTTCAGTATCACAAGTTTTTTTACAAGGAATAGGAATATGAGCATGTTCTTCATTATCACAAGATGTTTTAGTTTTTTGATTTTGATAATATATTTTATTATAATCTGTATTGTTAGGAATATTTAAAAATTTATTTAATGATTGTTTTATTGTTTTATTATTCATATTCACACTATTATTCAAACTCAAACTATTATTCATATTATTATTTATAGTATCTGTATTTCTAGGAAATAAATAATTCATTGTATGACACGTTAATACCATTAATATTAAACTTAATATAGATATTGTTACACCATCAGTATTTAATTTCATTTTTATTAATTAAAAATAAATATATTATAATCTAAATTTTTTAGAGTTTTATATTATTATTAGATAATATATTTTAATTCTATTAAATCATATAATTATTATAATTCTATAATTTATATATGTTTAAAAAATAATAAAAAAATAAGAAAAGTATAAGTTCTACGGATTATTTATAATAATTCTATTACTAAATAACCGACTAATAAATTCATAACGTTCCCAATTACTACAACCACCTAAATTTTGAATTAAACCTATTAAATTAATATCTTGAACATTATTCACATTTAACATTTGGTCGTAATTTGGAACTAAATAAGACCCTTTTCGTTCTGGATATTTATTTTTTGGCTTAATCATTTTATATAATTTTTCTTTTGTTTCTTTTTTATGTTTTTCTAAAAAATTACTACTTGTTTTACCTTTTGCTATATCATAATGAAAAATTTTATAAGTAAGAGGCTGATTAATAACTTTATATCCCGATTTCATAAACCGTTCAGCTATAGCATTATCACAACCCAAAAACCCTAATTCAAAATTATAATCTATATTTTTATCATTACAATCCAAAGGTGTTTTAAATAACCAAGCATCCTGTGTATTTGCGTGATACATTTTAGAAAAATTACTATCCATTTTTGAATTTTCTTTTAATTTTTTACTATTTATATTATTATTATGACTATTACTATTACTATTATCAAAACCAATAAATTCGTGTCTAGATTGAGCATAAATAAATCCATTATTAATTTGTCCTCGTAATGTATTCCATTTTGATTTATTATCTAAAAATATATCAAGATTAAGAATACACCAATAATCTCCAGTATTTAAACTTTTATTTACTGATTGTTTATTTGCATAATTAATAGCCATTTCAAATGTAAGCCATTTATTTTCACAATTACTATTTTCATTATTTTCATCACAATTATTTTTAACAATTGTATATTTACGTTTTACCAGTTCTAATAATTCAGTATTATTATCTTGAGTATATTCTATACCTGTTCCTAAATCATATATCATTTTAACATAAGGATTTTGTAAATTTTGATGAATACAATAAAAAAATTCATTTAATCTATCATTATTTTTTTCATTATAAGATTGTAATATAATATTAATAAAAGGTTGTGGTTTTAAAATAGTTGTTTCAACTTCTGATAAATAATTATCTATTGAATTATAGTGAAACAATTTTTTTTTACTTTCATTTTCAGTTTTAATATTAGTATGAACGATAATATCACAAGGAATATTATTGTTTAAAATATGAGGATAATAATATAATAATTCATCAGATACTTTTTTATTAATAAATGTAATAAAAGCTGAAGCATTATAAATTGCTTTTTCTCTTTGTATAATAACTTGACTACGAAATGGTAAATGATTATTTATAACAATTTCTGTTTTTTTATTTAGTTCTGGTGTTATATCATTTATTAATACAATCGTTGGTATAACATTACAATAAGTAAAAGCAGTAGATATAAATACATCAATGTTATTCATTTTACATATATTATTTAACATATCAACATCTTGATTCATAGTTAAATAGTTAAACTCATTAATTTGTATTATTTTAAATTTAGATTCCAAATTTAATTCTGGTTTAAACTTAAAACTAATATCATTTGATGGTGTTCTTTTTAATACTATAATTTCATAATACTCATTATCTTTATTATTTGTTAAATGAGTAAAAAATCTCTCCCAAATAGCAATAATATCATTATTATTTGCTAATTGATAACAAACAGTATCTATCGCAATTTTAATTTTTTTTTTATTTTTCTTTTTATTTTCATCTTCATCTAAAGAAACAGTTTTATTAATTATAGTATCGGTCATAGTATAGGTCATAGTATCTGTCATAGTATAGGTCATAGTATCTGTCATAGTATCTGTCATAGTATCTGTCATAGTTTTAAATACAATATTAATTAATTATTTTATATTAATAATTAATTAATTATAAATATAAATTATAGTTTTAAATTAATAAATAAATTATTATCTAATTTCTATTTCCAAAATTATTAAATGATTGTAATAATGGATTAAGTTGATTAACAAATTGATTAACACTATTATTAATTTGTCTATTAATTTCTTCTGAATTTATTCTGGGATATGCATTAGAGTTAGGAATGCGTTGATTAATAAAATTATTTAGAAAAGGCGTACTCATATATACAAATGTATTACTATCATGTAAAATAGGTTCAGTATTAATAATAGGTTCATATGTATTATTATTTTGTGATTGAGTGGTATGTTCTTTATAACCTTCTTCTCCATCTTCTTCTTCCTCTTCCCCATTTTCTTCCCCATCTTCATAATCTTCTTCCTCTTCCCCATCTTCTTCCCCATCTTCATAATCTTCTTCCTCTTCACCATCTTCATAGTATTCTTCATTATTATCATCATTATTATCATCATCATTATTATCATCATCATTATTATCATCATTATCATCATTATCATTATCATCATTATCATTATCATCATTATCATTATCATCATTATTATTACTATAATTTGATATAGTAATATTTAATAAATCATACCTGCAAAAAGGACAGGTTGTATGATTATCTAACCAAGTATCAATACAATTAATATGAAAAATATGATTACAATTACGAATAATACGACAAATACTAGTATCTATAAAAGTCAATTGACAAATTGAACACATATCATTCATGTTCTTTTCATTATTATTATTTGTTTCATTATTAGTATTATTATTTAAACTATCACAATATCTAGAAACATTTGTTATTAAATTTATTTTAGATAATGGAATACCTTCTTCTTCAAGTGTAAAATCATTATTACTAGTTGATGTTATTGTTCCTACATATCCTTGTACTATTGTTCCAATACCATTATTTATTTCAAAATTATATGCTATATTTGGTATATTTGACATATCTGGTATATCAGGAATATCAGGAATATCTGGTATATTATTTATAACTTCACTTAAAATATTATTTATATTTAAATTTGAAGTGTTATTAAAAGGTAAATTAGAAGTTAAATTATTTCTAAATACATTATTATTTGATATAGAATTTTGAGTTTGTGTAGGTATAGTATATAAATGATTTCTATTTATAGACAATTGTGGGTCAGTTGGAAAAGTATATGGGACTGGTGTAGAAATAAATGGTCTTCTTAGGTAAATAGGTTCATTATTAGTATTCATAGTATTAGGTACAGAATTAAATAAATTATAACTATAATTCATTGGATTTGAATTTGTAAATAAACTATTAGGTTGATTATTTTGATTATTTTGATTATTTTGATTAGTATCATAATAATTATTATTAAACATATATTGGTGTTGAGGGTAATTATATATTTCTCTATATAAATTATAAGGAATATAATGTCTTTCTAAAATAATACAATTTTCAACATTATTATTTATAGAATTATTATTAGTATTAGTATTAGGAATACTATTAGGAACACTATTATGAACACTATTAGGAACACTATTATTATTAAAAGTATTCATAATATAAATTATTCGTAATAGTTTTATGTATTTTATCTTTTAAAATATAAAATATTTATAGTTTTAACTTATTAATTTTATAAAATTAATAAATATAAAACTATTACAAATAAATTATATAATGAATTAATAAAAAATTGATTTATAAGTTAAATGATTTAAACTATTATATTAATAATTACTAATATTTATAACTAATATATAAATAAAATGAATAAATGTAGAGGAATTATTAATCCTGGAAATTATTGTTATTTAAATTCGGCATTACAATGTTTAGCATCTAGTCCCTTTATTTTAAAGTTTATAAATGAATACATTGTACATGATAATGATATTATTAATACTATAAAAAAATATAATTTAAGCACTTTTAAAGTAAATCAAATAAATTTAGAAGCTGATAAATTATTAAAGAATAAAGATACTTTAACTATCCCTGAAAAAGATATAGAAATATTAAACTATATAAGTAAAAATAGTTATCTCTTATTTCACTATTTAGTATTTAAAGAAATAATATTTAATTTAAATAATAATAACCCTCAAGTAGTAAATAATAAACAATTTATTACTATTAATAGAGAAATAGCTGAACATTTTAATTTTGAAGAATTATTTAATGGTGACCAGAATGACCCTCATGAATTAATATTATATTTACTTGATAAATTACACGATGCTAAAAAAAGTAAAATAAATATTAGTAAAAATAAAGATAATTATAATTATTTAGATGATTATACTAAATTATATTTAAATAATAATACTAAATTATATGAAAATAATTATTCATTGTTTGTAAAAAATTTTTATTATCAAATATTATCTTGTATCCAATGTAATCAATGTAAAACAATTACAAATAATATATCTCCTAGTGATATTTTATGTATATCTATACCAGATGACCTAATAACTAAAAAAAATAGTCCTCTAGACAATTCTTTACCAACAAAAGAAATATCTATTTATGATTGTTTAAATAATATGTTTAAAATTGAATCAATTGATTACAAATGTGAAAAATGTGAAAATATGAAAAATAATAAAATAGAAAAAAAAATTATGAATATACCAAAAACATTAATAATGAAAATTAAAAAATATTATAATATTGACAATAGATTGATTAAAAATAATCAAGCCATTAAATATCCACCTATATTAGATATTCAACCTTATATTATTGGAAATGAAAGTGTTAAATATGAACTCTATGCTATTATAAATCATGTAGGTTTTATAAATTCAGGACATTATTATTCTTATGTAAAAAAATACAATACTAAAACTAATACATTTTTCAATCAATGGAATTGTTGTAATGATTCTAATGTTTCAACAATTACAAATGAAGAAGCATTAAATTCTGAAAATGCGTTTATGTTATATTATCATTATATAGATAATTAATTGTTTATTTTTTTTTCATTTCTATTTTATTTTTTTATTTTTATTTTATTTTTAAAAAATAAAATCTATGTCTAAATTAAAATATAGTTAATTAATAATTATTTAATAAATAATATCTAATAAAATAATATCTAAGTATAAATAAAAAATGTATCCTCAATTAACTGGAGAACCTAATTTTATATTAATCGGTGTTGCTGCCGTTTTTGGCTTAATAATAATTGTATTAATGTACTATAGTATTTCTTTTAAAAATGAAAGAATTTCTAGAATGCCTTCTAAAACACAAGTCGCTCAAGTAAAAAATGAAAACAAAATGAATACGCTTCCCTTTGCGGTTGATAATCAAGGTTATTATTCAGCAGTTGATGCGGAAACCCAATTATCTACCTCGACTGATAAAGTAAGTAATTCTAATATTAACCAAGTGTTTAATGTAAGAGAAAATATTTATACTCTGGATGATGCCCCCGCAGTATGTGGTGCTTTAGGTGCTGATTTAGCATCTATAAAACAATTAATATCAGCACATAAAAATGGTGCTGACTGGTGTAATGTAGGTTGGACTAAAGATGGTTTAGCAGCTTATCCAATACAACACTCTACATGGAAAACTCTTCAAGATAATAATCCTAATACACGTAATATTTGCGGTAAGCCAGGTATTAACTTAAGTCGTAATGACCCTAATCTTTTATATGGTGTTAATTGCTATGGTGTTAAACCAGAAGCTAAAGGTAATGAAATTGTAAAAGATGTTATTATGAGTGATAAACAAAGAATATTACAAAGCCAAATAGCCCACTTTCAAAAAAATATTAAATCTATTGGCATATCCCCTTTTAGTCAAAATAAATGGAGTGCTTAATTCTTTTTATATTTTCTAACTTTAGTTTTTCTAGTATTTTTTATCTTAGTTTGTTTATTAGATTTAAGTTTTATACCACAATTACATTTTTGTTTTGTAAATGTTAAATTATTCATAGTTATTAAATCTTTCATTTTTATTAAATGTTTTATTATTTATTATAAGTATAATTTAATATATACATATATTTTAAATAATATATATACATATATTTTAAATAATATATTAAAATGGCTATAAAGAAAACTAAGAACAAAAAAAATAAAAAGAAAAGAAAGTCTTATAAGAAGATAACTAATACAAAAAAGTCTTCTATAAAAACTGAGATTGAAAAAAAATTAAATATTAAAGATTTATTTGATGGAACAGAAAAAAGATTATACATTATTTATAATAAAAAAAAATATGGATATTTCACATTATACAATAATGAATTAATATATAATGGTGAAAGGAAAACACACCCAAAAACTAGAGATGATAAAAATTGTATAAACATTAGGTTTTATAAAAAAACATTTAAAGATAACAAATTTGAAAATGCAAATTTATCAAATTTTTTCTACGACATAAAAACTGAGAAATGTATTACAAAGAATAATATAAAACCTATTGATATGTTTCCATTATTTGATATATTTATACAAGAATTAAAAATAAAGAAATTTTCATTGTTTGATGCATCAACATTACATTTAAAGTATTGTGATTATCAACTGGGAGTTTTAGGATTGATAGAAAAAAATTATACATATTATAATAAATTTGGATTTTTTCTAGAAATACAAGACAAAATTAAAATATCTAAAAAAGGTGTGAATATTAAGAAATCAAAGAAATCAAAGAAATCAAAGAAATCAAAGAAATCAAAGAAAACAAAGAAAACAAAGAAAACAGAGAAATCAGAGAAATCAGATAAAACAAAGAAACAAATTCGTATTGAACTAGAAAAAAAACTATTACATCCAATGATAAAAACTACATCTTTATTATTAAAAAGTGTTAATAAGATACAATCTATGAAATTAAATAAACTATTAAAAATATTAAATTATTATCATTATAAAGAATTAGATAATTATTCTATAATAAAATCAAAGGAGATATTATTTAATAATTTAAATATAAATATATCTTCACGTATCAAAGAAATTATAGAAATTTACAATGAATCAAATGAAAATAATCACTATAAATATTCTTATAATCAATTATTAAATTTAACTATAAAAGAATTATTAAAAGATTTTATATTATTTTTTTGTAACAATAAAAAAGATAATTTCAAATATACAGAAAAAGTTTATTATATTACAAAAGCAATAAAATCATTTATTAGTGTAAATAAACTAAACAAATATGGTTCTGAATATAATAAATTATATTATTATGGTAATAATGGTATAAATAAAATGACATCATTTGATAGTGAAACAAACAAATTTATAATAAAAGACTGTCCTAAATATAAACTATCTATAACTAAAGATACAAAAACAAATATTTTTAATATTGTTATAAATGATATATAAAATAAGTATATTATTGATATCATAGGTTTCTGTTTTGATTTAGGGTAAATTCTTTTTATATTTTCTAACTTTAGTTTTTCTAGTATTTTTTATCTTAGTTTGTTTAGTAGATTTAAGTTTTATACAACAATTACATTTTTGTTTTGTAAATGTTAAATTAGTCATAGTTATTAAATCTTTCATTTTTATTAAATGTTTTATTATTTATTATAATGGGCTTATCCTCTAATAAATAAGACTGGTTTATATATTAGGCTTATCCTTAAATAAACACATCAGTTTATTTAAGGATATGCCTAACCTATTATTTTCTATTATCTAGATATAAATATTAAAATATATTAAAAAATATCATAAAGATTAAAAAAATTAAAAAATAGTTAAAAATAAAATTTATACATCCATTATATTTTCAGTATTTTTAGTTATGATAATATATTTTTTAATAAATTGATAAAAATAACTAAACATATTTTGTGTATTTACATTTATATTAGTTTCATTAAACATATTAATACCATTATCTAGAGAATCATCTTTCATTTTATTATATAAATTTATAAATGGCGTCATATCACTTGTATCGTTATTCATTTTAAATAATATTTTAAAATAATAATTATTTTTATATCATAATTAATTTATATATCTATAATGATAATATGTTTAAACCGCATAATTTACATTTTATCAATTATTTATTATAATAATAATCTTTTTTATTACTTAATAAATACATTAAACTAATAAATTTACCTAACAATACACGTTCGTTTGTTTTTAACCCAAAATTATTATATTTTACCCATTTCATTAATTGTTCAAATAATTTAACACAATAATCATAATGATAATAATTATCATCAATTTTATAGGTAAGCCATTTCATACAATACTTTTTATTATAAATATTAATATGTCTAGGTTTAACACAAAAATCAGGATTATATAATATAGTCTCTGTATTAGATGTATTATCTATATTATTACTTGATAAATTATATGTTTTTTCATTATATTTCTTATATTTATTATTTTTTTCTTCTTTTTGTTTTTTTTTATAATTATAATCATTAATAAATTGTTGTTCTTTATATTCTTCTGTAGTAATACTATCTATATTATTATTATTATTATTATTATTAATATTATACTCATACTGTGTATTAGTATTTACAGTAGTATTAATAATTTCATCATTATTAGTTATTCTAACAATAGAACTATAAGACATTTTTATATATAGTTTATAATTTATAGGTTAATTATTATTTAATTTTGAAAATAACTCATTATACACTATTATAATATAACCTATATTAAATA
>Ga0209491_10004467_pt1 | contig 21578 bp, 12 predicted proteins | sample BON02_FD_187213 | JGI IMG/M metagenome (GOLD analysis project Ga0209491, IMG submission 187213) | Freshwater microbial communities from Lake Bonney liftoff mats and glacier meltwater in Antarctica - BON-02 (SPAdes) (version 2) | ecosystem: Environmental > Aquatic > Freshwater > Ice > Glacier... | reverse complement strand
GAGCACTCCTACCCCAAGGTGTTCGATGGCGGTGGTGCCTTGCGAGAGTGTTTTTGCATGTCTTGCCATCCATCATGATGTAGGTGGATCAACGTCAAGAATCAAGCAAAACTGACAGTATTGGGCGAGACGCCCACGCTCCCGTGAAGATGCGACTTCATGCCATCAGAGATGCGCCCGCTTCCTCTCCTTCACCGTCTGGCATGAATGACGATCAGTGAAGGAGCGATTCCGCCCTGCCCTCAAGCTCGTCCTGGAAACTTCCTGATCCAAATTTGAGAGAGGCCAGGTTGCGTCGGGAGGGAACCCCACTCGATGAAACGCTGGCCGCGCTTTCATAATAGGTGGTGAAAAATCGCTCGTGGTGGAAAAGTAAACTGAAATAGCAGTAATTTTTTTCGGACCCTTCGAGATTGCCAGCATACTTCCAATTCCGGCCGGCATCCTCCGAAAAGGCCACCGCCAAAGGGGTGCGCAAGGAATGAAGGGGAGAGCCTAGCGGCGTGGTTCCTCGATCATTGTAAAGCATCACCAGTCGATCTGAGCCCGGCACTCTGCGGATCGTTTGTGGCCCCATACAAACGTTCAAACCCGGGATGGGGCCACAATCTTCCCAGGGACTTTCCACATTCGCGGCAAAAGTCCGGTAAACCCCATAGTTGGAACGCATATGGAGGAGGAGCGAGCCATCCGCGAGTTCCTGCACGCCGGGTTCTTGAAAAGCTCCCAGTCGGTGCTCGAACTCATATCGGAGTTCCTGATGATCCAGCGCGCGAGGGTCAAGGTAGAGCGGCTGATAAAAAACCTCAGGGGTATGAGTGATTCCTTGGGCAGATCGGCTCCAGGTTTCGCCATTATCCTGCGAATAAAATAACCCGCACCAGGCATTCCAGGCGGGATCCCAGTGTTCATGTTTTTCTTTTCCCGCGATCCCAGCATGCAAGGCGTAGGGGAGAACGAGCGTCCCGTCGCGCAATTGAATCAGGCGGTCGTTATTGACCACAAAGTATCCTTGTTCGTCAGTGAACGGCTGGGGGGGGGTCCAGGATTCTCCCTCATCCGAAGAGACCGACCATTGCGGGGTCAGTCGGGTGACGGAATGTTTCAGCAAACACACGCAACCGATCCGGCCGTCTTGCAAGCGGAGCAGGGAGACCGACATGGCATTCAAAGCATCGGCAGGCGGCTGGAAAATTGTTTTCGGCTCACTCCAGGTGATTCCGCCGTCTCCGGATCGGATTGCGGCGATGTGCGCTCGGCTCTCGTCCGAACCTCCCCCGGTAAACTCGGAGTAGAAGAGCAAAAGCGACTCATCGGCCAGCATGACCAAGGATCCCTCCCCCGAGCGCAGTCCGTCCGTTGAGTGATCTAGCAAAAGCCGGCTTTGGAAGGAATGTGAAGACAGAGGGTGATCGGATTTGGCCATGGGAGAAGTGCTATTCATTTCGATGTTGGTTGGCAAGGTTGAGACCCCAGGCCGCGCGCAAGCGGAACGAGATGGAGGGCAACGCTCCGTCGCTGCCCATATATTCAGGAAGCGCCGAAGCGTTTCCCTCCCCGGAATGATCGGCAGAACTCCATCAACTCAACCGGCACCAACGCCCGCTTCACCGATGACGGAAGAGGCACCGATGTCATCCCGGTCGATGGCGGCGGGCGGCGCTCTGACGGCGGGATTGGCGGGAACAAACCCTCCGCTGAAAGTGAATGAAAAAGAAAGAGGTTAGAGGAGCCGGTTGGCACCATCATAGCCGGAATCTGGAATACGTTTTTTCATCTTAAATCATCCGATGCCCTGTCCCTCATTATCACGATTCCTAAAAAAAATTCATCCGGGCTTACTCTCACCATTGATCCGATCGAAAGGGCTGAGCAGGGAGTCCCTGCCGATTGACGAGGATCGCATTTTCTGGATTATTGGACCACGCATAGCGCACCGCGACCGGACTGAGGACCTCGGAGGCGGAAACGACCACTTCATTGCCCTCAATTTTAGCCTCCGCCCAGTGAAACGTTTTGTCGTCACCCGCAATCGCAAATCCGTGAATGGGACCGGCTTGTCGGGCGGAGAGGCCCTCTGCATGATCAAAGGAAATACGGATCTGGTTTCCCTCAATCTTCAGGGCGCGGAATTCGGGTCCTTGGTGAGGAATATCCTGCCCATAGGCAACACCCAGCGCGGTTAAAGCCAGACGGCCGCCAAAATCCTGCTTGTTCGGGGGATGCAAGTCATCCGCGACGCCAATATCGATGGTCACCGCGACGCCGCAGTGGGGAACCTCTCTGGCCACCGCCGCTTGGGCTTCCCGAAAAAGCGCCCATGGAGCGGGCTCGGACGGTTCTTTGGGAGCCGGTCCGCGATTGGGCAATTGAACGATGAGAAAAGGAAAGTCTCCCAAGCCCCATTTCTGCCGCCAATCCTGAATTAGAAGAGGAAGCATCAGCCGGTAAAGTCCCGCCCCATGGCTATCGGATTCCCCCTGATACCAAATCACTCCCTTGATCCCAAAGGGCATCAGAGGATGGATCATCGCATTAAAAGTGCCGGTAATCGTGCGCCTGAAGGCATTCGGAGAAGTCGGTTCCGACGGAAAAGGAAATCGTTCCGTCACCCTCACCATCCAACTTCCCGTCAGCGGCAAACGATTTTTTGAATCCGAGTGGCCCAAGGCCGACTGCTGAAATAATTCCAGCCAACCAGTGTCGTATTGCCGCACAAAACACCGGAGGGCGAGAACGCCTTCGCCCGCCTGCATCTGCGAACCCGGAATCCGATAGACCCAAAGAGGGTTAGCCCGGCTACCGGAGATGTACTCAGCTTTCTGACCATTCCAAAAGACCTCCAAACCGGTTCCTTTTTTCAGCATCATGAGAACTTCAACATCCTTTCCACTCCATTCGGGCGGAATTTTCACCGTCCGCCGCAGATCCATCAAAATGGATTCTGGGCCTTCCGTTGTCGAAGCCTCCGAGCCCGGCAAAGTGGTCTCCAGCGGCGTCCAACCTGGCGAATCATCGGAGGGAAGCATCCAAGGATCGGCTGGCGCTCGATGGATCTCTGAACTCAAAACGTTGGAGCGCTCCCAGTTGCGACGATAGGTTTCCATGCTTCTCGCCACTTCCGGATCGGAAGCCAACTCATCAAATTTTGCCAGCCGCGCCTTGAGCGATTGATTGCTTTGCATGGCTTCCCGGGACATCCAAGCCTGAATCTTGGTCGCACCGACGCTGGCATCGATCAATCCGATCGGGACATCCAGCTTCTTCCGCAGATCCTGCCCGAAGAAATAACCCACCGCGGAGAAATTAGGCACGCTCTCCGGAGAGCAAGGCACCCACTTTCCTCCCGTATCCTCCATATTGCTGACCGGCTGGTAATTCGCCTGTTGGGGCTGGGTATAAAGTCTCAGCTGCGGATCATGCGCCTCTTTCGTCGTTTGCTCGGCATGAGAACTCCGCCTGACCTGCCATTCCATGTTCGACTGCCCGCTGCACAGCCAGACATCGCCGATCAAAATGTCAGAGAAAACAATCTTCTCTGCGCCCTGCTTAACTTCCAATGAAAGCGGTCCCCCCGCCGTCTCGGGTTCCATCAGAACCTGCCAACTCCCGTCGGCGTCGACCGTACCGGTCTTCTTCTGTTCACGCAGTTGCACGTCCACCTTCTCTCCCGGAGCGCCTTCTCCCCACAACCAAAGAGGCTGATCACGCTGGAGAACCATGTGCTCCTGAAAGATCGGGGCCAGACGGAAGTCCCCGGCATTAACCAATCCTGGCAGGAGCAACAAACAGGCCAAGGCGCGGTGGAACAAATGCGATAAATAGTGAAGAGAACTCCTGAAGCGGGGGTTGGGACCAAATGACATATTACGCTCCTTTTGCGGAGGTGACCGGAAATTGCAACGCTAACCAACTGGCAAAAATACCTGACCAGACGAACGCGAACCCCCTCGTCAGCACAATGCCTGCATTTTTTGATCCCGTCCGAAGTGAAAGCTATTTTCAAAGAACCCAATGAAAATAGCGAAGAATCAGACCATGCTGGTCTAATCTCCTGACCAGAAGAGAATCGCTTGTTCCGGGACTATTCCATGAGAAAAAAGGGCGTTTTTAACAAAATGAACCTGGGGGCATCTCCGAAAAATGCAAACCAAAGGAGCGTCCCGCCCCGCATCAACAAACAAAAGCGGGCAAGATGCCCACGCTCCTGTGGAGAGCCGTCTTTCCACTTATCTGGTCAAATCGCCTGACCACAGAAATACCGTTTGCACCGAGGCTGTTCAGCCGGTACAAATGACCATTATGAAGTGCAAACCACTCCTGCCTCTCCGTCTCTTACTTGCCGCAGTTTTCGCCGCGTTTCTTAGCGCTGCGCAAGGAGCCACGCTGAATTATAATCCGGAAAATTTTGGCTGGTTCGATACGGGCAACCAGTCATGGGGTGTTACGCCACCTCCTTATAATACAAACTGGACCTCGGGGGACTCCGCCATCCTCGGCAACGCCACCGTAGGTGGGGGGACCTACTCAGTTATTTTTGACCAAAACACCACGGTGGGAGATGTGACAACCACCACCTCAGGTAATAAAAGCCTCTCCAGTTCGGGGACTAATATAATGACGTTGAATAATGGCACGATCCAAACAGACCCCGGTGGTGGTCTCGTCGTTCGTGAAGGGGCCACGATTCAGGGGAACTACACCAAAGCTGGTAACGGAACACTTGCCCACGAAGGCTCAACGGGAAAGGCAGCCTATGTCGGCACCGCAACCATCAACGCAGGAACGATTTACTATAGCCAGGCCGCTCAACTGGGTGCATCCTCCAACTTTGTGATTTCGGGAGGCACTTTACTGTCTCGCCAGAATACACTTTCCGCAGGATCGGTAGTCCTGAATTCCGGCGCCTTAAGCGTCGGTCGCCCGGGCACTAGTGGTGCCTCTGGGTCATTGACGGTTACGAGTTTCTCTGGTGCAGGTGGGACGGTTGGGCTGGAAAACAATACGGCGAACACGTCGTTGCGCGGTTTCACTGTGAATCAAGCGACGAACACCACTTTTGCGGGAAACATTGAAGGCGTACTTGCCACGACCGGCTCGACACAAAGACTGCAATTTACGAAGTCCGGCACCGGCAACCTTACGCTTTCGGGTACGGTCACGCTGGGCACCCTGACGACGGTTTCCGGGGGAACTTTGTTAATCAACGGAAATACGACCAACTTCAGCGACGTATCCTCCACCACGGCCATTTCGGTGACCGCCGGGACCTTGGCGGGCACCGGCACCATCACCATCACTGGCGGAGACAATGTCGTGCTGGGTGCGGCGGGTAAGTTGACAGCAGGTCTTGAGAGTACCGCGGGACTCACGACGTATAATTTCAGCTCCGGAGGTTCGCTCGATCTCACCACCGCAACGGCAAGCGCGAATACCGGCTGGCTGAAATTTGAGCTTGGCAGCGACGCCTTGGCTGGAACCAGCTACGACCAAATCAACCTTTTGGGCGGAAGCCTCAATATCGGAACCGGCCTGAACTTCTCAGACTTTGATTTTACCGCTCTCACTGGCTTCGGAGGAGGAAACTATGTGCTCTTTCAAACTCCGGGAACGATTCTCGGTAGTTTGGGAACCACCACCGGCACGGTCAACGGATTCAACACGACCTTGTCGATCTCCGGCAACAATCTGGTCATGAACGTCGTGCCCGAGCCATCAAGCTTGGCCCTTTTGGGCGGCGCACTTCTCCTGACGCTCGTTCGCCGTCGCTGCCGTCAATCTGACTCCCGTTGACTCCGCGCAAAAATTTGCGGGGTTCTCTCAATCTCCGGAGCATTTTTTTGTCACAAATAAAGAACAGATTTGCGGTAGGATTGGTTGTCGTGGCCGCAAGTTTCCTCGCCATGGCTTCAATCCACGCCGCGTCGGACGCGGAACTTGTCCTGGCCGAAAATGGGACCTGTGATCGACAGATCGTGATCCCCGACAAAGCCGAGTCCGAGATCGTCGAACAATGGCTCTTGATGACCGCGAAACTGATGGAGGCGACTTTCGAGAAGAACGGGTTTGAGGTCGATGTCGTCAAGGAAAGCGCAAAACAGACCGATAAGCCCGGCATCTACCTTGGAGCGACGAAATTCGCGGCCCAGAACGGAGTCACGGTTGATCCGTCTGATCTCTGGGCCTATCGAATCAAGGCCGTAGGCCGCGATCTTGTCATCTCCGGCAATGACAACCAGGATCCGATCAAGACCATTCAAAGGCTGAAGACACCGCTGGCCATGCTGGGGACGGTAAAAGGGGCCTGCGATTTTTTGCGCGAATACGCCGGCGTCCGTTTTCTTTTCGTGAACATGTCCCAGAGCCAGTACGCCTCGAGCGGCGACGGACTGGGCATTTTAGATAAGGATGGCTCGCTCAAAATCGACACGAGGAGTGTTGCCTTCACGCCTGTGCGGAAAATCGCCGTGCCGGCGGATATTGACCTCAAAAAAACGCCGATGATGCGGGCTAACTACGACAACGCGTACGAGACGTTTTACTACATCGCCAACAATTTTTTCCCGCCTTTGAGTTTCGTCGAGGGATCCGAGATTCTCTGGGGGGTGGTCATCTTGGCGAAAAAATATGCCCAAAGCCACCCGGAGTATTTCGCCCTACTCCCGGACGGGAAACGCTCCTCTGAGTTGCCGATCCCGGCCCGCATCCGGGCCATTTCCTACTGCGTAACGAACACAGGCGTGCAGAATTTGATGTTCGAAGCAGCGGAGCAACTGATCAAAAACGGCGAGAAAACCATCGCCATCGGTATTCAAGACGGGTTCGGGCTGTGCGAATGTAACTGCGCGGACTGCAACAAGCTCTTCGGACGCAAGGCGGAAAACTTTGAACAAGTTCTCGCCCGGGGGAAATTTGAAGCGGGATGGGGTCTTCATTGGGATTTTCGGTTGTTTGGACAATCCTACATTAAAAAGCTACTTCCGCGTCAGATGCAAGTAGTAAAAGCGCGTTTGGGCGCCCAAAGCTACTGGTCATGCAATCTATCCGGAGTCCGGAACCCAAGGCAGTTTCTCTCATTGGCGGAACCGCAGATTGGCTCGCCCGGTTAAACAGCATGGAGGAGGTTCCGAGCGGTCAACGTCTCCTCCCTCATCGGTCAAGGATGGCTCCGGAATCGAGCAAAGAGTTTATCCACTCATTACCGTCTAACTATTGACTAGAAATGGTATTTCTTTATCCGACAGGGCGGGCTGGCAAGTTTTTTTCCTCTGCGGTGCGTGCGGTTGCTCCTCCGAAAAGTGCCAAGACGCCTCATCAAGGGAGAGTGCACGTTTCACCCGCTTTCCGAATCATTGGGTGGGACGCTCCACGCTCCTTTGGAATAGAGATCTCTCTGGGACGGCGGAATTCCCGATCGGCGTTGCTTTCAGGGCGCATTCTGGATCCTGATTCAAATGTCGTTTCTTACTTTGAGCCGGCCAGGAAGGCCTCGGCATATCTGGCACCCACGATCATTTTTGCTTCGCGATTAAAGTGAAGCCCGTCGTAAAGGAGGGGACGCAGATCAGTGGTATCGAAGTAGTCGATGGTCGGATCGGTGGCAGCTAGCTCCGATTGCTGTTTGCGCACGAGGTCGCGGGTGTCGTTTCCGGCGCAGATCCCGCCGATGACGGCGCGCATGTCGGAAGCGTTAGGGAGATCCTTGCGCAGGTTGACGATGAGCGTTTCCAACCGTGCGGCGGATGCGTTGGCTTCGGCGGGGCTATCGCTTTCTCCCTGCAGATACATCAGCCCGACGATTTTGAAGGTGTCTCCCCGGGCGGCCAGCGCGGTGGTTGCTTCAGTCACTTCCTTGATGATGGCCTCATACATCTTAGGTTGATACGTCAGACCTTCACCGCTCTTCGACCAGTGACCATTGCCACCGCCGTCGCGGCTCACCTTGATGATCATAAAATTGCGCTGACCCGCCTCGAACATTTTCCGGGCGAAGTTGAACTCGGGGCCCCAGAAAATGGGGTTCTCAGCGCTGGTGCTCTGCTGCACCTGAAGGGTTGTAATCTCCCCGGCCGAATTGCCGGACAGCCCGACATTTCCCCACCAGAAGGGAATTTGAGCGTCGATGTCGCTCGCGACGGGGGCCGTACCAGACTCGGCGGGGTCAGCGGTGCAACCGAGGGAATTGGACTGACCTGTCAGGACATAGATATTCATGGGACGGCCTGTCGATGCGGCTGGGATCGAGGGGTCGGCGTGGAGGCAGATCGTGGTCACGAGAAAGAGAGAAAGGAGAAACCCTATTTTGTTTGGCACGGTTTGACCATGCCAATTCGGGGAACGAGGTCAAAACCCAATGGAACACTTTGTCTTCTCCCACAACTGCAAATCCTTGAACGGCTCCCTCCGAGAGCCGCAGCGAAGAACTTCCTCTAAAACTTCCGGACCACGGGGGCGCTGGAATGGCGGCTTTGAGGAGGACTTGAACCGGTCAATCGATGGTATGCTGGTCAAATCGCCTGACCGCATAAGGATCGTTTGCACCCGGGCTTGCCATGAGATAAAAATACTCCACCATGAGCACCCGTCCGTTCCGCCCTCTCCAATTCGCTGCTTTCTTTCAGCCCCGCACGAAACCAAGCGCATTCAGTCGCCTCCTCACAGCGGCTGTCCTCGTCCTGTGTCTCGGGCCTCAGTCCGCCCGGGCAGTGGACTATTATTGGGACACCAACGGAGCGACCGCCGGTTCCGGGGCCGCCACCGGCACATGGGGAACCAGCACTTTCTGGACGACCGATTCTGCGGGAACGATCGGTACCTCAGCTTACGCTGGAGATAATACCTCGGATATTTTCTTCTCGGCTGGCGCGAATGGCACCACTGGCACAGTCACGGTTCTCGGCACACAGAGCGCACACAGCATCACCTTTCGAAACCCCGTGGCGATCACGCTGAGCGGCGGCACCGCCCTGAACCTCGGCAGCGCCACCGCAGGCTCTGGTATTTTCGTGACGGCCAACGCCGCCAATACCATCAGCACCCCGGTGATTCTTAACTCGGCGGCATCCGCGATTGGCTTCAGCAATTCTGGAACCGGACTGCTGACCATCGGGGCGGTCACCGGAGCGGCGGTGAGCGGGACCCAGACGATTACGGTGGGGTCCGGCAGCAGCGGCAACATTGCCTTGAACGGAGTCATCGGGGATGGCGCTGGAGGGGGGAAAGTGGCTCTGACCGTCAACAACACTGGCACCGGCATTACTACTCTCGCCAACCTCACTAATACTTTTACCGGCCCATTGACCCTCAATGGAGGAACGCTTCTGGGAGCGGGAAACGCATTCGGTGCTGGATCATTATTCCCATCACTCATCCTCAACTCCGGAACTTTTGGCAATTCCGCTAACTCAGCGGTCACGATTAAGGGAGCGGTTACGCTCAATGGCGACATTGGCTTGATTGGGGGGACGGGCGTGCTTCCGGGGACTTCGAAAGCCCTTTCCTTTACCGGAAATTGGACGCTGACAGGGAATAGAGCTCTCGATGTGACCACCTTGGCATCCAACAATGCAGTTTCGATCAGCGGAATTATTTCTGGCACGGGTTTCAGCCTGACCAAAAATGGAACAGGCGTTTTAAATCTTTTCGGCAACAATACTTATTCTGGGGGAACGATAGTCAATTCCGGCACATTGGCTCTAGCCAATAGCGGACAAGTACTGGCTGCTGGCAGTGCTCTCACGATCAATGGAGGCGTTTTTCTAGCCTCCTTTGGACAAAATAATATTGGCACTTTAACCCTTAATGACGGAGCCATCGAGGCGCCAATCGGTTCCGGCTTCATCACCGCTTCCAGCTATTCTTTGTCAAACGGCACCATTGATGCCGGATTCTCCGGAACCGGAGCCATTTCAAAAATTACCACAGGGACAGTGGCTCTGAATGCTTATGGCTCCGGCACCGGGAACGTTTCCCTCACGAGCGGAGTACTCCGCCTGGGAGGTGCCCAACGGGATGCGACGACTCAAACTGTTACGACAACCAGCGGGACGACAACGGTCACAGTAGCCGATGGAACTCTCCTATCTGTAGGGCAGAGCCTTACTGCGACCGGCATTCCTGCAAACGCACTTATTCAAAGCATCGTTGGCAATGTGGTCACAATAAACAGAACCGCAACCGCAAGCGCATCCGTAACCGGTGCTTTTTCAGCCGGAGGGCCCCTGGGAACAGGCGGCACGATTTCGTTTTCCGGAGGCACACTGCAACACAGCGCGGCGAACCAGTACGACTACTCTTCGCGCTTCAGCACGGCCGCGAGCCAGGCCTACAAGATCGACACGAACGGCCAAAATGTGACCTATGCCTCGAACCTCACGAGTTCGGGAGGTTCAATCAACAAACTGGGCTCGGGCACCCTGACGCTCTCCGCCGCCAATTCCTACTCCGGTGTGACCACGGTCACAGCGGGCACCTTGCTCATTCAGGGAGCACAGTCCGGCACGGGTTTGGTCACGGTCGAATCCAATGGTACTTTGGGCGGCAATGGAAGCATCGCCGGCAGTCTGAGCCTGCTGGCCGGGGCCGACTTTGTCTTCAGCCTCACCGACACTCTCAGCGTCAACGGGGCCACCGTCAGCTTCGGCGGATTTGGCATCAGCGATCTGGTTGGCCTCGATTCCTCCGTCGCGCTGGGCACCTACACCCTGATCGATGGAACGGCGACCTTCGACTTCACCAACGTCTCCAACTTCGGATCGGCCAACGCCGCGTCCATCGGTGGCGGCAAGAGCGCCTACTTCCAAGCCGGAAGCCTGCAAGTGGTCGTCGTCCCCGAGCCCACCACCTTGACACTGCTGGCTGGCGGGTTGGCGCTCCTCCTGTTCAAACGTGCGCGCCGCCGCGCCTGAATCTTCGCCGACAGAAATTTTAGGAAGGTGCCTTTAAGTGAGCGTATTTCCGAAAGTGCTAGGATGCCTCCCAGAGAAACTTGGGCATCCGGGCCACTTTCTTCACAGGAGCGTGGGCATCTTGCCCGCTTTCCGACCGATGCAGGGGGGACGCCCAATACTGTCGGTATACTGACTAGTCCGCAGCATAGACTACACTAGGCGCACGAAAAAATGACTTGATGAGGCTTGGCATTGATTTCATCTCAGCAAGAGTTGCTTTGACCCTTTCCTTGAGTGATTCGTTTTTTTTCAGGGGCTTTTTGGCAACTCCGTTAGTCTTGGCATGCTGCCAGACAAATTCGTCGGGATTTAAATCCGGTGCGTAGGCCGGAAGGAAATGCAACTCTAACATTCCTTTGGTTCCCTGCACATATTTCTGGACAACCTTTGCTCGATGGCTTGGATGGCCGTCCACTACCAGAAACACCCGCCCGCGCCCCCCTTTTCGAAAGTCTTTTAGAAACTCGACAAAGCGAGCGGCATTCAGCATCCCAGTGTAGACATTGCACCAAAAGCCTCCTTTCGCACTTACTGCGCTAATCGCGCTGACTTTCTGCCTTTGGCCAGTGGTTTTGACGATGGGAGTATGTCCTTTCAGGCCGTAACTTCTACCCAGAATGGGCTCAGAACTGAATCCGGCCTCATCTAGGAAAAAGATCGCGGCACCAAGCATCTTGGCTCTTCTCCGCAGTTTGGGATAGTCGCGCTTTATCCATTGCTCGACCTTTTCAGGATCTCGCTCATACGCGCGTCGCAGCGGTTTCTGCGGAGTGATGTCGAGACTGGCTAATAATCGACCTACCGCAGTCAGTCCCAAGGTTACTCCAAATTTCTCGTCAATCAACTCGGAGACAATCCGTCTGGTCCACAATCCAAAATCAAAGCCATATTGTCGCGGATCTTTACCAACAATCCATTTGCGCACCTTCTGGCGCTGTTTCTCATTGAGCTTTGGTGATGGTCCACTGGATTTGCTGGATCGAATCGCCTCAAACCCGTCTTTATCAAATGCCCGGAGCCAACGATAAATGGTCGTTCGACAAAGTCCCATGGAATTCATGACGGCACTTGGTCTTTCACCATCTTCTCGAACACGCCTCACTGCCTGCTTCCTAAGGTGTTCGCTTGTAACATGGTCAAGAGTCCGTCCGTCAATTTTCGCCATGCGCGAATTTATAGACAAACTTATATGTGTAGTCTATATAAAAGACTCCTCAGTAAGCAGAATTATTTGTCCACAGATTTAAAGAATTCACACCGAATAAATGCTTAAGATACTGACTATCGTCTTTTTACAAAAATTTTCAATCTGTGTAAATCTGAGTAATCTGTGGATAAAACTGACAGCATTGGGCGGGACGCCCACGCTCCCGTTGGTTGAAAGGCCAGGTCGTTGCTTCGCATCCGTGACATGTGGTTCCATCCCGATTAACAATTCAATTTCTCACCCATGCGTTACCTAGCTCTCTTCCTCACTTTCACGACGCTTTCGACCGCTCTGGCCGACGTTCGTCTTTCGCCCCTCTTTAGCGACGGGGCGGTTTTACAGCGCGAGCGGGAAGTTCCCATCTGGGGAATGGCTGATCCCGGCGAAGCCGTGACCGTCCGCATGAATGGCCAAGAGGCCGCAGGCACCGCCGACCCTTCCGGTCGCTGGAGCGTCAAGCTCCCGGCGCAGGATGCCGGCGGGCCGTTCGATCTGACCGTGGAGGGAAAAAACACAATCGTCCTGCATGATATTCTTGTGGGCGAAGTCTGGGTCGCCTCCGGACAATCCAACATGCAATTTCCCCTGGCGACGTGGGATCCCAAGAATCCCATTCACGGACCGGAAGCCCAGAAGGCTGTCGACTCTGCTAACGATCCACTTCTCAGGATGTTTACGGTGGCCGCCCACGCCTCCCCGGATCAGCCGGCGGATGACATTGCTCTGCCCGCTGGCCAATGGAAGGCAGCCACACCCAAAAACGCGGGCGGATTTTCCGCGGTCGCTTATTACTTCGCCCGCGAGCTGAGAAAAAACCTCAATATCCCCGTGGGCATTATCCATAGCTCGGTCGGTGGCACTCCCGTCGAAGCCTGGACGAGCCAACCCGTGGTTGACTCCCTTCCCGAATGCAAACCCGTCCTGGAACGCTGGAACGAATTGATCGAAGCGTTTCCACCCGCCATGAAAATCTACGAGGAAAAGACTCTCCCCGAGTGGACCGCCGCCGGCGAGAAGGCAAAAGTTGCGGGGGAACCGCCACCGAAAAGAATTCATCCCCCGATGGGTCCTGACCACCGCAGCCGGCCGTCCAACCTATTCAATGGCATGATCGCTCCGCTCATTCCCTACGGAATCCAGGGAGTCATTTGGTATCAGGGCGAAGCGAATGGCGGCGGCAACCTTCTCGCCTGCAGCCCGGTCGTTTACCGGACCCTCTTTCCCGCCATGATCCAGGACTGGCGGGCCCGTTGGGGGCAGGGCGATTTCCCCTTCCTCTTTGTCCAACTGGCGAATATTCGCGCCCCTCAGACCGCCCCAGTGGAAAACAACCTCGGACTCATCCGCGAGGCCCAGATGATGGCCATGAGTGTGCCCAACACGGGCATGGCGACGGCGATTGATCTCGCCGATAAGGAGAACCCGAAAGACATCCACCCGCACAACAAGCGGGAAGTGGGGCGGCGGCTTTCGCTCATTGCCCTCGCCACGGTGTACGATCAAAAAATTCCCAGTTATTCCGGCCCGGCTTTTTCCGGGTTCAAAGTTGAGGGAAACCAAGTCCGCCTCAACTTCAAGCATGCCGATGGTGGGCTAGTGGCCGCCGACGGAGATCTGGTCGGCTTCGCGATTTCCGGAAAAGAAGGAAAATTCGTCTGGGGAAACGCAAAAATCGATGGTGAGTCGGTGGTAGTTTCCAGCGACGAGGTGAGCGAACCCACGAGTGTCCGCTACGGCTGGGCTTTCAATCCGATCGGAAACCTCCGCAATCATGCCGGGCTGCCGGCCTCGCCCTTCCGCACGGATACTGAGGCGGCCAAATAGGCATGCGGGCGAGCATTCCGGGCCGCGTAGTCCGAGTGACCATCCCACTTAAATTATGAGTACAAACCAACAAACTCGCGAAGAAATTTCTGTCTTGGAATTTGGAGCCGTCGGCGACGGGGTCGCTGATGATACCGCCGCCATTCGAGCCGCCCTGGCGTCGGGTGCCAGACGGGTGATCATTCCCGTCGGAGTTTTTTCGATTAGGAATGTGCTTGAGCCCACTGAAAACCAACACCTGGTGATCCAGGGCACGATTCGCCTGGCCGATTCCCCCGTTCAGTCGCTGACCGCCGATGTCGCGGTCGGGGATTCAGAAATCCATGTAACCGACTCGTCAGCCTTTGGGCTTGGCGAATGGGTGTCGCTGCACGACGACCGGTTGCCCATCCAAGGCGGTGGCAGGAAAGTCAGACGGGCCGGCGCGGGGAACGCACGAATTACTTCCATCTCGGGCAACTCGCTGAAGCTCGATCGCGCCAGTGCCCGGAGTTATTTGTGCGAGGCGAACGCGGTGGCGGGTCGCCAGCATTCCGCGATTTGGATCAGCCACTCGGGAGTCAGAATCTCCGGCGGCGGCATGATCGATGGCAACAAGGCGAACCACCTCAATGCCGCCCCGGGATATCTTGAGGAAGTTCACAGCGAAGATTGGCGGGCCGCCTCGGGAATTGTCGCCTGCAGGCCATCCAGGCAAACATCAGCTCAATCGCAGAGCGAAGATTCCAGGGGTGCCTCGGGAACTCCCGCCATAGATGATCCTCTTCTGGCGGACATCTTTTTGTCGGATATCGTGATCGAGGACATTACCGTCTGCGACACGACGCTGATGGGCATCTGCCTGGCGAATGTCGAGCGGGGCACGATCAAGAATACCACCTGCCTGCGGGCTCACGATAAAAACATCACCCTTTACTGCTGCCGCGACTGCCAGATCATCGGCAATACGGCCAGCGATTCCGAGTGGGAAGACGGGATCATGCTGCACAAAAGTGATCCGAGGGTCGCCTGCCATCGGATCATGATCCAGGGGAACCTTTGCAAAAATAATGCGCGCTTCGGAATCCATACCGGAGCCAACATCCGCGAAGTCTTTCTCGCGAACAACCTCTGCGTGGAAAACGGCCTCAACCTTTCCATCTATTCCGACAATTGCACCTCAACCGGTGATGTGGCGATTGGCACGACCGACCGGCTTTTTACAGCCGATGTCTATCGCCCGAATGTCTTGGTTGCTGGACACCACAATTCCATCGTCAATCTCACTGCGCTTGCAACGCGCTTCGTCGGACTCGAACTCGGCGGATACCATCTTTCCGTGACTGGCGGAATCATCGGCCAGATGGCCGCGCCATTGCCGGATGCCGAGAACGGTGGGATCCGCGTGGAGGAGGGCCACTGGGGTGCCGGCAGCGGGGAGTTTTGGGTGCGGGGAGACTGCCGGATCGGGATCGCGCTCGTCCCGGAAATCCAATCTTTGCCAACCCAAGTCCGCGTGACCGGGGTGCAAGTTCACGGTTGCCGGGTGGGAGTGAAAGTTTGCGACGAAGCCACCTTAGTTTATTTGTCCGGAAACGACCTGACGCAGAATCAAATCCCTACAGAAATTGGAGCGGCCGCGATCAAGGAAGTCCACGTCCTCTGACCTGTCGCTAAGACTTTGAATCGACAATCGACTAACACCAAAAAATGTCGCCGGAGAGGGGAGCGAGCTCTCCGACTGCACCCAGGAATCGGTTCCCTGTGAAAATGATGCTCGCCACGATGATTTTTGATTTATGAATAAACTCGCAACGATTGCCCTCCTCCTCTCCGCAGCTTTTCCTCTTGGCGCAGCGGTCCCCTTGGTTACCGCCGGCAAGCCGGTGGCAGAAATTGTTCTCGCGGCGGATGCGTCGCCGAGCGTGAAGACAGCGGCCAGCGAGCTCCAGAAGCATCTTGAAGCCATGTCGGGCGCCAAGCTGCCGATTGTGGCGCAGGCGTCATCCGACATTGTCAACCAGGTCTTCGTGGGAGAAAGCGAGGCGACTCGAAAGCTGGGGTTCACGCTGGATGAGGTCAAATACGACGGGTTCAAAATCGCGGCCGAAAAGAACCATGTCATCGTGGCCGGTAGGCAGATCGATCATTTTTCCAAGACTTTTGCAAAATTCGACGAGGTGGCCAGGCAGCAGCGTCAAGAATATTGGGAAAAGCTGATCGGACACAAATGGCGCTTTCCGCCGATCATCGATTACCGCGACTACAGCAAGGAATTTGGGTTTTTTGCCTCGGATGGGACGGGGACCCTCTATGCCGTTTACGATCTTTTGGAGCAGCTTGGGATGCGCTGGTATCTGCCGATGGCCGATCTTGGCCTCGTGACCCCGAAATTAACGGATATCAGCATTAAGGAACAGAATGTGAAAAAGGAGCCGGAGTTTCCCGTCCGAATTTTTGCCGATGTCAAGTTGGGGCTATCCGCGGATGCATTCCTCTGGAACAAATTCCTCAGAGGCGGGGTGGGAACGACCTCGTTCGTTCCCACCTACCACGCCGTCAGCGGTCCGACGAAGCTCTCTCCGACGGAACAACCCCAGGAATACTACGGAAAAGTCCAGGGGAAGACAGATTACTCGATCCCGAGATTGAGCCATGAGAGGCTGCGGACGGACATGGTGGAGTACCTCGAGCTGGTGGACCAGCACTTCCCCGGGATGGAATATGTTTCCTTAGGACAGCCCGATGGTTGGTCGCTCTTGGACAGCGACGACATCGCCGCCGGCTGGGATAAGTTTGCCGAGCTGGGCCAGTCCGGTCGCTTCAGCGACTATGCCTGGGATTTCAATCTCGATATGCGCAAACGGTATATGGAAAAGCATCCGGAAAAGAAATTTACGGTCATGGCTTATGGCATCACCTCGCGGGTGCCTGAGAGCTTGGAAAAGGTTCCCGATAACATGCTGGTCATCTTTACGGAAACGAGCGCTTTTTGGATGCTGCCCGACCGCAGACAAGAACTGGAGGCGCGCAATGAATGGATCCAGAAAATGAGCAACAAGGATCAGCTCTTAATCTGGGAGTATTACCTCCAACACGCACCAAATTATAACTTTCCCCCGGTGCCGGTGATCTTCACCGGATTGATGAAAGAGAATTTCGATGGTCTTTACGACCACTCGCTCGGCTTCCTGGTGGAAGTGGGTTGGAAGGCTGGATCGGAGGTTGAAAAAGACAAACCTCAAATTGCGCGGCCATGGATTACCCACATCATGCTCTATCTCCACAGCAAACTTTGCTGGGACCGGAATCTGGATGTGCAGGCGACTCTCAATGAATACTACGATCTCTTTTACGGTCCCGCCAAGGCGGAGATGAAGGAGTTCTTTGAATTTGCCGAGTCGGTTTGGACCCGGCCGGAAGCCCGGCAGATCACGGCGGCGGGAGGCTTTCTCAAACCCGCCGACGTGGACCGCTACTTCGACATCCTGGGCCGCGCCCAAGCCAAGGCCGGCGACACGATTTACGGGAAACGCATCGCGGCCATCGCGGCGGAAATGGAGCCCCTCAAACTGCTTTTCGAAAAATTAAAGCGCACCGGAGGAAATATCCAGATCCCGACCACGACGGAAAAACCGGTGATCGACGGCGATCTCAGCAAGCCCTTCTGGCGGGAACGACCCTATACATTTCATCCCCTGCGGGAGATCGACACAGGCGTCACCCCCGAGCATGTCGAGACTACGGTTTCCTTCCGCTGGCTCAATGACAACTCGGCTCTGATCATCGGGATTGAATGCCTGGAACCAAAAATGAACAAGCTACGCGAAGGCTGTGATCTCGCGGACTCGCCGACGATTTACGGCGATGATATGGTGGAGATCCGGTTGGAAACGGCATCCGGCATCCGGCCATTCATCGGCGTCAATTCCGCCGGCGTCGTCCTGGATGAATGCATCACCGAAAAGCTGGAGGATCTTCCGGAGTTTTACAAGGTCAGCGAGGTCGCGGTGAAAAAACTGGCTGACCGCTGGACCGTCGAACTACGGATTGACGCCAAGCCGATCTCTGGCGACCGACCCACGCCATTCTATCCTTGGGGTGTCAATATCTGCAGACAGCGCATGGCCGGGAACACCCCCGAACATTATATGCTTTCGCCCAGTGGGACAAAATTCAACGACAGCAAATCCATGGGCAACATTTTTGTGCGCAAGTAAATCTGTTTGTTCAACAGATCAGCAATTACAAATCACAAATTGCGGCCTGTCCCGCGACATGAACGGTGGAACGCGATGGAATGTAGCGGAGCTCGGAACGAGTTTCCGGGGTATTTTGCTTAGGTGCGGATTCGGCCAATGGTCTCCCTTGTCAGCAGGCTGTCTCCAAAAAAAAAGCTAATGAAAGATTCGCGTCTAGCCCCATCGTCAACACCCCGGGAATTGGACTGGCTGTCTTAAGCCTAAAATCGGAAGTTTAAGAGTTGATGGATGGATTTCAGTGGCATTCTCCGGCTCCGCTCGCGTAAGAAACGCTCCGCGCTCCGCACTCCGCTGGGCGTTTTGCCACCATTTCGATCACTTCCGGACAAAGATGTTTCCCATGCAGGTTGGCTCCCGGAAGTTTGTCCCACTGGGCGAAAGCATGTAATGCTCCGGTTCGTTCCCCGCCATGCGCTGTCGATTGATGTTCACCCCCCAAGGAAGGTGTTTGGTGGGACGTTCTCCGGAAATCGGCTCCGCATCAATCTGGACTTCAACCGTCCATCGGTCCGCATATTTTTTCACCGCGACTTTGCCGACGTGATAGAAGCTGGGCAGATCATCGAGGTTTCCCGTGACGCATTCATCGAAGACGACTCCGGCCGAATTGACCGCAATCAGCGGGCGGATTCCCGCCGCAGTCTCCAGCCGGATCTCGACCATGTCGTCGGCGAAGATGGTCGAGGCGTCCGCAGTTTTGCAGTTTTCACGCAGACGGTCCATTTTAGGTTCCATGCACTCGATGCCCACGATGAGGGAACGATTGTCGTTCATCCACCGGAAGGAAACTTTGGTTTGCAAATGCTCCGGTAGTTCGCCTGTTAACATGTCGCGGAGCGGAAGGAAAGTGCGTCCCTGCGGATCCTCTTCCCGCCAAAACGCCTTCTCGAGATCACCATCAATCAGCGGCTTGCTGCCGGCCGTCTTGATTTGAATATTCGGTCCCGTCCGCTCCAATTTCTCGAAGAGCAGACTGAGGCCGTCCATTTCCTCCCGGATCCCCGCAATGCGCTTTCCATAGATCGTGTCGCCGGCTTTCTCTTTCGCGCGCTGCAAAATATCAAAGTAGCGATCCACATCCTCCTGTTTGAGAAATCCGCCACTTGGGCTCACTTCTCGAGGCAACGGCCGCATCCAGACCGATTCCGCAAACTCGAAGAACTCTTTCATCTCCTTTTTAGCCGGGCCGTAAAAGAGCGTATAATATTCATCGAGGGTCGCTCTGATATCCAGGTTCCGATCCCAACAGAGTTTGTTATGGAGGTAGAGCATGATATGGCTGGTCCAGGGACGCGCTAAGATCGGATAGTCTTTGTGCCTGGGATCCTTGGCCTCGATCCAGCCGATCTCAGTCGTGAATCCCAGAGCGTGATCGTACAGTCCGTCGAAACTTTCCTTCATCAACTCCGGAAAGATAATCGGAACAGGCGGAAAGCGTTCGCGGGCGTGTTGCGTGTACTTTTCCCAGATATAAAGCTGATCGGGGCTGCTCATGTGCTTGATCCATTCATCGCGCCGTTCAAGTTGTTCCCGGAGTTCGGGCTGCATCCAATGCATGCTCACCTGAGTGGACACGACAACCATATTGTCGGGTACCTTTTCCAGATTGGACGGAATCCGACTGGTTTTGGAGTAAGCAAAGACGGTGATTTTCTTCTCCGGAAAAATTTTCATGAGCCGATTCCGGAGATCGAGGTTGAAGTCCCAGGCATAGTCACTAAAGCTGCCATCCTTTCCTCTGTCCTCCAGCTTATCCCAGCCCGCAGCTGCGTCATCACTATCCATGCGCGACCATCCATCAGGCTGTCCCAAGGAAGTGTAATCAATGTCGGGAAAATGTTCGTCAACTTTCCGCAGATAGGTGACCATATCCTCCCGCAACTTCGGGTTGGTCAAGCGCGGGATGTGATAGTCGATTTTCCCGTCAACTTTACCGTAATACTCCTGCGGCTGCTCTTCCGGAGACATTTTCAATGGCCCGCTGAGGCTGTGATAGATCGGAATAAACCGGTCGCCTCCGACCTTCATCGATTTATACCAGAGAAATTCGTCCAAAGACTCACCCGCCTTGCAGTCTACAAACACGCGCACGGGGAACTCCGGCTCCCTGGTGATGGACTGTGACTTTGCCGCGATATCCTTCAGTTTGGGTGTCACAATGCCCAGGTCGGGAATCGGTGCGTACCACCGCATGCCCAATTGTTCCAAAAAGTCATAGACGGCATAAAGTGTGCCATTTCCATCATAGGAATGGAAACCCAACTCCTCGCTATAATCGCGGAAGTCAATCATGGGCGGGAATCTCCAGTTCTTCCCAATCAGCTTTTCCCAATGCGCTTGGCGGCTCTTTCTGGGAATCGCCAGGAATTCCGAGAACGACTTGGCGAAATTGTAAGATTCATTGCCGGCCAGGATCAGATGATGATCCTCCGCGACAATGCGAAAACCATCTGCCTTGACCCCATCCAAGGAGAATCCCAACTCTTTTGGCACCGCGTTTTTGCCCACGAAGACCTGGTTGGCGACGTCTTTTGTCGGAAGATGTACCAGAGGAAGTTTTGCTCCCGACATGGCTTCCAGATGCCGCTGAAGTTCATTGGCGGCCGTGCGAACACTGGGAGAAGCGTCCTCCGCGACCACGATTTCCGCGACGGGCTTGCCGTTGGTGACAAGTGAAACATCGGCGTGGAGACCAAGCGAGGTCACAAGGAGGAGGGAAAAAAGCAAAGCCGTTTTGTTTTTCATCGAAATAAGATGTCATTCCGGGATGCGAGGTCAAAGAGATTGATCCGGTAATAACTGATAGCTGATAGCTGGCGCAGATCTTTACCCCTCACCGTCTGGCTTAAATTTCGATCAATTAAGATCCAATTCCGAACGGCACGCGTTCAAGCGTGAATTTAAAGATGCGCCGGAGGGACGCATGCCCGATAAGCGTAAACCAAAGGAGCGTGGGCGTCTCGCCCGCTTGGTTCGGAAAGCGGGCGGGACGCCCACGCTCCCGTGAAGATGCGTCTTTGCACTTCTGCTTACGCGCGGATTTGGGCACCCGCCCGCCTCCTAGCATCGGCGGCAACGGCTGAACCTCTCCCGGCGGGAGGCAAAAGGTCATGGACCGAGAGCCGCTCCGGTCAAATTACCTGACCGCGAAAGGATCGTTTGATCCGGGGCTGTTCAGGTGGTAGAAGTCCTACCATGAGTTACCTTCCGCTCCCACATCTCCGACTCTCTCTTTCTCCTCAGCTCAGGAAAAAACCAAGAGTATTCAGTTGCCTCCTCGCAGTGGCCGCCATCGTCCTGTGTTTCGGACCTCAATCCGCCCTGGCCGTGGACTATTATTGGGACACCAACGGAGCG
>Ga0209491_10004465_pt1 | contig 21594 bp, 20 predicted proteins | sample BON02_FD_187213 | JGI IMG/M metagenome (GOLD analysis project Ga0209491, IMG submission 187213) | Freshwater microbial communities from Lake Bonney liftoff mats and glacier meltwater in Antarctica - BON-02 (SPAdes) (version 2) | ecosystem: Environmental > Aquatic > Freshwater > Ice > Glacier... | reverse complement strand
ATACGGTGTGCGGAAAGCCGGTAAGGACAGGTTGATAGTTCATACTTCCAAACTGTACCCGAACCGGCTTTTCGTCTTATTTTATCAGGAAAATTTCTCTGAAATCAGGCTTAAGTCCGTGCCATTCATGCCAGGCTGTTTACAGAGTGAAATCTCATCAATCCCTGTATCTACGATGATCTTACGATGGCGTGGGGCGGAGTGAATCGGCGCAGGAATGCCTTTCAAGTCGGTCGTAGTGGCAAGCCTGTCGGTTGTTCGAAAGTCCCAAGCACCTTCGTCCGGCAATCGACCGCTGCGGCACGCTGTCTGCGGGGCGGCAAGCGCCTCGTCGCAGACATCGCGCCTCCGCTCGCGCGCTTCTGTTCGGAGGGCGGCCGCAGGGCTGGCGGTCAGTCTTCAGCGGCTTTCTGAGCGCTCATTCGCGCCCAGCTCACACCACATCATTCTTTTGATGCTCCACTCCGGTCGCACCGCTCGCGGGGCGGTCGTTCCGCTCCAGTCTGTCTCGTTCCTCTCGGTTGTGCCAACCGCTCCCCACGTTGTGCTTCAGACCTTCCTCTCATGCTCCTTGGCATCTTCACGAAGTAGCCGAAAGCTCCAGCGCTCGGTTTGCGGACGAGGAACCAAAAGCAGGAGCTTTTGGCTACATCTTTCAAAAGGTGAGCGACCCGAAACCTCCACTTCTGAATCTCACCAAGAACTATGGGGACTATGGAAATTCGAATTGCCAGGCACTCTGCGCAAAGGGCTTACGAGTTCCAAGAGTTCCGGGTTTGAGAGCCCAGTTCTCCAGCCTCAAAGAGGTGAGCTATCGTAGCTGAGGGTGAAGCCCTGAGATTCGTGGCGGAAAAACAAGCGAGGCTTGAAAGGTCGATCTCAATGACGCCCCACAATCCCCACCAAAACGACCAAAAAAAACATGCCAGGCTGTATACATTCCTGGTGTTGGGCGGCGATGCGGCCTTCGTATTGGTCGAAGAGGGTGGCGGGTTCGAGCTTGGTAGATAAATTCTATTTACGCACCAAGTGAAATGGTGGTTTCACGGCGCTTGGGGTGGTCGTAATGGTAAGTCGGGACGATCTCTCTGATGTCTGTGGACTGCTTGAGACCACAACCTCCGTGGATGAGGGAACTTACCGGGGTGGGAGAGCCGTCGGCAAGGGTGTTGGTTGTTAGGGCGCCGTTATTCAGCCAACAAAAAGTGATTGACAACTCAGGCCGGGATACCTGCGCTTAACGAAGCAAGCTGAAATGCTTTGGCACCTGAAGCACATAATTAATCCAAGCTCTTCAGCGTCAGTGAGTCCCTGTCAGCCACTTTCTTTCCCTCCCCTCCCCCGAACGAAAACTCCAAAAAAACACATCAAATGAATCAGACTACACCTCCAACTCACAGTATCAGACCTCACAGCCCTTCTTGTTTTCTTGCCCTGTCGGCAGGTCTTTCGCTTTCAGCGGGCGCCACCATCATTTACGAAGAAAACTTTGATAGCCTCACTGCCGGGTCCCCACTTTCCGGGCAGGATGGCTACAGCGGCAGCGGCATAGATATCGTAGATCAGGGTGACGGTGACTTTAATGCCGCCGGTCCGGTAGGCACCGCTGCCTGGGTCGGTTGCACCCGGCCACTGGGGACAACCATTACGACCGGATGGCTTTGGACGACATACACCCTGGAGGTGCAATCATCCGATCCAAGGCGTGGGGGGGCGGTCGCCTTGGTAAACGGAGCGGATGTCAGTCTGGACGGAAACTGGGCCCAAAATCACGTTTCATACTCGGCTCTGAACCAATGGCTTTTGAGGGCTGTCCCGCGCAATGCGTTCAACACCCAAATCGACGTCATCGCCCCCGGCACCGTCATTGGCGCGGTCAACCTAGACGACGGAATTGCTTACATGTGGGTCAATCCAGACGAAACAGATTTCTTCGACCCGGTCGATGGTGGCACCGCCGATGCCACTTTGAGTGATTCGAAATTTGAAGGCCCCTTTGACCACATCTTCATCACGGGTCGGAACGACATCACCAGCAGCCCGGCCTATGATGATATCATTGTGGCCACGACATCAGCGGAAGTGGGCCTCGTCACGGTTGGCGTCCCTTCCAATACGACTCCAAAGATCACTTCAATCAGCGCCATCGGCGATGGGATTTGGGAATTAACCCTGGAAGGCCGGAGCCGTACCGCTTATGAGTTCCGATCCTCGCCGACTCTGGAATTCGCTCCGGGAACGCTGGTCGAGAATTTGACTCAAGACGACCCGGGTAGCACAGGAACGATTGAAGGTCCGAACGACGCTGCCCTGGTCACCGACTCCGAAGGCAGGGGCACGGTCAGAATAAATTTAACGGGCAGCCCAGCTGACTTCGTCATCGGGCTGGAGACTATAGTCAAGGACGTTGCCGAATAAAAATCGATACCAAACCAAAAAAATGAAAAACAAAACGCCTAAAATAAGAACAAGGTTTCTTGGACATGCTAGCCTTCTCCCCATCGCGGCGGGAATGATACAGACAGGAGGCGCGACAATCATCTATCAGCAAAATTTCGATTCCTTGATCGCTGGAAGTTCACTCGTCGGGCAAGCCGGATTCACTGGCGGCAACCATGATGTGGTAGACCAAGGCGGTGGTGATTATGCCGCTGCCGGTCGAATCAGCGCCGGAGGACAATGGGCCGGCGTGACCGCACCCCTGGGGTCGACGGTGAGCACGGGCTGGGTGTGGACAAGCTTCACTTTGGAGTCGAATTCCTCTGACACCCGCCGCGGGTCGGCAGTCGCTCTGGTCAATGGGCCGGATGTGAGCGATGGCGGAAACTGGGCTCAAAATCACGTGTCTTTCGCAGGATTGGCACAATGGCAACTCCGTGCGGTCCCTGCGAATGCTTCCAACACCGGTGTTACTACCAACGCTCCCGATTCAATCATCGGGGCGGTCAATGTTGATACGGGAACCGCCTACATGTGGGTCAACCCGGATGGAACAGATCAGTTTGACCCTGCTGACGGAGGAACTGCTGATGCGACCCTGATCGATTCAAAATTTGAGGGACCGTTTGATCACCTTTTTCTGACTGGACGAAACGCCGCTACCAGCAGCCCAACCTATGATGACATTATTGTAGCTACGACATCCGCAGACGTCGGGCTTGTGACGGTTCCAGAACCAAGCACCCTCCTTCTTGGTGGCCTCGGTCTTCTTGCCCTTCTTCGCCGTCGCAGAGGCTAGACCTTTGGGTAAATCACGAAACTAAAAAGTTCAATTCAAGAAGGGAGGGCGCTGGCCCTCCCCTTTTTGGACTTGCTTGCAGGCTGCCCTACCCAGGCGTCGAGTTGTCGGGTCATCTCCGGAGCCAGAAATACGCCAGGCATGTTTTTTCCCGCCATCAGGGACCAAATCAAAACTTCCCGCAACTCCGGCGGCCGGCGCAACGGGACCTCCCCCGCTCTCGTCAAAATGCCACAGATGCAGGGTATTCGCATCCGGCGTGTAAGGAGACACCACGACGCCCTGGGCAATCCCACCCATGATCATCAACCCTCCCGCAAAGGCTGCCGCCCGGCCCAGAAACAACTCATTCAAAATATTCATAGTTTTCATCATTAATTGAGTGCTAAATCTAAAAGATTCTCGGAAGGGACCGCAAGGACAATCGTCATCCAAGACTCATTGGCATGATTCCAAGCCGGATTCGTGTGGAACGCAGAACCCAGGAGATTCGCGTCAATTCACGCAGATTCGCGGTTGCCTTCTCCCAAGCTTGATCGCCCTGGGGCCATTTCTTCGAATTCCGGTTTGTCAATTCCAGGCAAGCTGCCTATCGTCGGCCAGATGCAAATGAGCGCACGTCCTTCCGCAAGGCGAATCATGATTCCCCTGATCGCTTTACTCGCAACATCTTCCCTCGCTCCGGCTGAAACGGTGGCGCGAACGTGGAACGAAGAAATCCTCACCGCGATCCGCATCGATTTCCCCGCACCCACTGTTCACGCCCGGAATCTCTTCCATCTTTCTGCGGCGATGTGGGACTCCTGGGCTGCTTACGACTCCGCCACCATCGGCTATTTTCATAACGAAAGTGCCATCGTTCCGGATGGGGCCACCCTTGCGCAAGCCCGTGAGGAAGCGATCAGCTTTGCCGCCTACCGCGTTTTGAAACATCGCTATGCATTTTCAACAAATGCCTCCACCACCCTGTCTGCTCTCAATGACCTCATGACGGAACTGGGATATGACTCCGCCCAAACCTCCACCGTCGGCGAATCGCCTGCTGCCGTCGGAAACCGTGTTGCAGCCTCCACCATCAACTACGGAGCAGGAGACGGGGCCAACGAAAGCACTGCTCCCGGTTACACCGACGACAGCGGATATTCCCCGGTGAACGCACCCCTCATTCTCAGCACCAACGACACCGCATCGGGATATCCCAATGGATGGTCGGATCTCAACCGATGGCAACCTCTGGCTTTCAGCGTGGCCTTCACCCAAAACGGACAGATCGCCGCCAAGGTCCAAAAATTTGTCAGTCCCCACTGGGGAAGTGTGAAATGTTTTGGCCTTTATTCCTTCGACCAAACCAATGACGGCCTTTTTTTCGATCCCGGCGAGCCCCCAAAACTCGATGGGACGGGGGACCTTGACTACAAGAACAACGCCATTGAAGTTCTGGAATATTCCGCCCTCCTCAACCCGACCGATCCCGCAACGATCAATCTCTCCCCCTCAGCCCGGGGAAACAACCCGCTCGGCACCAACGGCGGAACCGGCCATCCCATCAATCCGGTCACGGGAGTTCCCTATCTTGACAATATCGTCCGGCATGGCGACTTTGGACGCTGCGCGGCAGAGTATTGGGCGGATGGTCCGGGATCGGAAACCCCGCCGGGGCATTGGAACGTCCTCGCAAATGCCGTCACCGATACCATCCTGGCCGACCCTTCGCTTGAGTTCCGAATGGCCGGCAACGGCCCCGTGGTGGAGACTCTCGAATGGGAGCTGAAACTTTACCTCGCTCTCAACGCCGCCCTTCACAATACCGCAGTCGCGGTCTGGGGAGTGAAGGAACACTACGACTACGTGCGCCCCATTTCCGCGATCCGCTACCTCGGACGCCGCGGCGACCTCCCCTTCGTCCCCGGATTGGTGGAGCAGGTCACCTCCACGACCATTGCCACCTACCATAGCCACCTCTCCGCACACCTTGGCAAAATCGCCGTCAAGACCTGGCCCGGCGAACCGGATGACCCGGAAACCGAGGCAGGCGGGCGCGAGTGGATTCTCGCCGAGGCATGGCTACCCTACCAAAGAGACACCTTCGTGACCCCGGCCTTCGCCGGATACGTTTCTGGACACTCCGGATTCAGTCGGGCCGCCGCCGAAGTGATGACCTTGATCACCGGCACCCCGTATTTCCCAGGAGGGATTTTTTCCTACACCATCCCGGCGGGAGGCCTTCGATTCGAAGCAGGCCCCACCAGCGACATCTCCCTGCAATGGGCCACCTATTACGATGCCGCCGACGAAGCAGGAGAATCACGACTCTACGGCGGGATCCACGTCTCTCCCGATGATGGCCCAGGCCGGCTCATGGGATCCAAAATCGGCAAAAGCGCCTTCGCCTACGCCCAAAAATTCTGGAACGGTTCCATCATCGAAAATCCCCCCATCAGCCTCGCCTCAAATGGTGAACTCAACTGCCAAACCGTTCCCGGATATCTCTACACAGTCGAAAGCGGCACCGATCTTCAGTCTTACCCGGTGATCGAGGGGACACCCGTAGTCGCCACGGGCCACCTTGAAACCCTGGTCGTTCCAACGACCGATCCCCGTCGATTCTTCCGAATGAGAACCACCGAACAGTAGCTTGCTTACCGACCCCCGTAAAACATCGCATTCCCTCCGGGTTTCTCCGACACTCCGACCGTGAGCAACGACGGTGACCGGATCCCAACCACGCGCGAAGAATCCCTCTGTCCGTGCAAAAGTAAAAAGCGCTACGACGAATGCTGCCTGCCCTACCACCGGGGCAAGAAGAAACCGGACACCGCCGAGAAACTCATGCGCTCGCGTTACAGCGCCTTCTTCTTTCGACTCGTCGATTACCTCGTCGAAACCACCCACCCCGACAGTCGCGAAAAAAAACTCAAACGCGACCTCGAGGACACGATCCATCACACCACCTGGCAATTCCTCACCATCGTCTCCGCCTCAAAAGGCGGGAAAAACGACAAAGCCGGCAAGGTCGAATTCATCGCCAAATACTATTGGGACGGCGAAGAAGAGGAACTCCACGAACACTCCCGCTTCAAACGCTTCAAAGGCGCATGGAAGTATCTCGATGACAAAGGTTAGGGCTCACTAACCCGCCAACTGCCCGCAGCCTGCCCCCACGTCAATCCCCCGCCGTTGCCGCACCGTCACCGGAACCCCGGCCGAATCTCGCAGAATTTTCAAAAATTCAAAGGTCCGTTCTTCGGATGGCGGACGTCCCTCGAAATCCTCCGTCGGATTCAGCGGGATGAGATTCACATGCACCGCCATCCCCCGCAAAAGATCCGCAAGGCGCCGCGCGTGATCGTCGCTATCGTTCGCTCCTTCAATCAAGGTCCACGCGATATAAACCTTCCTCCCGGTCTGCCCCGAGAAATCGCGGCAAGCCTCTAACAGTTCTGCAATCGGCCAGCGCTTGTTGATCGGAATCAACTTCCCCCGCTCCTCATCACTCGCCCCGTGAAGACTCACCGAAAGCGAATACTTTTGCTCCAGCTCCGCCAGCTTCCGGATTCCCGGCACATGCCCCACCGTGCTAATGCTGATTCTTGCAGGCGAGATACACGGACCGCGGGCATCGGTAAGAATCTCGAGCGCATCCCTCACCGGCCCGAAATTATGCAATGGCTCGCCCATCCCCATCATCACGATATTTCGAATCGACGGCCTCCCTTCCTCCGCCAGTTGCCCGTTCAAAAAATGCACCTGCGCCACGATCTCCCCCGCCGTCAGGTTTCGTAACAAGCCCATCTTCCCCGTCGCACAAAAAACACACCCCATCGCGCAACCCACCTGGCTGCTAATGCAAGCGGTATGCCGTCCCCCGTATCCCATCAGGACCGTCTCGATCTCCTTCCCATCCGCAAAGCGCAGGACAAACTTGCGCGTCTGTCCGTCCCCGCTCGCGGCCTCCCGGACCACCTTGGGCTGCAGAACGTCCTGCCGCTTCACCCACTCCTGAATGCTCTTCCCCAGCTCGGAAAGCGTCACCGACTTCTGATGAACCATCCGGAAAATCGCCGAGGCATTGGACGGGTTCACGCCCTCCTCCTCCAGTTGCGCTTGCAGCCGTGAAAAAGTGAGATCGCTCAGAGTGCTCATCAGCAAACGCCTTGAACCACTTCCCAACCCCTTTGGAAAGCAAGGAGTCCGCGCTCAATCATCGAGCAAACGTTTCACCATCCCCTCGGGATCACGAAGAAAGCGATTCGTGACCTCATAAGGCTGGCAGTCGCGATAGCCCACCTCCCGCACCCCCTCGTCACTGAACTCATAAATCGTAGCCTCCGGGTACGCCAAAATAATGGGCGAATGGGTCGCGATGATGAACTGACTGAAGTCCTGGACCAGATCATGCAGCCTCACCAGAAAGGCCATCTGCCGGGTCGGCGAAAGCGCCGCCTCCGGTTCGTCCAGGAGGTAAAGCCCATGACCATCGAAACGATGAAGGAAGAGCGAGAAAAACGACTCTCCGTGCGATTGCTCATGCAGGGATTTCCCTCCGTAAGAAAAATACCCGTTTGCACAGAAAGGCTCCTTCTCCAACTCATCCATCTCCGTAGCGAAGTTAAAAAAGCTCTCCGCCCGCAAGAAGAACCCATCCATCGGCCTCATCCCCGGCTCCCGGGACAAGATCATTTCCGGCGCGATCCGCGTGTAGTAATTCGTGAGCCCCGGCGTCTTCGTCCGGTTCCCGCTCTCCTCGGAAAACCCCCACTTATCCGCAATTCCCTCGAGCAAGGTCGACTTCCCCATCCCGTTCTCGCCCACCAAAAACGTCACCTTGGGATGCAACTTCATTCCCCCTTCCAACGCCCGAATCGCAGGAACCGAAAAGGGAAACTCGTCATCAGGACAGGAAACTTGAAGGGACTTAAGATAGGACATTGCTTGAAAAATTAACAACCTTCCGCCCAAAACGAACCTGATCGAAGGGATCCGAACTCAGATGGAACAACTCAATCACAAAATCAGTTCCTTCGCTATTCAACAACCCCTTCCGCGTCGCCGTCACCATTTCAAAAAAGCTTTGCGATTCGAAGCTCAAGCCCTCGGGCAGATGCCCTCCAAGATTTAGCAACTCACCTCCTTCGAACTCCAAAACCAAATCAGCGTCCTTGGTTGAGCGAGGAATCCCGTAAAAATTGGACGAATGAGAACCAACCAACATATCCGGAATAGCGAGCCGATTAAGCACCTCAAGCAACTTTAAAAGTCCATCATTCCCGTTCATCGCAGCCTAAATCATCGCGATTCGCCGCCGAAGCTCGGCACGTTGTTGCTCCTCGCTGAAATCAGGGAATTGATTCCGAATCCCCAGCAAGGTCCACCGGCAGGCCTCCTCGAACAAATCCGCACCCGCCAAAAATTTTTCAACCGCCATCATCCGTCGAGCCTGCGAAACCTTGGTCTCATCGCAAGCCGCAGCTTCACGGGAGATCTCTTCATCGGTCGTTTGCACGCTCCACTCTAATCATTCCCCGGCAGAGTTTCAAGATCAGGAGCAGCTCGATTTCATCTCACTCATTCCCAGATCTTCAATGAGGCGATCATTGTCCTGACAGGATCGAACCCGAGGGAATCCCTGAAATGTCGAGGCATAATTTCCCGGCCCTCGCTTTTGCTCCAAGCCCCCCGGCCTTGCACCTTTGACCAGGCCAACTCGACGATCTCGCCGACCGTCACCACTTTGCCAACCTCGCCAACGGACAAAGTCACCCCAAAGGATTCCTCAACCGCCATCACAAGCTCGACTCCTTCCAAGCCCATGATTCAAGAGGAGCGTGGGGACCATCTGCTAGGTAGGACAACTCGAAATTGGACATGGTCTAGCTGCGCTTGAGAACGTCTTCGAGAATTGCTTTCGCGGATGAGCGTCCCTTCTCACCTGATTTTCGGTGATGCTTGATTCGCTCATCGAGAAGAGACTCTAACTCGCCCAAAGCTTTGTCTTGCTCAGCAGGATTGATTTTCCCTTCGAGAAGGTAGTCTTTCATACTTTTGCCCTGCAAGGCGGCGATGGCTTTAAGCTTCCGGTGCTCTTCAGGTGAAACGTCTATGGAAATGCGACTCATGATTCTTTCTGCTGCCAAACATTAAGTCACAAACCCACATTTGTGCAGATGTTGTTTTTTGTTTCTCCAAACAGAAAATCTCAGATCAAGGAATTGACGCTCTTAAAATCCAAATGACTTTCGAGCATCACCAACTTGGGAGTGGAGCCACGATGTGAGAAAAAGCCACTCAGTGATCCCAACTCTGCCCCGAACTGGGCCACGTTATTCTGCTTTGGAATCATTACTCCAAAGGGATTCCAGCTCTTTTATTCTTTCAAGTATGCCTGGCAGACAAATCCGATAAAGGTCGCCCTCCTCGTCAGCCTTGATATTTCCAAATCTATCACCTGCGAGCGGAATGGCGCGACTGTAGAACGACATCTTGGGGCAACACACTACTCCACCTGGCCATCGTCCAATCCGAGCGTCGAATGCAATTGATCAAGCGACTGGATTGAAATGGCGAATCGATTCTCGGCCAAACGCCAGGTCTTGGGTCCACGGTGTATAATCGCAGCAGCCTTCAACTGGAGAGCCTCGAAAGCCATCGTAAATGACCGCGTCGTGCGGGGTGCTTCGGCATGTCTAAATTCGATCCCGTAGAGCTGTCCCCCCCGACGAAAAACCAGATCCATCTCCGCGCCGCTTCGCACACTCCAAGTGTAGCACTCCTCCTCCGTCAACCCCAGATGCGCGACCACCTGCTCCAAGGCAAAGCCTTCCCAAGAAGAACCGAGAGACGGATGAGCCAGTAGCTGATGATGAGTTCCGATCTGTAAAAGCGCGTGAATCAAACCCGAGTCTCGCAAGTAGATCGTCGAAGCCTTTCGCAATCTCTTGTGAATATTTTCGTGAAGAACCGGCAGCTCTCGAATCAAAAACGCAGATCTCAAAATTTCGAGGTGACGTTGGATCGTTTTATAATTCACACCAATGACTGAAGCAGCCTGCGAATTATTCCAGGCCCTCCCACTGGAAGCCGCAATGAACTCAATAAGTCGGCGGACCTGACGATCCGTCATTTTCGTGTCAGCAAGCTGTCTCAAATCACGCCCAATGAACTGCTGGATATAATCGAGCCTCCACTTCAGGGCAGACGCATCCTGTTGAAAAGAACGAGGGAAGCCTCCTTTCATCCATAAATTCTCCCACTGTTCGGACCCAACCTCCCCCAAACTCAGACCTCCCATATCGATAAACTCAGCCCGCCCGGCAAAGGTCTCCGAAACGTGCTGCATCAGAAGCATTGACGACGAGCCAAGCAGAAGAAATCGAGCCGGAGTCTCTTGACGGTCAGCCAGAACGCGCAGGATGGGAAAAAGCTCGGGACTGCGCTGAGCCTCGTCAATGACCACGATCCCAGTCAGGTCACCCAGCATCGAACGGGCATTATCCTCGAGACGGATCTGATCTAGCGGATCATCCATATCGAAGTAATTTTCCTCAGGAACACGGAACGAACGAGCCAACGTCGTTTTCCCGCACTGCCTTGGCCCCTGCAACACTGCGATCGGATTGGTCCTGAGAGCATTCTCAACTCTTAGACGCAAAATTTTCCGCTCAATAAAAGCCATGAATCTCGTTTAAACAGGTAAATTAGTATTGTCGATCCTGAAATACTCGTTAAATTTCATTTATGCCCCTTTCCGGTCATTTATTTTTCGAGGACCAAGATACCTTTGAAAAGTTCGAAGGCTTTGTCACAGAGCTCCTCAATAAAGGTGTCGGCCTCCAAGGATTACCTGCAAAACAGCGAAGCCTCAGAGGGCTGACTTCCACCGCGACCTACGGATCCCGAGGAGACAACCAAAGAGGAGTCGATCTTGTGGGCCTCCTTCAAAATGGAGAACAAATCGTTTTCCAATGCAAATATCGCACGGCTAAAGCCACAAGAAGATATTCAAAAACTGAAGCAACAGCTGCCGTCAAATTGGCTGAGGCCAAATACCCGGAAGCTGCTCAATACGTTCTCGTTACCAATTATGAGTTCACTCCGTCGTCTTCTGATGTCCTAAACGGAGCTGGTTGGTGGTCATGGGATGGCTCCCGACTTCTGAGCTTGGTGCAAACGCTCCCGAGAGAAGAAGGCTACCACCTCATCGCGAAACATTTTGATTCCAACCTCGCTTTGAAGCTCTACCCGGACGGCCCCAATCTGCTGATTGAGCCATCAACCTATCGCGCGTCTTTTGCTCAAAGCCAGCTCTCTCACGAGCAGACGTGCGTCGGGCGCGAAAAAGAAATCGAAGAAGTCATCGGGCGTCTGACCACCACGAAGCCGAGGGCTGTCCTCATGCTCGGAAAAGGAGGGGTCGGAAAGTCGCGGGTTTTTTGCGAGGTCATGGAGCGCTTGGATAAAGAGCACGATCCAAATGTTCTCGCAAGAATCGTTCAGGCAAAAACTGACTCAGCATCGACCGCTCAGCTCTTCCGAAAGGACATTGCCCGCATCATCATCGCAATGGATGAATGTCATTTGTCAGGCTACTTCCGCGAGGACGTTGCGAAGGCACTTAAGGACGCCGGCCCGGATCATCGTTTGTTCATCTCGGCGAGGCCTGAAGCTGCGAGCGACTTGCGAGAAAAACTAAGACGAATGGGGTGGGACGTGGACGAAAAAGAAATTCATCTCCCCCCTCTCGGCAAACAAGCAATGCAAGAGCTTGCCGCGAATGTCGCAGGGAAAAACGATCGTGAAATTCGGCAACTCGCCAACTTGAGCGATGGGAATGCACTTGTTACCGTCGTTGGCGGTAGGTTGATCAAAGAGAAGAAACTAAAGCTGGGAGAAGCCATCAATTCCGATGAATTTAAGAAACAGGTGTATCAGGCACTCGAAGACAGTTTCGTTTCTCAGATGAGTTCGAACCTAAGATCGTCGGCTAGGAACACCCTGTCCGTGCTATCTGCACTTTCTCCCTGGAAGAAAGATGACGAGGAAATAATTCCGGGCCTTCTCCAACTCTCTCTGGAAAGCTTCTCATTTATCGAAGAACGCCTTCTAGATACGGGGCTACTTCGCTCACAAGGCGACGAACGACGAATCATTCCCGATCTATTTTCCGAAAATGTTGCGAACAAGTTTCTTGGGGACTCTACCTCAAGCGGAGCTTTCCTTCGTCGTTTAAAATCTTCGGAATATCTGCACAAACACGCGATCATTATCATCCGGAATCTTGCCCTTTGCCGCTGGAAAGAAGGGAATGCAGCGCATCATCTCGACGAACTGCTTGAGGATCTTCACGATCATTTTTCGGAGAATTTCAAAGAATCCTCAAATAAAGAACGGAGCAAAATTCTCTCTCTTTGGAAAGGTAGGGCGATCACCGCCCCTGAAAAAGTGTTGACCTTATGTCAGCTTGGCTTTGATCTACCGTCCAAACCAGAACACCAAATCCACGACTTCTACGAACCGTCCCAGGATGTCGAGGAGATGTATCTACGAGGAGTTCATAAGGACCTATTCACCTTGATTTCTGAATTAGTGATCTCTCTCCCCGAAGAGAAAAGACCGTTACGACATGAAGCGCTGGAGCTTTTGTGGTCCAACCGGGACAAGCTTCAACCGCAAGGAAACAGCGTCCGGGAAGATCCCCCTTTTTCAGTCTTCGCTATTACCGAGCGGAGGACACCTGAGTCGTGGCTAAATTCGCTCGGTTGGCTCGAAGAGAAAATTGCCACAAGTCCTGAAGATCCCTGGCTAACAACACGAACTTCTCAGATTCGAGACTTCCTTGCTCCAGCCCTCAGTGCGTTTTTAGATCAAACCAAGTATTCAAACCGCTCCATGATGCTGAGCGCAGCTTTGGTCAAACTAGAGTTCGCTCCGTCAGCAAGGACAACTGCCCTCAAAATCATCGAACATCTTGGCAAGAAATCTGAAATGGGAGCGCTCAATTGCTTGGGTCTCCTGCAAGAAATTGCTTGGCCACCGAGGTCACCCTACGGTGACGAACCTCCCGCCGAATGGTCCGAAAAGTGGATGACCCACCGTGTTCAAGCTCTCGAAATTATCGGGCGCATTCAGGAAGCGAGACCTGAAGTCATGGTGCAACTCAAAGCGAGACAGGTTCTTCAAAAACTATCACGTCTCAACAAACAACCAAAAGAATTTTTGGCGAATTGTAAAAAACGATACTCCAAAATTTTTGATACTGATGAACTCTCTCTCTACGTCATCTTGGTCTCAAATGATTGGGTCGAATACCCCAGTAGCTGGCGTGAGGAAAAATCACTGAAAGCATGGAAAAAGCTGTGTCAGCGTGGCGCTAACTACCTGCTGCGAAAGCATTCTGAAAACCTTCCCGAGCAGTGCCATTCAATTGGAGAAGAGCTTTCTAACAGAAGCTGGAATGTGAATTGGGGAAGCCTTTTCGAAGTGCTCTCGGAAATTCCCGCCCAGATCACAGCATTGTTGGAATATCTGCTGGCTAACCCGGAAGCTTCTTACAGCGGATCGATGGAATACCTCTGTTTTCTTTCCGGAAAAAAAGATCAATGGCTTTCTCGTTTTGTGAAAACAAAAAAAGGCTCGTTTATTTCTCAAGCCAGCTTTGCGCTCATGCGGAGTCATGAATCCGAAAATTACCCCACAACAAAGGCTGCCCTGATTTCTCTTTGTCAAAGCGCAGATGAATCAACGATCTCCTTACTTCTAGAGCATTCCCTGCATCGCTTATTTGAAGAATCGAAAATCAATGACCTGATCCTTTCTTCGATTCCTTGGCACCTTGTGACTGTTGATCATCTCCGCTATTTGGACGAACAGGTTTCAGACTACAACTCCCCGTTTAGTTTCCCCGTCACCGCTTTCCCGAAGTTTTACGACCGCCTTTTATCGCTCCCCAAAGAAACCGTTCATCAGGTGGGTAGCATCATTGCGCAAAGTTTACGTAGAGATCCGGATTCCGCTTTTTCCTTCTTTCACGAGAGGGTGATCAACGCACAACCGGATGAGGAAGATCTCCTCCCTTACGACCTTTCACATTTTTCTAATTCAGGGACTCTCGCGAATGACAAAACAAAGGCTCTTGAAACTCTGGAACTGGTTCTCAAAAACCCTGATATCCGATTGTTCAACAAATGGTATCGCGTCGCTTTTCTTGGCTTGCACCCGGACCTCTTAATCGAAAAAATCGAATCAGCCTCTCTCGTAGAGTTCATTTCAATTCTTAAAATTCTCAAGAAATCCCGGAAGAAAACGTGCCTGAATGAACCAGAGATTGTGGAAGCTTTATTCACGAGATGCCTGACCGATTTCCCTAACAAGAAAGTAGACGTCGAGGAAGCCCTGATGCGCTCGATTTATATGCAAGGAAGAAGCTCTATCAACGGAGTGCCCGACAATGACGCAGTTCTAAAAAAAGCCCGTGAGTTGACATCTAGATTTGCCGCAGATGACTCTCTTCGAAACTTCTACCAGGGAATCGTCGATTATGAAGAAGAGCATCGTGCTAAAAGTATTCAGGAGCACGAATCGGGCGTCGCGCAGGATGACACATTTTAGATTACGAAAGAACTCCTCCTGAGGTGGTGAATGAGCAGATAAGATTGCCCAAATAAAATTGCCAGACAATTTTTGTGTACTTTCCCGACGATCACCCGGTAACCTCAGACTCGAAGCTGGGACCAGTCAGGCACCGGCAAACTGAATCCGAATACAGCACGACAGGGCGCGAAGAGAGCATGCGAATGGAGTTTTAGTCAATATTTGCACCCTGACCCCAGTAGTGCCCTGACCCCAGTAGTGCCCCTGTCCGAGATGGCCCAGGGTCACTCGTTCGCCAAGGCCCGCCTTCATGCCCTTTGCGTTCTCGATGGCATTGACCGTCTCGCGCCGAAGCTCATTGAATCCGCGCTCCGCGATCCCCACCCCCAGATAAGACGTCACGCCCTTCGCCTTGCCGAATCGCGATGGGAACGCGAGCCAAACCTCCTTGCCAGGGCCATCGATCTCGCTGACAATCCAGACGCCGCCGTTCGTCTTCAGGCCGCCTGCTCTTTGGGCACCTCGGCGAGTTCGCAGGCAGGCCGCGCTCTGGCTCAGCTGGCGGTGGAAAATCATGACGACCCCTTCATTCGGGCCGCTGTGTTCAGCTCGGCACATCTTCACTTTGATCACCTTGCCGAGGCCGCTCTTAATAATGATGTCCTCATCAAGGAACTCATCGAGCTTGGCGGAAAACAAACCTCGTCGGACGCTTTGATCGCCCGTCTTGCCACCCCCGGGACAGATGGCTTCACGCCCACCCGGTTGAGAAGTCTCGGCTCTTGGTTGGATCACAAACCAAAAGCCTCTAACAGTCTGGGTGAAGTCATTCAAATAGCCCGCCAAATCATCGTCAACAACGATGCCCCCCTCGCTCTTCGAACCGCCGCAGCCGGATTGCTTGGGAGAGAACCAAAGCACCTCGTCTCCGATCAGACTCTGCTCACACAATTGCTCTCACCCCAAACCCCCGGCCAACTCAAGTTGGCCGCAATCGAAGCACTGGCTCGCGGAAGCTCAGAAGAACTCCCCGCGATTCTTCTCCAGGCTTGGTCCGGCCACCTCCCGAAGGAACGGACCCGGATTCTCGACATCTTGTTGCAACGACCAAACTGGACGAAGGCCTGCCTCGAAGCCCTCAATAAGGGAGAAATCACTCCCCGTGACCTCGATGCCTCCCGACGACAACTTTTGCTCACCCATGCCGATCCCACGATTCGAGAGAACGCCGCCCGCGTTTTAGAAACCGGCTCCACCCACGAACGACTGGATCAAATAAAACCATTTCGGGCAGCCTTGAAATTGGAGGGAAACAGCGGGAATGGAGAAGAGGTCTTCCAAAAACTCTGCGCCGTCTGCCACCTCCCCGCGAAAGGTCTCCCCATGAATGGTCCCGACCTACGTTCCATCACCGACCGAACCCACGAAGGGCTCTTCAGTTCCATCCTCAATCCCAACCAATCAATCGACCCTTCTTATACCGGATACACCGTCACCCTAGACAACGGCACCTCACTCTATGGTCGTATCCTCTCGGAAAACTCCAGCCATCTCACCCTTCGTCAACTCGATGGCACCGATCAACAAATTTCCCGGAAATCCCTCAAGGAACTTAAAAGCACCGAACGCTCCCTCATGCCCGACGGCCTCGAAGCTGCCATGTCCCACCAGGATCTCGCCGACCTCATCAGCTTCCTCCAAAGGTCGGGCAATCCATCCGAAACGCCCGAATAGAATGGAATACCCAATGGGACTCCGGAAGGTCGCAGATCTATGATCGCCAAGAGTCGTGGTATCGCCACCCGACTCATAGTTTAATAGCTTCTGTAACACCTTAGCCAAACCTCCGTATGCTTGGCGAAACTCCTTGTCGAACTCCCTAATTCTTGGAGTCTCGTCTGCGCTGAAAATAGCGGGTGCGGCAATAGTGAGAGAGATTGTTGCGATACGAAATTTTTTTCCGACGGGTCGTCTTCTCCATGATTGATGTTTCCTCGTCTGGCCGGATCCCCTAGAATGTGGACATGTCAAACTGCTTTCGCTTGTTACCACTTTTGCTTTCTACCCAAATTTTCGCGGCGCCCTTGCAGGCTGCCGAGCCCGCCCGGCAAGGGAAACTCAGCCCCGAGGTGCTCGCCCGGGCACGTGAGATCACCGCTGAATTCGAGGGTGAAAAAGAATACGTCGCACAGTTCGGCGACTCCATCACCTACTCGATGGCTTTCTGGTCACCCATGAGTTGGGACGACCCCGGCAAATACCTCGTCGCTGACGACGGCCTCCCGAAGACTCCAATAAACGGGAAGTGGAAAGACACCATCAAAGGCGCGCGCAATAAGGGTGCGGAGTTCGCCAACTACTCCGGCTGGAGGATCGGCAATCTCCTGAAATCCGTCGATTCCGTCCTCGCCCGCGACAAACCCGAAAGCGCGATCATCATGATCGGCACCAACGACATCAGCGGCGGGAAGGTCCCCAAAAATTACCGGGCGGGACTTGAGGAAGTCGTCGCCAAATGCCTCGCCGCACACTGCGTCCCCATCCTCAATACCATCCCGCCGCGCCGCGACCACGACAAGGCCGTCGCAGAGATCAACACCATCGTCCGCGAGATCGCGATCGCTCAAAAAATCCCCCTTGTCGACTTTCACGCCGAATGCCTCCGCCTGCGTCCCGGTAACACTTGGGACGGCACCCTCATCTCGAAAGACGGCGTGCATCCGTCCGGCGGAAAGAACAATCTCTACGACGAAGCCAACCTCAAAATCTGCGGCTACGCCCTCCGCAACTGGATCAATTTCCTCGCCATCCGCCAACTCCACTTTGAAGTGTTCGAAAAACGTTAACCCCTGTCCATGACGAGCGGATAGGCTCGCCCTCAACTCGGTCAACCGGCATCCTCTCCAACAAATGATGAAACTCGCTCTCACCCTCGCAATGTCTCCCACCCTCGTGGGATTCTCATTCCTCCAAGCCCAGGAGATCGAGATCGAGAAGCTCGATCCCAACATGACTTTGGAGAAGGCCGATACCAATGGCGTCGCCTGGTTCGATCCGCGCACCGCCCCTTTCCGCCTCGTGGGCTTCCCTTGGATCAGTGATGACAAAGTCTACCGGCGCTTGCCGGTGAAGCCGGAGTGGCCCATCCGTCCCGCCGTCAACAGCCTCGCCAACTCGACCGCCGGCGGCCAGATCCAGTTCCAATCCGATAGCCCGAAAGTTCTCCTCCGCGTCAAGCTGAGGCAGCCTTCCGGGATGTCCCACATGCCCGCCACCGGGCAGAGCGGCTTCGATCTCTACCTCGCAAAAGCGGGCGAGCAGTTTCAAGCCGACTTCGTCAAAACCCGACGCGCAGCGGGCGACACCAACCTCCACTTCCTCGGCGGCGGCACCCTCCTCGGAGATCACGCCGACGAATGCACCGTCGACGGTGTCCACCCGACCGACCTCGGCTTCATGAAGATGGCGAATGGGGTAAACTCCTCGGCCTTGATCGCATCCCCGAAGTCACAACCCTGCGCGTAAAAACCGGTCTGTTAGGCGATGATCCCGCCCGCACCGCCCACTGGAGCAGCCAGCTCGCCAGGGACTGGATGGAGCACGACGTGCAAGCCGCCGGCGTCCTGCGCATCGACGGCCAACCCTTCTTCTGTGTCACCCAACCCATCGATCCCGGCCTCATCAAAACCCTCGAAGACCAAATTATCCCACGTCTGTTAGAAGACATCCCCCAGCAACCCACCACCGAAGCCCTCGAAGCAAATCCACATCTCCACCGCTTCACTTTCATCTTCGACCGCGAAGGCTACTCCCGCCCTCTTTAAAGAACTCTGGGAAGACACCCCCAAGATCGTGGCCTACCGCGCCGAAACCGCCCTAGCCCGAAGCAGGCACCCTCACCGTGGAAATCGACAGCCTGAGCACCCCCCGCGACAACACCGCACTGGAACACTTCTGCGCCGAACTGACCGAAACCCAAACAATTTATCCCGGCACAAAACTGCGCCTTATCTACAAGAAGGTATCATAACCACTTCCGTCGAAGTCAGGTGCTCTGATATTAGGGGGGTATTTAGGGCAGCCTACCATCTTTCGCCATTCCCCGTCGGCTGGCATCAAACCTTGGAAAGAATACTAATCTGCCCCGATTTGAACCATTTCATTCTACCGTGTAACCAATGAGGTTATGGGGATTCAGCCGATTTCTTCTTGTAATATGCTTGGCAGACAAGCTTTCACAGTGGTTGAAGAGCGTTTTACCAGCGATTACGACCTGAGCAGACTGGGGCTTTGAGCTTCCGGTGCTCTTCAGGTGAAACGTCTATGGAAATGCGACTCATGATTCTTTCTGCTGCCAAACATTAAGTCACAAACCCACATTTGTGCAGATGTTGTTTTTTGTTTCTCCAAACCGAAAATCTCAGATCAAGGAATTGACGCTCCTAAAATCCAAACGGCTTTCGAGCATCACCAACTTGGGAGTGGCGCCACGATGTGAGAAAAAGCCACTCAGTGATCCCAACTCTGCCCCGAACTGGGCCACGTTATTCTGCTTTGGAATCATTACTCCAAAGGGATTCCAGCTCTTTTATTCTTTCAAGTATGCCTGGCAGACAAATCTTGAGGGATGGAGGGGATTTTTCCTCGCGATATGCTCGGCAAATTTTTGGTTCATGTGGGGACCTTAGCCAGCCGTGAAGCATGAGGGAAAAAGATGCTCTGCAAATTGTCTGACAATTTTACCGGACAATTTTACTGCGCCGCCCCGCGTCTCGGATGCGTCTCGCGTCTCGTGTGTGTGAAGAATCAGGGCCGAGGCAGATTGTCGGGCGACACTAGCCGAAATTTGGCTTGAGAGCCTTTTAAAAAAAGTGAATTCTCATTTTATGACGCTCGCTCCGCTCCTCCCAACGACCTGGAACCCTTTGGATGTGAGGTGGAATTCACTTGTTCATGGCTCGAGTGCAGATGTCTCGAAAGGACTGAGTGACCTATTCATCCTTGCAGTGATCTACCTGAGTAGCGCGTTTCTACTCTACGCGATTTTCCTTACGTTCCGGTCATGCATACGGACAACAAAATACAAAAGACGACTGAAGGGCGTTACGGACTATGCCACATCCCGCGATGTTCTGGGAAGAGACCTCAAGTTCCCCCTTTTTCAGGAGTTCAATCATCATCTCGTGAGTGTGCCGAAACTGGATGGTTCGGCGGTGCTTGATTTGAGGAGATCAGTCGATGCTTTTGAGATTTTCACAGAAGACCGGTTTGCACGCGGCCTATCCTCAAATCGCATTTTCCAAGCTCTACCTGGAATTTTGACCGGGCTGGGGGTGCTTGGTACGTTTATCGGTCTTCAGCTTGGCATCGGCGGGCTGGACCTTCGTGATCTGACTAAACTCGAATCAAGCATTGTTCCGCTAATTCAGGGCTGCGCCGTTGCGTTCTCGACCTCCGTCTGGGGCGTAGGCACAGGACTTCTCTTCAGTTTTTTCGAGAAATTTCTAGAGGGGTTCGCGATCGGCGGCGTGCGACGGCTCCAGCAGCAGGTAGACTCGCTTGTTCCGCGCTATGTTCCAGAAGAGGCTATGGCGGATTTGGCACGGTCTTCCCGGAGTGCTGAAAATCTACTGAAAGGGCTGGCGGTGGCCATCGGGGACGAGATGCAAAAGGCCATCGGGCGGCTCGGTGCAGAAATCAAAGATGCTGTAAGCAATGCGACGAGCGAGGGACAAGGGCACCTGGCTGAACAATCCGCACAGCTTCTTTCCTCAGCCATTACGGCGGAGCTTGGGAATTTGAAAGGTGCCATAGAAGGCATGGGTCAAAATTTCACCGACAATTTCGACGCAGCCAGCACAGAACTCTCAAAACAGGTGGCGTCCTTCTCACCAACGGTCGCGTCTCTCGCGGCATCTGTGGCCGCGTCTGGAGATACTGTTTCGAACGCCGTCACGAAGCTCAATGCCCACGAATCCGTGATGGCAAGCATGGGCGAGGCATCCGAGAAAATCAAACAGGCGGCGGAGTCTTTCGTTTCGATGAATGGCACTCTGGAAACTTCTGCGAGCCGGAACAAAGAGGCCGCTGAGGCCCAAAATGCGGCAGCACAGGTGAATCAAGAGGTCGCCAGAAAATTTGAATCTGTGGGCGAACGTTTGCCAGAAGTTCAGCAAACCATCGAAGAAGCAGCTCGTGTGATTGGTTCCCTCGGAGCCCCCATCAAAGAGCTGCAGGCGCTATTGTCTAAACAGCCCGAGCTTCACCAGGAAATCGAAGGTCAAAGGGCTGCTTCGGAAGTGGAACGCAGCACAAAGCTCCTAAACCTTTCGAAGGACCTTACGGAGAACGTTCGAAAAGCGGTTGAGGAGTTTTCAAAAGTGGGAGCCATTGCCGAGGAGCTTGGTAAGGCCTCATCGAGGCTCGAAGGAGCGAGCACGGAGCTAGCAACCTTCGGTCAAAAAGTCCTTCAAGCAAGCAACGAGCAGCGCGTGGCCTCCGAGGCTTCGCGGGATGCCGCAACTGCCAGCAAGCAAACGACGGATGTCCTGAGACCTTTGCCAGCCGCATTTACTGAGCTTTCCAGTGGACTTTCGCTTGCCGGAAGAAGTATCCGCGAAGGGGCGGAATCAGCCGCCTCTACCTAGACCCTATTCGAAAAGCCATTCAGACGGAGCGATTTTTGGATTTTCGGCTTTGGGGTCAGGTTATGGGGCAAGCAGGAGGCGTACGGAGGGGAATTGAAGGGCTGTTAAATGATCGGATAGTCT
>Ga0209491_10004461_pt1 | contig 21605 bp, 17 predicted proteins | sample BON02_FD_187213 | JGI IMG/M metagenome (GOLD analysis project Ga0209491, IMG submission 187213) | Freshwater microbial communities from Lake Bonney liftoff mats and glacier meltwater in Antarctica - BON-02 (SPAdes) (version 2) | ecosystem: Environmental > Aquatic > Freshwater > Ice > Glacier... | reverse complement strand
CTGGACGACAAGCAGGCCGTGTCTGTGCGTGTGGGTGTAGTGGGAGCGTGGGTGTGTGAGGCAGGCGCGTGGGAGGAGGGACAGAAAGAACAAAGTTGGCGATTTCGTGTGATTGGAAGGGCGCAAGTTGAGCAGAGATTTAACGGGCAACACAAGGGAAAGACTGACTCCAATGCCCCACCCACAAGCACCCCAACAGGCCGCTTGTGTCGCGAGCTAAAGCGTTCAACGAGCCCCAGGAAGAAAGCGTTTCAAAAACGAGAGGGGTCCGACAGAGTCGTGTGGAGCGCCGTGTGTGCGGAAGCCTCTCAATCTTCACTTGAAGTCAACTTGGCTTGCCCCCCTCCTTTGATACGCACCTATCTTACCCCCTCTTTTTCCCTTCCCCACCCTTTCACTACTACAGGCCTTCGCAAGCCCTCTCCTTCCCAACGATGCAGCTGCTCGCCACCGCCTTTGCCCTGGTGGCCGCCGCCTTCACCACCTCGACAGTCAATGCCTTTATCCCCCACCCTCGCCTGGCCCCCTCCACCACAACTGGTAGCACAAGACGCTCGGCCGCCACCCTTGTCGCGCCGTCCTCGACCGTAGCGTCCAATGTGCAAGACACGTTGAAGCGTGCCTTTCCCACGGTTCAGATTCCCGCAGAGTTCTTGTCGGCCATCAGCCCTCCCGGGCAAGGGACGGACCCGGAGCGAGCATTGATCCGCGCAAAGGCATTTGCGGCCATGGCGCCGCGTGTGTTGATCACTCGGGGGTGGGATGTGTTGTCGGATGATTTTGTGTATTATAGCAGTGCGACAGGCATGTTGGATCGTGCGGAGTATTTGGGCTTGGTCTGTATTATGGAGCGGGCTTTGCCGGATTTGCGGCAGGCGGCGTCGAAGTTTGAGGTGACGAATGATGGGGCGGTTATGTATGTGTCTGAGGCCGTGGGTACATTTACGGGCCAGCTTATCCTGGGTGAGGCGATGCAGGAGGGAAGTGGACTTAAGTACCAGGGGTTGGGGGAGGCGTGCGTGGTGGCGTTCAATGACGATGGGCAACTGCAGAGCTTAAGCGCGGGGTTGGTGGTGGAGGAGGAGAGTGACGGGAAGGCTGAGGGGGTGGCGGAGGCGGCGCAAGTAGAGTTGATGAAGCGGTTGGCTTCGCATGTGCAGAAATTGGAGATGACGCCCACGGGGAAGTCGGCTCGGGAGAAGATTCAGCAGGATATTGATAGTACCCAGGCGAAGATTGACGCGTTTGAGAAGGCGGGGGAGACGGTGAAGGTGGGGAGTGGGGCGGGGTTGGGTGGGTTGTTGCAGGCGTTGGGGGTGGAGGTGCCGAGGGCGGAGGATTTGAGTAATGTGTTGGTGTCGCATGCGAGTGAGCCGTTGTTGGTCATGGAGGCGAGCAATTTGATTACTGTGCCAACGGAATGCGACGCACTTCTAGATGGGATTTCGACGATGACGGAGGTGTGGTGAAAGAAGGGAAAGAGGGAGGGGTGTGTATTGAAATTTGAAGGAGGGAGGGAGGGAGGGAGGGAGGGAGGGAAAGTGTCAAACGTTTTTCAGTCAGCTACGGGAAAGAAAGAAAGATAGAAAGGAAACAAGCTAATCAAAAGCAAGGTCTCGTATCTTTTTCTCTGGTTGCGCTATTTCTCTTCTTCCTGATTTCGGTTGTGCATGTGTACATGCACCTACTCTCCCGTTTCCCCTCTTCCCAAATGCCTCGTGGAGACACCCAAAAAGAGGAGTAGGTAAGGATCAAAAGGATGCCTGCCTGCCTTGGCTTTCTGCTTCCTGATTTGACGACGAACGGACGAACATGACGGTGGTGTGGTAAGATGTGAGTGTGTGTGAATGAGAAAGAAGGGTGGGGGGGAGTTAGGGTTGGAGGGGAGAGGAGCGAGAAGCGATTACAGTAAAACATCTTTGTAGGGCACCGATTTTGGGGGTGAGGAGATTGGGCATTCATTACCAGCAACAACAGCAGCAGCAGCAACAACAACAAAGAGAGAAAAAAAGAATGGAGCAAAAACAGAAGCAAGCGAGAACGAGCTGTTGATATCTTGACCCGACCCAAGAACAAGAGCGCATACAAAGGATTTAATTTTTCAGCAACAGCAAGGTCTTCTTCAAAACTCTTTTTTTCCTTTTCTTTCTTTCGGTTTGTTGCTGTTGCTGCCATTGCTAATCTGCGTTTGCTCTTTTGCTCTTCTGTTCTCGCCTTTATTCCTTCCCTCCCTTCTTTCTCTTGCTGCTGCTTCCTTCCTCTTTTTTTTTCTTCTTTTTTCGATATGCATCATTCGGTCCACACAAAACTGTACAAAATCCACCCCTCCCTCCCTCCCTCCCTCCCTCCCCTCCTCCTCCTGCTCATCAATGCGGCTGATGCGGGTGCTGGAACCCCGCTGATGGCACCTGCTGCTGCTGCTGCTGCTGCTGCTGCTGCTTCTCCACCTCCGACACCGGCACACTCCCCCCCGCCGCACTACTGCCAATCCCTCCCTGGTGCCCCCAAGAGATATAATCAGGTCTTTCCGCTGCCTTATACTCATCAATCAAGCCTTGGACCACCTCTCGCGACGAATCGAACTCATCCAGCGAATCCTGGAACATGGGCTCCTTCCGATAATTCTCCACAAAGGCATTCCTCTTCCTAATCTTATCATATTGATTCACACTTCGTTGAAACAAAGAGGCCATGCACGTGTGATTCGCCAACATCAACCCCGAGACCTTATGTGCCGTTTCGACATACGCACTCTTCCTCGACAACGCCACCTGGATAGAAGCAGGACCCCACGGAATGAAATTAACCAATTTCCTCTCTCTAATCCTCTGCAAAGCCTTATGGACCTGAGTAGGATCGACATCACCCTGAATGATGTTCAAAATGGAGATATAACACCCAGTACGCGTGCTGGCGCTGACCATGATGTTCTTTGTTTGGGTCAGGCGGCGCATCACGTCTAACACGGTCGTTTTCCGCACTGCGCTGGTTTGGACATCGGAGATCACCAAGGGGGTGTAGCCCGTCATGAGGAAGTGGCAGCGAGGGGTGGGGATAAGGGAGGCGACTAGCCCGATCAGGTCGTTGTTCATGTAGCCCGGGTAGCGCAGGGTGGTGGTGGAGGCGGCCATCACCTATAGGGGGAGGGAGGGAGGGAGGGAGGGAGGAAGGGGTGAGAATGAGTAATAACTAGAAAAGCCACGCAGGGACAGACAAGACAAAGCATTGACGAATAGCAACAACAAGGACAAACACACGCAAAGAAATAAGAAACGTACCGTAGATACGAGGGAATTAAGCTGATTAACAGTAGGGTTGGTGATGCGCAGCCGGTCGACAGCAATCCGATTCAAAGCCGTGTTATCCAGCACGACCACACAGTCCGCATTCAAGGTCAGGCGCTTCAGCGTAAGGAGGGAGTTATACGGCTGCACCACCACGTCGCTTTGCGTATGATCCCAGTTGGGGAAGACGGAGTAGGTCTGGATGAGCTTCTTGGGGAAGTGGTCGTTGAGTCGTTCGAGCAGGTAGGAGCCCTGTAAGTGGTGGTGGATGGGAGGGGAGGGATAGATAGGAAAGAGGAAAGGAGGGTAGGTGAGCGTCAAGAAATCCGATTAAGAGATGCCAAGACATATAGATAGTCGCAAAGAAAGCACATATTACGGTAATGCCGACGTCCCCTACAGCAGGCAAGCACGATTCCCTCCCTCCCCGCCCCCCCCAAGTCATACGCACCATCCCCGAGCCCGTGCCACCAGCAATGGAGTGACAAAGCACAAACCCCTCCAAACTATCGCTGCCATCCGCCTCCCGATCAATCATCTCCATGAGCTGGTCGTGGTGCTCCTCCGCCTGCCGGTGGCCCGAGGCCCAATTGTTACCCGCCCCGCCCCCATCGCTCGCCATAAACACATTCTCCTGGTTATACAAACTGCGATACTCCGAGTTCAGAATCGAATTAATAACACGCGGCTCCAAATCCATCAGCAACGCCCGGGGAATGTAGTGGTCGTCGTCCGCCTGGTAGAAGAAGACGTCCTTGCGGTCGTTCCCGTCCGTGGCAAAGTCCTGCAGCATGCCATCGGGGCTGATGCCGTGCTCCGCACAGATTTGCTTCCAAAATTCGCTGCCAATCTGGTTGCCGCACTGGCCCACCTGCAGCGTGATAATCTCGTGCGGCATGGCTACTGGCTGGCTAGCTGCGGGGCGCCGTGCCTGCCTGTATGTAGGGGGTGGTAAGAAGTGAAGGGGAGGAAGGGTGTGAGGAGGGGGAGGCTGAAGAAGCAATGATGAGGGGAGGCGGGGCAGCACGGGAGAGCTCGAGGCAGGGGGGCCTCCTCCGACTCCTGGCTAGCAGCACCTGGACGTCGTAGCTGTGTGCTGTGCTTGGAAGGGGAGAGACTGGGGTGAGTCGTGTGGTGTGTGAGCTTGGGGCACACAGCGAAGAAAGAAATCGAGCGATGACGGTTTTTCGCGCGCGACGGTGAACCTCCCCACCCAACTGGCCCATCCCCCTTCCAAACACACACAAACCAAGCGTCTTTTTATGTTTATCAATACGGGTCTTTTGTTTCTTTGTGGGGGGGGGTGCTTATTCAACTAAATCAGTCCTGCCTCCATTCATTTGCATCATTATTATTGTGGGGCACCGACAGCAGCTGGCTGTGCTGCTGCTGGCTGTGGTTTGAGGCCGCCCTGGGCTTGGACGGCGTGCGTGCAGCGCGGGCAAATATGGGGCAGCTCCGCGTCGGCAGGAGACAATTCGCCATAATACCAACACCGGCTGCATTTGCTACCACCTGCCCGCTTGATGCCCACCACGGCCCCGCTGGCCGTGTCCCGCGACAGACTCAAGGCAGCACCGCAATTGGCCGTCACCTCCTCCGCCGAGTCCACCACATGCACCTGGGACGCAAGCAACAAGAAACGCAAATCGTCCACGTTGTTGCTTTGCACAGGGGGATGTTGCAACGTCGTGTCGCCCACCAGGCTATCAAGCACGGCGCGCAGCTCGGCATCAGGGGCGTACACATAAACAGCTGCCTCCAAAGACGCGCCAATCACGCCCTCCCGTCGCCCGGCCTCCATGCACTTGTTCACGTCATCCCGCAGCCTCAACACGGCCGCCCAAGCCTCCTCTTCATAGGTGGGGAATTGCCTGTCTTTCTCAATCCAGCCCGCTTGGAAAATGCTGGTGGTCGGGCGGGCATAAGGCAGGTTTTGCCAAATGTCTTCCGCCATGTGAGGCAAGAGCGGGCTCATCGCCGTCGCCATCCCCTCCAACAGCAGCTGCATCGTCGTCTGGCACGTACGTCGCCGAATATCGTCCGGCGCGGCGATATACAAGCGGTCCTTGGCCACGTCCATGTAGAAATTAGAGAGGTCCGTGACGGCGAAGCGCTGCAGGGCCTGGCTGGCACGGCTAAACTGATAGCTGTCATAAGCGTCCTCCACCTCTTGCACCATCAGCGAGAGCCGGCCCAAGATGTACTTATCAAGGCGAGGGAGCGTGTCGTAGGGGACGGCGTCTTTGCTTGGGTCGAAGTCGTGGAGGTTCCCAATGAGGTACCGAGCGGTGTTGCGGAGCTTTCGGTAGGAATCGCCGACTTGCTTCAAGATGTTCGCCCCCACGCAGACGTCGCTCGAGTAATCCACCGATGACACCCACAGCCGTAACACATCTGCGCCATACGCAGGGTCTTGCTTCTTGTTGTTCCCCCCCTCAATGACTTTCATGGGATCCACGACATTCCCCAAGCTCTTACTCATTTTATATCCCTTCTCGTCCAACACAAACCCATGCGTCACCACCGTCTTATAAGGCGCCACCCCCGTAGCCGCCACGCACGTCAACAGCGACGATTGAAACCACCCTCGGTGCTGATCCACCCCCTCCAAATACACATCAGCAGGGAACGACAACGCCTCCCCCCTCCCCTTCACCACACCCGCCCACGACGACCCACTATCAAACCACACATCCATCGTATCCGTCCCCTTCTCCCACAGCCCCGTCTGGTCCTTATACTCCGCCGGGAGCAACTCAGCCGTCTCCATCGTCCACCACGCATCCGAACCATGCTTTCTAAACACCCCCTCCAAATGAGCAAGCGTCTTTTCATTCATCAACGTACTCCCATCCTCCTTACTATAAAAAACCGGAATCGGCACCCCCCAAGACCGCTGCCTCGAAATGCACCAATCAGACCTCGACTCCGTCATAATCGAAATCCGCTTCTTCCCCACCTCTGGCAACCACGTCACAGTATCAATAGCCGCCAAGGCATCCTGTCGGAACGAATCCACACTCGCAAACCACTGGTCAGTCGCCCTAAAAATCGTCGGCTTCTTCGTCCGCCAATCATAAGGATACTTGTGATTATATGGCTCCATCAAAATAAGCGACCCCGTCTCATTCAACGCCTGAATCACCTCCATATTCCCATCGCCCAACACATCCTTCCCTTCAAATCTCGGCCCCGCCTCCTCGGTAAACCGCCCCGCGTCATCCACAGGACTCAACAACGGCAAGCCAAATTTCATCCCCGTCAAATAATCCTCCTGCCCATGCCCCGGCGCCGTATGCACCAGCCCCGTCCCACTCTCCGTCGTGATATAATCTCCCCCCTCCAACACCTGCGACTCCCGATCAAACAGCGGATGACGATACTTAAGCCCCACTAAATCCCTACCCTTCAACGTCGCAAGCACCGTCAACCCTCCCTTCTCTGATACCTTAAACACGCTCTCCGCCAGCTTGCCCACCAAGTCCTTAGCCACCACAAAGGCCTGCTCGCCCAAATCAGGGTGAGTAACAACCGAATAATCAAGCTCAGCGTTGACAGCCACGGCAAGATTAGCAGGGATGGTCCAAGGAGTCGTCGTCCAGATAGCAACACGCAACGCCTGGATCCCTCCCGGATGCGCAGCAGCAAGCGTAGCAGCCCCAGGGCAGCCCTCCAGAGAGGTGACGGGGAAGGCGACGTAAATGGACTTGGAAACGTGATTTTCGGGGTACTCGAGCTCGGCTTCCGCCAGGGCGGTGCGGGAGGAGGGGCTCCAATGCACGGGTTTGCGGCCTCGGTAGATGTGGCCCTTGAGCACCATGTCACCAAAGACTCGGACTTGTGCCGCCTCGTACTCAGGCTGCAACGTCGTGTAAGGATTATCCCACTCCCCCCACACTCCATAACGCTTGAACGACGTCCGCTGTCGATCCACAGTCTCCTTCGCAAAGTCCCCAGCACGTTGTCGCAGCGTCACGGGGGTCAAGGCCTGGCGCTCCGCCTGCTTCAAGCTCTGCAACACCTTGAGCTCGATAGGCAGGCCGTGGCAATCCCACCCGGGTACGTATCGCACCTCAAAGCCCCGCAAAATCTTGTAGCGGTTGATGAAATCCTTCAGGATCTTGTTGAGCGCGTGGCCAATGTGCAGGTCCCCGTTGGCGTAGGGAGGCCCGTCGTGCAGCGTAAACTTGGGGGCTCCGCTCTTTTTCCTGCTCTCGTGCAACCCTTGATAAATGCGCTCCGTCTCCCAGAACTCGTGGAGTTGGGGCTCGCGCACAATGGCGTTGGCCCGCTGGTCAAAGCTGCTCTGGGGGAGGGCCACCGTGTCGCGGTAGAGGTTGGCGGGGTCGTTGGGATCGTCGGGTTGCTTCTTGGCGTGGGTCCGGCCCGTGTGTCGAAGCCTGGACGCAGGAAGCAGAAACGCCATGTTGCCCACGCTGCCGCGATGACTTCTCAAGGTGCTGCTGCTGGCTTGGACGCTGCGGCGCCATACGGCATGGGCGCTGGACCTCTGGAGGAGGAGCAGGCAAGTCGTCATGACGAACGTGGAGACCGCCCGCCGGGACATTACCACTGCGGGGTGCCGCTCTGTGGTGGTATGTGTAGGGTTTGGGAGGGAGGAGAAGGTGCCTGTGATTACAATCCCAGTACATGACTAGTAGAAAAGGGTTGCTTTTGGGTGCTGTGTGTGGGGTGGGGAGTGTACACAAGACGAGGGCAACACGCTCATCAGGTGAGTATCTTCTGCCTGACGTCCCATCTTCCAGCAGCCCTTGCTGTTGACCGTGAGGATGTGGTGGTCTACAACTCTCGAAATTCGATAGCCCAGGATGTGCCCTTTGTCTTTGCCTAATGCTCCAAATTGGTGTAAAATATGCCTTGACCACATATACCAGCCACCTCATCATCATGGCTACAACGGCCCATTAGCCAACCTCCCCACCACCGCACAACCAAAACAATGCAAATTGAAAACAAGAAAGCAGTCGTAAAGGTCGCGAGAACAACCAAAAAATATCTCTTTTTCCCCTGTCGATCCCGCCACCTGTGCTTTTCCTGATTCATTTTCCTTCTTTTCTATTTCAAGACGCTGGCCTCCTACCCTTCCGCTTATTGGAGACGGCGGCCAACACGGACCGTACCATCGCATCGTGCCCTTCATGAATCATCTCTGAGTTCAACAGGATATTAACCACCGCCACGATAATCCGCGGGTCCTCGGCGTTTACGTAAAATGCTCCATTCCGACCGACGGCCAACTCGAACGGGACCTGCTGTTTTGCCAACGCCTGGAGCACCCGGCAGTCCTTGTTTAGTAATCTGGAGAGAATAAGGGGAGGGAAAGGAGGACAGAAAATAACCAAAAGAAATTTGTGAGAAAGGTGTTTGATTTGTTTGTTGTGTACGCGCCTTACATTTTGAAAGAGGGGGAAATGGAAGAAAGGGAGGGAGAAGGGGAAGTCAACTAGAGGACAGAAAAATAGAACTTACTGTCGACAGAGGCCCAGAGAGCAGCGCGTCACGGTCCCGTCCTTCAGCTCCCCAAACGTCGACTCTCCCGTCATCCAATCCTTCTTGATGCCCTGTGTCACTGTAAATGAGTCGTGGAAAGAGACAAGAGCGGAATTAAGAGAAATTTTGCGAAAAGGGCGTGCTGCTGCCAAAGCAGTAAACAAATAAGACGAGAGTAGTGCCTGTACTCCCCACCCTAAGTAAATCAGAACCTTTATTGATAATTTCCTACTCTTAAAACTGCCCACAAGCATACCTTCCCACCCACCCCTCCCTCCCTCCCTCCTTTCCTCCCTTCTTACCCATGCAACTTAGCTCGCTGTCCATGTCCTTATTCGCCACGGCCACGCGGCAGTACACCAACGCCCCCACCTTCAAATTCGGCTTGTTCCGCTTCGAGGCGCCGTCAAAGGCTAAGTGAGGCAACAAAGCCGGGGTGCTAAATATCGGGTAATGGTGTAGAGTAGGGGGTGAGAGTGAGCGGACTGAAGCATTTATTTTTTATTTACGCCAAAAAGAATTTTTCCACGCTGCATTTCATTTTTCCTCGCCTTTCCTTCTCGCTAACCTTCCGAAAATGTTGACGCGGTAGTGCTCGGCCCCGCGGTCTTCTACAATGCCCAGCACCGTGTCGTCGCCCTTGGGGATGTACTAAGAACGAAAATGGATGAAGGAGAGGAGAGAGAGATGAGTGTCGGCTTGAATTTCTTTCCTGTTTGCTATATATGTGTGCTACTTCCTTACTTACCCGTCGTTGTTGGTTGTCGATCCGGTACGTGTTGGGCGATTGAAAGCGTAGGATGCCAGCCTTGGTGGCCTTGGCTGCGCCAGGAGGCGAGGGTGCGCTGATGAGCCCGTTGCCTGAGAGGGGCGAGGGGGGGAGCGGGAGAATGAGCACAAGAGATTAGGGCAGATACGGTGAGGCATAATTTTCCCAAAGGATGTAAGAATGCGTGGCATCTAATCCCGTATTTTTACCTAGCTTGACCCTTGACAAATGCTCGGGTACCTCGTTCACGTCCCCGGGGAGCATGACCTGGGGCGCGGCAATGTTGAGCGCGGCTTGGACCAGCCCCGCCGCCGCTTCTGACACGTCCATCTCCTCCTCCTCCTCCTCCTCTGCTTCCTCGTCTTGCTCGTCCATGGCCTGGTCTGTGTGTTAGAGGAACGGGAAGGAGGGGGTAATGAGTATCAAGTGCCTAGCCTCCTGCCTCCCAGCCTTGGTGGAGTGATGATGCCTTGCTGTTTCTTTTTTGGACTTTTGCTATGAACGTACCTTCGCGCACCTCGCCCTCCTCTTCCTCCTCCTTATTGTTGTCGTGGTCGCGGGGTCTCCTCATGGCTTAGCCTGTGGCGTGTGGAGTGGTTGGGCGTGAGTGTGCGGCACGCAAACGTTGCTGGAGGATGATCGCCGGGGAGTATCGTATTGGAACCTGCATCACTCAGCCAGCCATCTCACACACAGCCACCCAAGCAGGCAGGCAGGCATGAGTGCGCGGCATCTACAAGCGTTGCGGACGCCCGGGCTGGCCTCGCAGGGCTTGAACGACCAAGAGCTTGAGGAGGAAGAGGAGTCGGAGGAGGAGGAGGTCGCAGCAAGGGGCGGGTTCCACCTACTACTCGACAGTAGTGACGAGGAGGAGGAGGACGACGACGAGGACGCGCAGGGATGGGAGGGTGATGGAGAGGAAGGCGAGGAGGAGGCGCAGGAGGAGAAGAAGCCGGAGCCGCAGCCAGTGGTGCCTCAAGCCACACGAAAGCCCAAGAAAGCTGCTGTGCTGGAGGAGGAGGACGACGACGCCTGGCTGGAAATACAGAGGCAGGCCGTAGGAGGAGGCGAGGGAGGGGACGCGACGACCAGCAGCAGCATCCTCCAATCGCCCGTGCATGTAGCGACGGATGCTTTGGAGATGGACACCAAGTCCCTGAGTCTGGACAAGGAACTCAAGTCGCGCTTCGGGGACGAGGGCGTGGGGGAGGGCGGCGGCGGCGGAGAAGGAGGAGGAGGAGGAGGAGGAGGGGGGCGGCGGCGCGGCGGCGCGCTTGGTCGTGGGAATGCAAGCGCGGGCGGAGGCGTGTTGGGGCAGCTGTATCAGCGTCGTTGCTTTTTTGGGGCACCCAAGGAAGACTGGCCAAGGCCTCCGACTTATGTGGGAGGGGGCTTTAGGATGGTTCGCTCCGAGGCGCCGGCGGACTGCGAGAACGAGGAAGAGGCTCGGGCTTCCTGGTATGCCTTTGAATGGTCCCCGGCTTTTCAGGCGCTGCAGCAGGATTATGAGCTTGTCCAGGAGACTTGCGACCCCAACGCGCTTGCCGTCTTTTTGGCGCATCACCCTCATCACGCGGAGGGCCTCCTCACGCTAGCCTTGATCTATGCCACGCACGGTACGGAAGCTTGATCTGAGTGATCTATGAATGTTTCTTGGGTTTGAGCGGTTCTATGTCCCTGCTTTCGCGCAGATGCGCTCACTTCTTCTTCGCCATCGCACTTTTTTGTCAGTTCGCTCACATTCTGCCCTATTTTCTTATCCCTAACAGGCCAAATGGACCGAGCCCACGACCATGTGCGTCGCTGCCTCTTCACTTACGAGGCCGCCTATGTCGAGTCCTTCCGCGCGGCTTTCACTGATTCTCATGGCACTGCCACTAGCGCTACAGGTGGAGGCCCCCGGGCGATCGACTGCAGAATGGATGTGCGCAAGCCGGAGAACCGCCCTTTTTTCATGGCCTTATTTCGGCACGTGCAGATGCTTGGGGGGCGGGGTTTGTATCAGACTGCGTTCGAGGTGGCTAAGTTTCTTCTTGCGCTCGATCCCAGGGGCGATCCGACTGGCATTTGGCTTTGCCTGGACTTTTATGCGCTCCGAGCAGGGAAAAGGCAGCAGTTGCTGGCCATGCGTTTAGCGGACTTCCTCATTGGTCGGGGGTGGAAGGACGCTGGAGAGGAAGAGCAAGATGGCAACGGCAACGCAGCAGCAGTAGCAAATGGCGATGACGACGACGAACAGGAGGGCGTGGCTGGTTCGCTCACTCGGCCGCCAGGTTGGACAGTGGCGGCGCTTCCTAATGTGTGCTACTCTTGCGCCCTGGCGCTCTTCTTGAGTAACTCCGTCGAAGACCGAGTCAAGGCCAAGGGTGCACTGCGCGAAGCGCTCCTGCGTTTCCCTGTCCTGCTCAAGCCCCTGATTGAGAAGAGCCGGAATGAGCTCGGCTCCCGCGTCACCCAGCCTTGGTAAGTGTTTGTACTTGTTGAGCGCTATAGAGGCTGTGCCTGCCTTAGATTTCATTAAAGCCTTTATCTTGTTGTCCTTCTCGCACGAATGTCTCACTGTACCCCTCCTACACTCTACAAAAATGCAGGGACGGCGTCTTGCGGCACCCCTTCTTTGCCAACGCGGAAGCGCGCCTGCCGCCGGACTGCGTGCTCTTGCGCTTGGTGGCGGTCTACGCGCAGCGGAGCTACGACTTGTGGGCCGGCGACTCGGAAGCCATGCAGTTTTTGTTTGACGGAGCCTGGGCAGTGCTGGTGGAGGTGGAACGCGACCCAGGAGCGTACAAGCTGGAGGAGGAAGAGGTGGCTCGGCATTACGGTCCTGGAGAGAATCCTTTGGACAAGTATCGCGGAGTCGCGGTCGCGGATTATGGCGACGAATGGCCTCGCTTACCTGCCGACCTCAACCCGTTGGACCCCGCTTTAGCGGATCCGGCCGTCGCCAGGCGCGGGCGCTTGCGTCTTCGCCGAGGGGGAGGGAGGGGGTTGGGCGGTTTCCAGCACCCCCAGCAGCAGTTGTGGGGAGGTGGCATCGGCGGCGACGGCATGGGGCGCGCAGGCGGCAATCTTGATCCGAATCTGCCTTTGGCGGAGCTGTTTTGGCGGAGTCTCTTGCCCTGGAACACCATTAGGAGCAGTCGGCATGGACGATAATGACCGCGAGTCGAGGAATTTATCAGAAATAAATAAAGAAATCGAAAGAAATTCACAAAAAATCTCATGTTTGCCCCTCCAGTATGCTTAAATAGGCGTGTTTAAAGTGTTGTCGGTTCGCCTTCTTTCTTTGATTGCTATTGTGCCGTTTCGTTACATGTATGATTTGAGTTTCTTGGGATAGAAATGCGCTGGATTTAAAAGAAATTGCTACAACCTTGACACTTAAGAAGGCTGTTAAAATGGAGCTTTCAGAACTTATACGCATGTTTTCGAGAAGGGACCAGGAAGATACTTCTGACTTCAAAAAACTGACACTTATAGAACGCTATGGAAATGGTCGTGTTGCGCTGAGCCGTTGCCGTAGCTGGCTTGGTTCGCACGTCAATCTTCCCATCCTGCTTGCCGTCCCTCAAGTCCATGATACGAAAGCCTTCGAAGAATTCGGCCACTTCAATCGTGCCGCTATGATCGAAATCAAGCAGGTCCATCACGCGGTCCAGGCCTGCCAGCCGGGATTCCGCGGGCAGGTGCGCATTCAACGCCTCGCACCCCTGCCGAAATTCAGCCCGACTAATCGAGCCATTCTTATCTTTATCGAAAAAGGCAAACATGGCCTCGAGCTCCCGCTTGTTCACATCGAGCGCGTCAAAGAGGGCTCGGTTGTGCTCCTTGCCCGCGGTGCCCGCGCCCTCGAACTGCAGTCGGAATCCTTCCAAGAACTCGTCGTAGTTGACGCCACTCACGGTTCCCTCGGACCTTCCAGGCAAGAGAAGCGGCAAAAGTAGCAGCCATTGGACGTGAATTTTGGTGACTTGCTCCATCACTTTGGCCAGCACGTCCACTGACACCGTCCCCGTCTTGGCTGCATCCTCGGCTTCAAACGCCCTGCGCAGGGACACCTTCTTCTTCAGGATCAAGTTTGCCAAACCGGCCTGCGTCGCATTCCGCAAATGCTGTTCTTGCTCATACAAATCGCCACCGTACGTGTGCACAGTGTAAAAGAGCTTGCGCGCGGCGTCCGTGGCACCGGCGCGCGTGTTCTTGAGCCAAGTGAGGTGGTCCAGCGACCGGACTTCTTTGCTTCCCTTGCCACCTGAAGAGGTCGTGAACGTCATGAAGGCCCCGTGGTTCGCGCTGCCCGCATAATGACTAGCGCTGAAAAATTGTGCACAGAAGCTCCTTTCCCTCTCCCTCGAACGGCTGGTCGAATCCCCAACGGACACATTCGTGCGATCGAACGACTAGGCGCAAGCCATTCGTGCTCAAGAACTCCATCGTCGCCTCGGCCCCAAAAATGACTCCTTCCCCCCGCGGGTTCGGGCGCCGCCCTGCGATGGGTTGAGGATCCGACCAGAGCATCTCCTTGACCAGCTGATTGAGGTAAAGCTGCCTTTTGGCTTCGTCGTTGGTTCGCGGAAACTGCTTCGGCGAGCTCGATCCGCGGGAGAGACTTGGCGGCGTATACGCCTTGTCCAGGCTATAGACCTTCCTGTCCGCAGCCAGGCTGGCTAAAAAGGCCGCCGTGCAAGACAATCACCTAATTGTTGAGGGGGGGGAAATAGTGCTGGGATTAGTAAGCGATTGAGCATGGGCGTGTGTGTCTGCGGACATGGGTGGATGTGGTTTAGGTGTGGGTGTGTGCGCTCGCGTGTGTGTATGCATTCGCACGTTTGCGTCCGCGCGTTGTGCGTGCGCGCACGCATGTGAGTAGATATTCGATTATATGTGAATGTACATACACTTCTATCGAAAACCAACAGAGTCAGACCTACATAAGCGCTGCAACTAATTTTGACTCTTACCTGCGATTCGATAATGGTCGCGAGGGGAAGATAGCGAAAGACTTCGATAAACATTGAGAAGGTAACCTCATCGGTACGCGGCCAGGCACTCTGTCGGATGGGAGATGAGGGGTTGGTCAGCTGATTGAGGCCAGTCACACACGCGTTTGCCTCGATCCCCAACACTTCATACCTCGCATAAAGCCAAAGACGCAACAGATGCCCGCCTCTTCATGATTGCCGCGATTCAAAAAGATGTGCTCAGGAGCTGCAAGCTGCAGGGCAAAAAGAATTAGTGACCGTCAAAAGTAATCTTGACTTCACTCATTTCATTGCTCATGTCCACTGCCTTGACGAGGGTACTCTCTGTCGTGGGAGGAAATGATAGGTAATTGAGGATACCTGCTCTTTAGATACATACCCTTTAAGAGAAAATGTACCAGATAACGCCTGGAAGAAGCCGGCCAATGGCATCATATCGGCCTCGTCCTGGGTGTCGAGCTCGCTGAAGACCTTCCATTGCACCTGCTCCTGCTCCGAAAGCCCTTCCCGCAGGCCATTTGACGCAAGGCTGGGGTCCGTGGCGACCACTATCTGCTTCGGAGAGGACTTGATATATCCTGATGGCTTGACAGCCTGTGTGTTGCAAGCGTCAAGTTGGCGTATGAGGTGTGAAGTACATGGCCTTTCCCCCCTCCTTTGCAAAGGCACTTCAAAATGGAGGGAGGGGGGCCACGCAGCCAAGACCCGGCAATCATACAGAACACATGACTGCTACCCTATTCAAGGCTGTTGCCCGTGGTGAGGATCTAGTGAGCGCCACATAATTGTCCCAACATGAGCACATTCTCGCCCACACCGCGTTTGTTCTACGGCACGAGGCAACAACCCCAGGGCTCCGAGCACAGACCAGCATGCAGCTTGGCCAATCGTACAAGTGGGCAACGCATGACCGACACAAGACATCGCGGTCGAAAAGGAAGACAGCACTTCTCAACCTCGACACCTGCGTGCAGCTATGGGACAGGCTGCCTGGGTTCAGGGGGGGACATACCCCACCTGGTTGGACACAGACAGGTACACGGACTCACCAGCTTTGTTTGCTCCGGGGGCCCCCCAGCGCAATTTTCCATGGCTGCCTCCGTGCCCTGGCTGCCTGTTTGGATAGGGAAAGGGTTGAGTGTACAGACATTTGACAACAACACGACGACGACCGAGCATGTGGAAGCAAGCAAGCATCCCCCTCGAGACACGATTTGGGAGGAGGCAAGCAGGGAGCGAGGCGTGTACGCAGGTAGCAAGAAGCTCACATATAACAGGGCAGCAGCACGCCCCACGTGCCAAGTCCTCCATGGCTTGCACAGAGAAAGAGAGAGACTACAGCAAACGCTTGTGTGCTTGTGTGTTTGGCCCATCCTGCTGTTGAGCGTCAGACAGTGCGCTAGGACAGGCCTGTGCGTGATTTGGCCTTCTTCGGCCGTTGGTGGTGCCCCGACGGTTTGTGGTGGTGAGAAGGCGTGGCCTCCCTTCGTTTCCCACGCCACCTTGTCTGTAAGCAGGACTCATCGATGCCTGTCCACTACCCGCAGGGTGTGGAGAACTTAATGTACCTGCGAATGACAGAGCCGCCAAGCCTGTGGCTTGTGTGGTTCTGAGCTCGCATCATCAGTCTCCCTCCGTTCTTCACGTTCTTCATGGTGCCTTCTTTTCCAGCACTCATCACATCCCACCCCACATACATACACCCTGACTACAGTTCACCATGGGACACAAGGCTCTTCAAAACGCCCACCCTAAGAAGTATGGCAAGGGCGGCCGCTTGTGCCGAGTCTGCGGTACGTACGGTGGAGTTGGGGAGGAAGAGGAAGGGAGGGAGGAAGGGTGGTGGGTGGGAAAGCAGCGAAGAATAGGATGGGGGCGTGTGTGGCGTGTAAGTGTGCAGGATAGTGACCACGGGCACTCAGGAGCTACAGCAGCGGTACGTAAGGAGAGGAAGGCATGCTGGTGGCGAATGAGAGAGGAAAGCATTGACTTGGGAGAAATTGAAAGGCGTGCGGACCTTTTCGCGGCAGCAGTCAAACGAGGGGCCTGTGCATGCATGGGCACCTCCAGCAGCTGGAGGGCCAGGCAGCCACCGCGGCGTGCGAGGAGAATGGAAGGTGGAAGGCGTGTACACGCGTGGGTTGTACTGGAGATTGCGACATGAGGCTGCTGGAGGGAGGGAAGGAAGGAGGGAGGGAGGGGCGGATGCCCGTGTGGCGATGCTCTGGCCCGAGGCGAGCAGCAAGAGGAAGCAGCCTCAACTTTTGGATGAGCTCAATGCCGCACCTCTCACCCCTTCCAAGTGTGCAGGAAGCAGTATGCATCAGCAGCGATAGCAGCAACATTTAGATCGACGCGGCGCTCATCATCTTTCCTTCCTTCCTTTCCCCCCCTCCTTTCTCTGTAACTACAGGCAACGGCCACGGTCTGATCCGCAAGTACGACTTGAACATGTGCCGACAGTGCTTCAAGGAGAAGGCTGGGGACATCGGGTTCATTAAGGTAAGCAAGCAAGCAGCAAAGAGGAGGATGGGCTCGTGAGTGATCTGCAGGTGGGAGGGAGTGATTAACGAATGAATTGTGTGGGCGGACTCAAATTCTCTATTTTGGTCATAAGCGCTCGCATGTGGCCCAGTAGCCTTGATCACAAAGCTAACACCAAGACAAGATTGATGATCGATTGTTTGCTGTACGAGACACGTATGCCGCTAACCACGACTAATCATCTCCCCCTCCTTCCCTCCCTCCCTCCCCTCCAACCACAGTACAACTAAGCCAAAGCGCGCGATAGAGTCGGACGCCACCACCAACATATAGCATAAACAAAAAGGAGGGCCCGGGGGGGGGGCTAGGGGGTGAGAAAGAAATGGGAGGGTCACACAAACACGCTCTTCGCTTTGCATTTGTCCTTACTTTTTCAAAAAGACGTCCAGTTTGGCGGTGACGGGTGAGGGAAAAATCAAATGAGCAGGAGCCTGTCTGTCCTCTTAACCTCATGCGCATCGACAACTGAGAAAAGAAGGAAACAAAGAGCAAAGGATGGCAACAAGAAATGCGGAATTGAGTCTCGCTTTGCTACTCCCAACCAAATCACTTAATCTTTCTCTCTCTCTCTCCTCGCTCATATGCTTCCTCCGGTAAAGGAACTCATCTCAAAATACGAGAGGCACAAAAACAAGAGATACGCTTCTCCCGCTCCCATGTATGCCCACCCCTCAATTGCATTTCACTCAAACATAAATCAATTTCGTTGTTGCTTTCGTTCTTTGCGTTTTGGTTTGCTTTCTCTTTCGCCCAGCCTAGCTAGACCCCTTCTTCCCACACACACTAAACACTGTTTATCTCCCTCCCTCCCTCCCTTCCTCCCTCCCTCCCTCCTTCCCAAACCTCACATCTACTCCCCATCCAACACCGTAATCTCCTCCTTAGAAAACAAGCGTGGCACTACCAAAATCCTCGTCAAAATCAACATGCCAATCACACTCGGAAAAAACATTCCCGTCGCCGGATTACTTTTCAACGACCACAACACCGCCAAGCAGCCCACCTGGATCGCCGTAAATTTATTCACGGTCGTCCTCCCCAACCTTTTAAAAGGCGAATCTTCAGGTAACATACTCTTATCAAAAAACGCGCCTTTAATCCTCTGTAAGAAGGTATTTCCCGTCATGACCGTCCGGCCCAAATAAAGAAAAATCCCACTAATGACGGGAATCGGAATCCGTCTCAGCAAAGGCAACAACCCAATACTCGACAACACCATCGCATGGATCCCCAATCCCGTCAACCGTGTCTCCATCACGCTCGTCACCTCCTCCTCCTCTACCTGCCCTCCTCCTCCCCCTCCTCCTCCTCCTGCTGGTGCTACAACAGGTCCATATTCCGTGACACTCCTTACGTGATTCAAGCTTTGGATAGTCGCCGCACACATCCAGGGCAACCCCACAATGGAACACAAAAACACGATACTCCCCAAAACAAACAAATCCAAGTGATACGCCGGGCTTTTCTTCATCTTGTTATCCGGGGAATTCACCACTCGCACACTGATATTATGATCCAAAAAGAACAAGACCGTCAATGCCGCAGCAGGTATCAGAGCCAACCCCCTCGCCCATAGCGGCAGGTCCCACAAGGGGATAAACAAAGGTCGGCCATTCCCTAACTGAAATCGTTTGGGGGCCTTCAAGTATTCGATTCCGAGGCCACGGACCATGGGGAGGGACCCGAGCAAGGTCATGATGATGATGGTGAGGGCAGGGCCGAAATCAGACAAAAACTCACGAATGCGATGAGTAAAGAGGATGGAGGACCTATAAGAGACTAGCCGTTGAGAGAGCGCAAACGTGGCGAGGGCCATGTTGAGTGCGAGGAAGGGCTGGGTCTTATCGGTACCGGTGGTGAAGAAACGGACCACAATATTCTTGAGAGCTTCATAGGTGAAATTCAGCGCCAAAAGAGCATTGAAAACCTCGTCCGTAAACCGCGTGCAGTGCTTTATCAACGCACAGGCATTCGCCGAGGACAGCGTCACAAGCATCAAGCTCGTCCAAATCCCCACCCAGGTATACATCGGCATAAACGCCAACCCGAACGAACTACAAAAGTTAAACAAGGCCGCCATAAAACACAAAGTCAACCCCGTCGGCCCAATAAACGTCATGGGCTGCCCCGAAAAAATCGCGTACAACATCCCCGACACTCCACACGACAGCAAAAAATCAATCACGCCCATCGCCCCCTGCGTCAACCCATAACTGATCCCCCCAAAAGCAACCGCAGGTGCCAAACAGGCAAAATACAAAAACAGGACCGTCGGAATCGTCTTCCCCTTCATCCCATCAGTCCAATCTGATTTGTAGAGCGGCCGACGATTGGCAATATCTTCCCTGAGGCCCTTGAACCATTCTATTCTCCGCCTGCGGCTGGGCGGGAAGGCGGGGGAGGAGGAGGAAGGGGAGGAGGAGGGCGAGGAAGAGGAGGAGGACGACGACGCAGCGGAGTAGAGGGATGAGGTGGATGTTGATCGGGAGGAGGAGGAAGAGAAGCGGGAGGAGGAAGAGGCGTCGAATGCCATGGCAGCAATGGTGCTAAACCTTATGTGGGAAGGTATCGGGACTCGTGGCGGCTCTGTGTGGGGAGGGAGAATAGGAGATTCAGTGAGTAAGGGAGGACGGAGGCGACGATTAAAAGCAGCTTCTTTTCCTACACTTTCCGTGCCAGCTCAACTCAACCACTACTTTCACTTACCTCGATAAGTGCGTGCGCTGCCGCTGCGGCCGCCTGGTAGCGGACTGCTTGAGGAGAAGGAGGACGGGGAGGAGGAGGGGGAGGAGGCGAAGAAGGAGGAGATACTCGTTTTATCCACAACAGGCAGACTGAAACGAGAATAACAAAAGGCGTGCGCCGGGTAGGCGCTCAGTAGCGCAAGCGCCACGCCACCCGCAAGCTGGCGTTTGGACAGCATTTGTGATTGCGTCCGCGTTTTGAAAGGAGGCGTGCGTGTTTGTCTCGTGGCGCAGTGTTGCAGGCCGCTTGAGCTCGCTTGGACGTCTCCCTTCTTGCGCTTGCCCTTCCCACCTCACACACCAAAAGGACACGCTCGGAAAGGCGCCTGTTTATGTGTGTGAAGGAAAGGCATGTGGGTGGCCGTGGATTTCTAATCAGGACAATTTGGGCAGCAGTGTGGTGTGTTGGCTCATCAGCTCCTCGGCTCGCTGATGATGCCGCCTTGCCGTTGAGGCTCCTTCTGCGGAGTCCAAATGACCCACTCCTAGCCCCCCAACACCCCACAGGGACGCGTTGACAGACAGGGCGTTACACCAAGGACCTCTCCAGCGGCATCGACGAGCAGATTTGGTGGCAAAAGGCTGCCTGGCCGTCTAATATATCAGGCTTCCCCTCCCAGCTCTTGATCAACCTCCCCGCCCCCACAGCACGATTTCGCGATGCTGCGCCTGCTGCGTTTGACAAGGGCTGGGAACCCCTTGTACGTGCTGGATTTGCACAGCCCAGGCTTGACGACCTGGCTGCTCTGCCCCTCATCCTCCGGCTTGCGCTCCGTCTCGTCGTCTTCCAAGCCCCCGCCATCCTCATCCCCCAAAATCAAGCACCCAGGCCGGGCCGTGTACAAGGCCCCTGCTGTCCGTGTGCCCAGCTTTGATCGTCTCCAAGGCATCAACGAGGACTGGGGCTTGGAGCTGGAGGAAGACGAGGTGGAGGGCTTGCGCGGGTGCATGAAAGACGCCGTTGAGGCGTACCAACGCGTGGACGAACTGACCAACAGTCGCACCACCTCTTCCTTCGCCCTTTTGGCACAATTTCCACGTATTCCCGGTGGGCACCGCCCGAGCCCCGAGGAGAACTATTGTAACGCCTGGTACATGCAGACGGACATTCGAGGCCGGACCAGCAGCAAGGAGCAGCAGGAGCAGCAGCAGCAGCAGCTTTTACTCGAGGGCAAGACGGTGGCAATCAAGGACACGATTGCCGTGGCGGGCGTGCCGATGATGAATGGCTCGCGCATTTTAGAAGGATATACACCAGAATTTGAAGCTACGGTCGTGACACGCGTGCTGGAAGCAGGGGGAATCATCAAGGGGAAGGCCGTGGCGGAGGATTTGGTAAGAAGAAGGAGATAGGGCAAAGCGGATGTGTGTGTGTATGTTATGGTGTGCGTCGCGTGCGGCTGTGTGATTGGAAAATCATTATTCTTTATAATCTTCTCCTCACTTCTCCTTCCCTCCATCCCTACCACCACCCCACAGTGTTGTTCTGCCAGCAGCTTTGCAACGGCCCTGGGGCCGGTGCGGAATCCGTGGAATGAGGAGTATGCGGCGGGGGGGTCTAGCTCGGGGTGTGGGGCTTTGGTACGTAAGAAGATAGGGCAGGGGGTGGGCGTGCGTGCTTTGTGGGTGTTATGGTGTGCGTCGTGTGCGGTTGTTTGATTGCATGAAAATCTTTTTATATTCTAATCTCTAATCTCTTCTCCTCACTTCTCCTTCCCTCCCTCCGTCCCTCCCACCACACCACACACAGGGTGGAAGCAACATCGTC
>Ga0209491_10004460_pt1 | contig 21608 bp, 15 predicted proteins | sample BON02_FD_187213 | JGI IMG/M metagenome (GOLD analysis project Ga0209491, IMG submission 187213) | Freshwater microbial communities from Lake Bonney liftoff mats and glacier meltwater in Antarctica - BON-02 (SPAdes) (version 2) | ecosystem: Environmental > Aquatic > Freshwater > Ice > Glacier... | reverse complement strand
TCGTCGTAAAATATCTTTTTGTATCGTGACACGGGTTCGATTCCCGGCTACTGACAACGTGTTCGACATTTGACCGGTTTATGGTGTTTGTTTTGGACATTGTGTGTGTTGTTGCGTGAGTGCATTTTTCAGGTAGAATCTTGCTGATATCGTCGTAGATTACAAATCAAACTAGCCAATTTGAGACCAAACAGAATGTTATAATCTCCACACATCAGACAAGGTGTTGCTGGACGTGCTCCAAAACATTCCCCAAAATATTTGGCCGACGACGAAGCAAGTTCAATCACCAGCAGTAAATCTACAGACAGCATGTTGCCAGAGCTGCACCAAATCCCATTGAAGCCCGACTAACTTTCCCCAAAGTATTTGGCAGACGACGAAGCAAGTACAACCACCAGTAGTAAATCTACAGAAAACAGATGCAAGTATATTTGCATGAGGACGTCCTAAATGGACTATACCATATTCACACAAAGTCTTAGAATGCACATACATCATGCAACCTGCACGGATGCTCTGCGCAATCAGTGATTATTTCAGAAAGAACAGAAACCTGTCAAAATGGACCCAGATGCAACAAGTTGCCTTTCCAACACGCCTTTGCGCGTAGGTGCTCCGCGACAGTTAAGTATATAAACAACAGTAGACTGCGACGAACAGCTTCCCGTTTCGCAGATCATCCACATATTGCGTAGTTTTTGAGAAACAAGTGGCCCAGAATTGCACGAGCAGACCTCGCGTCGCCCCGCGGCTACACTTGCACCAACACAACTCATCTGAAGCACCATGGCACAGTCCGGACAGACTGACTTCGAAGTCCTTGTGGTTCTCACGAAGGAGAACCCCAAAATTCTTGGACTGCTGGCGCTGCTGGTGGTGATGCTGCTGAGCTATTGTGTTATGGAGGTGCTTACGTTCTTTGACGTGCCAAAGATCGTGCGCAATGTTGTGGGGTGCGTCCGGCGCGTCGCCAGCTTCCTCCGTACTACTGTCTCGGCGGTGTGCGCCGCACTAGCTGCGGGCTTTGTTGTGGTAATCTGGCCGTTTGTCACCGCCGGGAACATGATTTGCACCGGGGTGGATTCCATCTGCGAGGGGTTTGCATTCCTGAGGTCTCTTGTGTGTGGCATCTTGCATGTCATATTCATCTGGCCACTTGCAAAGGCAAAGGAGATTGTGATGGAAGTCTGGGCACTGCTCAAGATCGCCGGCTATTACGGCCTGCTGATCGTGATGCACGTGTGCTTGGCCCCGGTTCTGGTCGCGCGTTGGACTGTGTGTCTCTCGGCACGCATCATGCGGGACACCGTGCTGGTAGTTTGGAATGAGTTCCGTTCTCAGCTGCACCGCTTCAATCAGTTCGTTGACAACGGGATGAAGGACTTCAAGGAGGATGGCTGGAAGGAGATCAGACACGAGTTCCGTGATCCATGCTACCGCTGCAAGAATCTGTATAATATTTTCGTGTTTGGCGTCGTCGCGGTGTTGTGGTGGTGGACATTGGTTGTCCTTCACACCACGGTGCTCTATGCGACATCGTTCGACTGTGCCAAGTACATTACTGGTCGCGAGTGGACGTCGGACATCACCTTCACCACTACGGTCATCTACTTGGTCAACATGATCAAACACAAGATATTGAAAGAGTGTGTAATCCACCTCAGGCCTGCCATAAAACATTTATTCGGAGACATCATCACACATGTGTTCGACAAGTTCCCGGTAATGTTTGCGAGGCCTGCATGGGCAGACGTGCCTTCACTTGGGCAGTTGGTGCGCAAGCACTAGACCGCACCCCTCCTTGAGGGTGGGTGACAACAGACTCATGTCTGTTGCAAATATGGCAAGACAGGCCAAAAACCTCCACACACCGGCTGTGTGCGAGCTGAGCAAGCGCTGATGCAACCCCTTGGTGCGCGTTTTCCGTGCACCATAATGTTGTGTTTTGAGGCTCGTTCCCTCAACAGCTCCGTTGCAATGTTCCCGCAAGAGACGGACATTTCCGGTCGTCGTCTCCGTCTCCGGCTCCCGTCTTTGTCGTCTCTGGCTCCGGCCCGTTGTATTTTTAATAAAAACAATATTTTCTATTTTGAGTATTTTTTTGTTCAAAAGGCCCACATTTATTGTGAAAGTTATCATCACCACTTTGGACAGGTGACAGCATGCCCGATGAGTTGCCAGTGAAGTTCAAGCGCGTTGAGTGGACAGGTGACAGCATGCCCGATGAGTTGCCAGTGAAGTTCAAGCGCGCTGAGTGGACAGGTGACAGCATGCCCGATGAGTTGCCAGTGAAGTTCAAGCGCGCTGAGTGGATCGGCGACGGCCCCCTCGACGCTCGCATGACACTTGGCAATGCACACGCATGGACCCCAACTCAGAACCGCGAGTATCAAGCGGCATTCGACGCGCAGAAGATTGACATTGAGGCTGCCATTGCGCGTGAGTCTCCAAGTGAAAAAGAGAGACGTTTGGGGTGGTGTGGTGAATCTGCTCCGGACTCCGCTGAGTCTGTGTTTGACAGTTACTGGCCTATCAAGGAGTTAGAGGGCGCCATACAGTTCGAAAGGGGCCTTATTATCGGACTGGAACAAGCTCGCGACCGCAACGAAAATTTGCTTTCTGAGTCGAAGTTAAACGTCACCGAGATGCAGCGACAGTATGCAAAGCTTCTGGAAATGTTCTGGATCGGAGATGGGGAGAAGCATCTGCGACGCAACAAAGTGAATGTTTTTATGAGGACGGAGGTTGATGCCGGAGGAGTGTCATTGAGCGGCCCGCGTGCGGCGCCGCGCACTGGAAAGCGCAAGGCGCGCGAGGACACGGAGGAACAGAAGGTGGAAAAAGTGATCGAGGATGCGAAAGGATGCGACTTCTGGGACAGGAATCTGAGCATGGGGATGGCAATTATTCCTGGCGAATTGGACCAGTCTTAGAATATCACATGTACATCGACCCCACCAAACTTCATTTCAGTGCCACCAGCTTTTCCCAAAACATTTTGGTAATCGCCAGCCCAGCCGAGCCCAGCCGATCACGCTCTTGCAACCAAAAAATGCGTGCATATATATTTGCCTGATAGTGCTTCCGCCGTGGGATATCAAGGCATTGTACGCAGTGAGAGGTAATATTCATCGTGTATTTTACGGTTGTAATACTGCTTATATCGCATGTAAATGTTCAATAAACGCATTCGAGATACCAAAAACACGGTGTATTTTCGCCCGAGTCAAGAGCATGTACATCGACCCCACCAAACTGCACTTCACTGCCACCAGCTTTTCCCAAAACATTTTGATAATCGCCAGCCCAGCCGAGCCCAGCCGATCACGCTCTTCAAACCAAAAAATGCGTGCATATATATTTGCCTGATAGTGCTTCCGCCGTGCGATATCAAGGCATTGTACGCAGTGAGAGCTAATATTCATCGTGTATTTTACGGTTGTAATACAGCTTATATCGCATGTAAATGTTCAATAAACGCATTCGAGATACCAAAAACACGGTGTATTTTCGCCCGAGTCAAGAACTGCCACCAACTTTTCCCAAAACATTTTGGTAATCGCCAGCCTAGCCGAGCCCAGCCGATCACACTCTTGCAACCAGAAAATGCGTGCATGTATTTTGCCTGATAGTGCTTCCGCCGTGCGATATCAAGGTATTTTACGCAGTGATTTGATGCATGCACCGTGTTTTTCCGGCTGTAACACTCCTTATATCGCATGTAAATCTTCATAAAACGCATTCGAGATGCCAAAACACGGTGTATTTTCGCCCGAGTCAAGAGCATGTACATCGACCACACCAAACCGCATTTCACTGCCACCAACTTTCCCCAAAACATTTTGGTAATCGCCAGCCCAGCCGAGCCCAGCCGATCACGCTCTTGCAACCAAAAATTGCGTGCATATATATTTGCCTGATAGTGCTTCCGCCGTGCGATATCAAGGCATTTTACGCAGTGAGAGCGCTATATTCACCGTGTGTTTTTCGGTTATAATACTGCTTATATCGCTGTAAATGTTCATAATAGACACGTGAGATGCCAAAAAAATACACTGTATTTTCGCCCGAGTCAAGAGCATGTACATCGACCACACCAAACCGCATTTCACTGCCACCAACTTTCCCCAAAATATTTGGCAGACTACCAAGCAAGTTCAACCATCTACAGAAAACAGATGCAAGTATATTTGCCTGATAACGTCCTAAATGGGATCCTGTTCGCGCGTTGGGCGGCCGCTGTGTTGCTTCAGGAGTAGTGTTGTAGTTTAGGGTCGTGGGCTTTTGGTGGTTTATAAATTGATTAAAATCACGTGGTGAAAATATGCAGCCGTTCGTTTCGTGGTCTTTGTATTTTTCATGGGCTTTTTTGTTCATTTGCCTACTATGCACTCTCAAATGGATTCACATGCAGCCGTGTATAATACAACAACGCAACACGACAGCGACGGCGTCTACGACTGGGGCTGCAATGCTCGACAAACAGGAAAAAGTTGTAAGATTCGCCATCAAATTTTTGCTTGGACTGAGTGTCATATGTCTAGTACTACATTTTGTTTTCCTGGTGAATTCGTAGTAATGCCGCAGTCAGCAGCTCGTCAGAGGTTTCCGACGTCGACCAAGATGAGTATTTGTAGAGATGTGTGAATATATATATGTACACTGTCGGAATCAAGTCATGCTTGAATCTGAAATGACAACAGGAAATGTAGTCGACACGGCAATCGCAAACACAGGAGAACAACGTGATAATTTCATAAGAGAACTTGATGACGACGTGCTGAATCATATACAGAGTTTTCTGAATCCTATGCCAGTGTTGCCGTACGGTGCCTATGCAGTGTTGCCTACACGCCGTATTTTGACGATGCCACAGGTACATTTCAATCACGTGATGGCACGGAGAAATGCAGAAACACGTAGTGCAGGCACGTTCGAGACACTCGCATCTGTGATGAGCAATGAAGATGTAAACACCGGTGCTGCTTTGTTTTTCGCCTTGAAACACGGACTTACAGACAGAGCAATCTATGATATCATCAAACGATGCCCATCAGCATTGAGCATCCGAGCACGCATAAAGGTGCTCGGGACCCAGGGGAGCATCATCAGTTGCTGGAACGACTACACTCCACTGTATGTTGCCATCATGTACAAACGAGGATTTGATTTGCTGCATCACATGGTACAAGCAAATAGGGCTGTACTTACTCAGCTGTGTTGCTCGGCAACGCTGTTACAATTTGCTTTACGTTTTGGCCTGGAGGCCGCATCAATTGCGCTTTTTATCGACACAGACAAACAGGTGTTAACAATGCGAGATTCAACACATGTTTTGCCGTTGAGTGTGGCTCTGGAAAAAGGCATGGGTCTTGATGTGATAAAGTTACTTGTCGACCCAGACGGCACTGATTTATTGCACGCGCCCCCACCCGAGGTGAGCTGGGCTCCTCTGCATGTGGCCATCCAAACAAATTCGTCCAAAACATCAACAAGTCTGGAGATCATCCAGTTTCTAGTGGACATTAACGAGGGAATGCTCTTGTTCACGACCCAGTGTACGTGTGAGGGTGTGTGTCTGTGTGAAAGTGGCCAGACTGCACTTCATATTGCACTTGAGTGTCATAAGCACGGTGTTCGCCCGGGAGTGATCCCGTTTTTGATCAAACGCGGACCAGGCGCCTTGGTTATGAAAGACAGCAATGGTCGAACTCCACTACATTGTGCAGTGCGCGCAATATTTGTGCAGATTCACAGTTTTGCAGGTGAAAGATACGTAAAAAATGAACTCGGACATGCTGCTCTTCTGCAATCTCTCGTTGACAGAGATCAGTGGGTATTGACAGATAAAGACGAAGTCGGCATTATACCTCTCTCGATAGTACTGCGCCAAAGTGTAATACTGCTGCATGTCATGCGCGTGTTGATCGGCAATCAATCTGGAGCATTGACAGCGGTAAATTCCAACGGAAGAACGGCACTCCACCAAAAACTGTCTTCGGATGCCAACTTGCCGCTGCAGTCTGCGAGCGGAGTGGCGGGAGATAGCATTGAAATGCAATGTTATCATTTGCTGGCCGCCGACAGCTCTGTATTGACAATGCAAGATAATCACGGTGACACTCCGCTACATACTGCTCTGCACGCCAGGGCGGCACTAGCTGTAGTCGAACTTCTAACACTAGATCCACGCGTCCTGATCATTGCCAACGGCCGAGGAGACCTCCCATTGCACATCGCTGCACGGAACAACGCCGGATGCGCAGTAATTTCCCTGTTGAAAGGTGCTACCGTGCAAACATTGACTGCCAGGAACAAGATGGGCAACAGTGCGCTCGACATGGCAATGCTGCAAAATGGCGTGTGCATGCGCACCATTGGACTGTTTGTGTATCCATGTCTGGATCTAAAAGTACAGGGTTCCGGTGGAAATACACCACTGCATATTGCGCTGAAACATGGAGCAGACGCCACAGTCATAGAATATTTGTTGGAATGTGACCCAAGTGTGCTCGAGATCAAAAACGACGATTTGAAAATACCACTGATGCTAGCGCTGTGTTCTCGCACCGACTGGCCCACAAAACTGATGCTGCGCATCATCACACTCACCAACAGAAGCAATGCGCGGGCAATCTCGTCATGCCGCACGACACTGGTACAAGGAGCACGGGGCTCATATTACAGTGGCAACACCGTACTGGACATAGCTCTGCGGAAATGCAGTCCTTTCAGCGTGGTCAAGGCCATACTTGACTCTGACGTCGAGGTCTTGAAAACTACGTATTTGGCGCAGGACTATTCTGGCATCGCGTCGATGCTTTATGACGATTCATCGCAACATCATCGTACTGCTGTGCTTCTTCCCATCCACGCAGCTATTGAATTCGGGGCAAGCACGCGTGTCTTGCAGTATATGACGGAAGCCCATCGTGGCGAAAATATATTGGAGTGGACCGACATTTACAGCAACACAGCGCTGCATATGGCAATCCGGCAGCAGCAGAGAGAGACTGTACATCGATCCAAAGAGCGCCCTGGACCTATGCGCAGCAAGAATTATATGAGCTTCTCGACGTTGCAATATCTAGTTCATGCCGGCGAGATGGCACTGCTCATTCAAGATGTACACGGCAACACACCATTGCATTTGGCAATCCAAATTCAATCAGATGCGTGCATTATACAGCTACTCATAGAGGCATCGATGCCACCTGCCGGGATTTTCCGCAACTGTGAAAGGTTACAAGAAATGCCATGTGAACAGGCATTTAGCATGAAGAATCACCGACACTGCACGCCGCTCCAACTGGCTGCAAGCAAAAATGAGCAGTCGTCGTCGTCGCCCCTCATTCTGTTTCTCACGCAGGTGTATCCCGGTGCAATGTTGATACAGACCAACAGTGCTTCGGAACGGATGCATACGTCGGGTGGCACGTTGATGCAGTATAACACAGGTTCTACGCCGATGCATACGTTGGTCAACAACAAAGGAGTCGATATCTCGCTTGTCCGCGATTTGCTCCGGATCAAACCAGACGTCTTGATGTGCATCGACGGGCAGCAGCACACACCACTGCACACCGCCCTGGTATCGATACACTCGTATCATCGCATGGGCTGGATACCTCGTCCCCTGGTGGATACAGGCGGGGCAGGACAGACTGCACAATGCATTGAGGAGAAATATGCAGATTTATTGGGGCTCCTGACCGGGCTGACTGGCGACTTACTCGGTGTCGCCGAGAGGAGGGCTTTAATGCAAAGGACGGATGTCACAGGACTGACCCCGATGGAATATTATTGCAAGTTCTTTGACAACTCGCGAGAAGGACACGGGGCGTACTTCCTGCCAAAACTTGGACAGATTTTGCAACAGGCACTGGCATGACAAACAGTGTTGTCTAGCAATATGAAAGTTTTCTCTCCACTCAAGTCACCATATCCTTCTTCGTTTGCCACGCTACGCGTGCATTTTTAATAAAATACCAAAAACACATGTCTAGAACGTTTTGTCCCTCCGTCACTTTAAGCACGAGTCGAAGATGGCAACCGAGACGCCTGCGGTGCTCAGTTTCTCGATCGACACGAGCGCTTTCGTGGGAACAGTGAGGTAGCGACTCGAGTACTTGTGCTTGTTCTTGAAATTCGAGACCTGGCGGATACCTACCCACACTTGAGACTCAATGTCGCAGTAATCGTTGTGCTGCACCACTGACTCTGGCATCTCATACAGCAACATGCCCTGCAACACAGGGTGGAACATCTGGTGGTTGCTGCATTGTGCCGGGAATTGCTCCAGATGGGTGCCATACAAGCCGTTGTCGGCAGAGCAAAGCAGCGGCGTTTCGTTACCGATGTGCTTGATAAACCGAAGCTCTTTCTTGAGTTCTTCGGGGATCGCAGGATGCAGTAGATCGAGATACAGCAATGCACCTACCCCAATCATATGGGACTGCACAGCTTGTGGAGAGAATGCGAGCTTGATCTCCAGACTCGACTTGAAGTAGTTCTGACGGTCACCTGCGTTGGCGAACACATTGGTCTTTTGCTTTTCACAGTCGGCAGAAACCTGTTTGGTATGTCACCAAGCCGTGATGTTAGTTTCATGTCTACACACAGTTTGCTGGGTGGATGTGGGCATGTGTGTGGGTGGGTGCATCTGTCAACACACCTCGAAGGTGTGCGCCTGCAGCTTCTGCATGTACGACGGTGTCTCGTGCAGATCGATGCCTTCAGTGACGGCGAGATAGGACATGTTGTGTGGATTGAGATAGACAGACGAGAGCCAGCTCGGGTAGTGGCCATCTGGCATGTTGGTCTGTTCCACCGGCCATGGCGTGAGTACGAGGTAGCCGACACCGTCAACGTGAACGAGCGTGCCCGCCCGGTTGTAGATGGGAGCATAGCGGAAAAAGCCCCTTTTCACGGGCATCACTGCGTCTGTGATGGTGCGGAATACCTTTGTCTGCGACCGCACCTTGGTTGCTTCCAGATCCGCGCGGTCAATCTGGTCGCGGTCGCGGGTTCGAGCACACAAAGTGGTGGACACGAAGCGCGTGATCTTGTTGTGCTTATTGTCAATGTAGAGGCATGTTTTCTTGTATTTTGCCTTTGAAGCATCGAAGGTGCTCTGGTCGAGCGAGTCGGTCTTTTGCACCAGTTCGACATAAATCCATGTGTAAGAGGGCAACTGCGGGGGCGCCAGGTCGTCAATATGAAGTGCGTCGATCTGAATGTCGAGCATCTGGCAGACGCGCTGGAATTTGTTCAGCACCGCCACGTCCTCCACCATGATGCCACCAGGCATGACGCCGGGAATCGACGACGAAGACATGTCCTTGATAGAGATGCACGGCAGAGCGCGCAGAAGAGTACTCGGACGGTCGCGATACATTTCCTCGTCGTCGATCTTCTGCATGCTGAGGCCGTTGCCACTGCTGTCTGGCATTCCTGTGAATAGCGTGCAATAGGGGTAGATGGTGACGGGAATGCGATTCTTGACTGTCTGGAGCACAAAGTGGTCGAAGATGCTCTGCACAGACGTCTGCGAGATAAGGGGCTTAGAGGCAATGATGGCGCGCGCCAAAATAAGGAAGCGAGGCTCGACGCCAAAGGAAAAGATGCTCCCACCTCGGTTGTTGAAGGTCCATGCGGCGATGTTGTACGAGTAGTTGTCCTGAGAAATGTGCTGTTTCATGGAATCGTGCAGCCCATCTATAAACTTGTCGCTGTCCTCGTGCTGACCCTCGGCTATGCGACTCGAGGCGCAACCCAGACCCTTCAGGATGCCGTCCCACGACTGAAACCCATTGCCACAGGGCACCTTGCCGAATTTTGGGTAGCACACTGGTGTGTCCATGTACCGGTACAGCATGATGCCAAGGTCTTCAGGTGAGTTGATGTTGCAGGCAGAGTTGAGCTTCTTCTCGTACTTTGCGTACATGGCCGCGCCAATGTGCTCCGAGAGCTTCCAAGCGACACTGCCAGTCAGCGCAGATGACCCGTTACCGTCGCGTGAGGAGCCCCCGCCACCACCACCACCACCACCCCCACCACCACCTGCGCCGCCACCACCCCCACCACCATTGAAGGACGGAAGATTGAAGGCGAGCTTCGATGAGGAAACAGTCATGTCAGAATCCCATTTTGTTGTGATATACAGCGTACTCTGCTGCACCGACTCATCGTCGTCGACCTTGAAAAGAATCTCGCCGCGCACTTTGCTCGTGGCGACTCCGCCGATGCCGAAGCTGGCCAGCCACTTGCGTGTCGCCTTGGACGCTGCGTCTGGAACCACGTACTTGCAATCGGCAAAGAGATTCTCGGCTTCCTGTGCGTCCAGACAGGGTGTCTCGAAAAAATCAGCAAAGATTCCGAGGATGAGCCAGAAGCCCCAGTCAAATGTATTCTCAATCATGGTTCCCAAGAAGAGCGGAATGAGCTCAAGCGGGGCTGGGTCAGCCATGAAGTTGAGCGCCGCGTGACAGGTAATTTCAGACCATGACATGGTCTTGATGTTGCGCTGCAAAAGCGCGTTCGCAGAGTGCATGTAAAGCGCGGTCGGAGGCAAACGTGCCTGTGCCTTTTGTGTCTCGCGTCCACGCTGTGCCGTCAGTCGTGCATCTTGTGTTTGAATGCAGGTGTGCATGTAAACATAATTGCCCAGCATGTCAAAGACCATACTCTCTGCGAGGGCCGGAGAATCAGGCAGCCAGCCGCGCCACTGCATTCCCGATACGGCAACACACACGGCACGCGCGTCAAACGCAAAGAGCCGCTTGCAGAAGTCGACGGTCTTGTCGTTTTTCTTCACAGTGTACTTACAAGAGTCGCCCATATCGTTGTGCCCGCACGTCTTGTGACCGTCCGCGCCTGAATCGCCGTCCTCATAGTCTACAGCACCCGCCGCTACCATCTGGCAGATCATGTGCATCGTATGCTCCATGGCGTTGTTGCTCTCCAGATTCTGGCAGGATAGAATAAAGTTGATAAACCACACCAGTCGCTGCTCGACACCCTCGTGGTTGCCGGTTTTCTCGTTCTTTTGCGTGAGCGTACGTTTACCGGCCTGGTCCACCTCGGTATTGCGCGGCAGGATGGAGCACAGCTTCGCGTGCATGTTCACCACATTGCCACTGGACCGCGAGTCTGTCACCGGCATCTCATTGCAGTACATGGTCGGTGGGAGCTCATGTTGCTTGGGCATCGGTTTTCCGCTTTGATCGTACGTCTGAGTGAGCAGATACCACGTGCCCGCCTCGGTCGTTTTCCGGAAGTCGTCGGGCTTGCCACAGTTGGAGTGTGGGATGGTGGATGGACATCCGTTGTTCTCCGGGCTGATGACCTCTATAAATTTTGCAGTCGTGCAATCGGCGCCTGTGCCCCACGCCTTTGCGTTTTTGGTCTCGAACTGCGCCGATGTGCGCTGCGCCTTGCGCATAATGTGTCCCCCGAAATTCTTGACAACATTCGTCAGTCCAATACCGTTTGGCGCCGGACCGATCGCGTTCACCAGATATGTCAGACGAACCCCAATGTCACTCTGCATCAGCCGGAATAAAAGTTGAATGTTGTTGGGCTTCAGACGGAAGTTTTCGTTCATATGGTCTAGCGACGCTTTCCAGAGGTGCAGCGTCGTATACAATGTCCCCTGGTAATCCTTGAGGTACCAATTGCTGCCCTTGTCGCATGCGAGCAGTTTGTTGTATGCTTCGTGAAAGCCTTCAGCGATGCTAGACAGGAAGGCACTCCCCATGTTTTGATATTCGCCGATTTCGTTGTGCACACTGGCGGCAGGATCCCTGCCACCATAGTTTCCAGTGTCGGAGCGCGCGTTGGCATATGCCAGCGGATAGACCGTGCCAAGAAGATAATACTGCAGTCCATACCCACGCTGCGTGGGGTTGGCGTTGCCCTTGACGCTGAGCATCTGCTTGTCGCGCACCGGCGTCGCTCGCCTGTACATCATCTTTCTACCGGCATCGTCCTCTGAGAGGAAGGACATGCGCAAATCCGACAGCGTCAGGATATTGCGCGGCATACAGTCCTGCGCTTGCATGAAAGTCGAAAAAATGCTGCGACTTGAGATTTGCTTCTGGTGCATCATAACCAGGATGCACATAATCATTTGGTCTGGGAGCGCGCACTCCTTGTTTTCGACAAGCCAATCCAGCATTGGCAGCAAAGCACCGGAGTGCGGCAGGAGCATTGTCGGGTCCACGTAGGCAACCATGTTGGTGATAGGAAAGCCCTCCATTTTGATAGTCGACGGGTGCCGTGTCATGTGTTCGAGCAACATGCGTTGCATTTCGGCAGGTTGTTCAAGCATATCGGGCAGCGTGAGCTGTACAAATAAGTCGCGCGTTTCTTCACTGCTCCAGTCGACATAGGTCGGCACTGAAATAATCACTGGCGGTTCGAACACAGGAATTTCCATTTCGGCTTCATCTTCTTGCTCCTCATCAGCGCCCGCGTCGTTGTCGGGTGCTCTGCCTTTGCGACGTTTGGACGCCTTGTACTGCTTCACACGGTGCTTGCAAATCTCGAAATCCTCGCAGAAAGCCGCGCAGCACATGTCTGATATGGCAACAAACACCGCGTCGGTCGCAAGAGAGGGACAGTTGCCGTCAAGCACCTCGTCTATGCTATTGAAGCGGATATTGATGAGAAGGTTGGCGAGGGGCACTGAAATCTTGGAGCGCGTGGTGATATTATCCATTGCCCACATGTGCATGTGCAAGCGCGCTTGCTGGACGCAGCGTGGGATGCGAAACATTTTCCAGAAACAATTGGCCGAGTCAGGGTCAAAAATGTCGTTGAACTGAATCTGCAGCATCGCCTCCAGTGTTGTTTTTCCAGAGCCACTGAACGTCTGATGGCGATGGGCAATGTTGACCCAGATGCGCTTCATGTCGTCACACACGAATTTTTCGCGCCCGATGGAGTTTTTGGTGCACGATCGATACACGGTGTCGACGAGATCAAACGTCATCGGCACCTCGACCACAAGGAACATGAAGAACATCACCAGTGGACTCTCACCGCCGGTGTTTGCCTGCTCGATAAAGATTTTCATCTTGATAATTGGCACAGTGACAGTGTCGTCATTGCTATCGAATATCTTGTGGAACACCGCGCCATTCTGCCGCATGCTGCGCCCTCCGTTTGGACCGAGCTTGGGCACGTCAAACAGCTCCTCACCACCGCCACGTCCATTTGGCATCGGGCGCTGGTTGGTATAATACCTCTGCATCATGTCAAGACAGTAGATCACATCCAAAATTTCCTGTGGCGTCGAGCCTTTCGGGTCCATCTTGGACACAAAACAGTAGTAATTACACTTCTGATCAACGACACACGACTGGATTACCTTGCTGTTGTCTGTCTCTCCAGTAATGCAGTGTGTCATCATCTGCTTGTTCACGCGAAGACCAGAAAGCACTTGTCGTGCCGTATGGGGAGGGTTCTTGTTGACACTGTTGCTGCTGCCGTCTTGCTCGAGTGTCACGCGCATCTCACTCAATTTGACGTATGCTTCTTCCTTGTCGACGATTTCCTCATCCACCACTCCCCCGTCTTCCACCAGTGCCACCAAGCCCGCTGAATTTGCAACCGCATCTTCGTCGTCAACACTCGCAATCATCATTCTGTTGCCCACGTTGAGACCGCTGCTGTTTTCGTCTACATCCCCACCAGCACCACCACCACCACCTTCGTCACGCACACCCTCAACACAGGCGCTTTTTGCCCCCTTTCCACCATTGCTACGCGAAGCTTTTGCTTTCTTGGCACTACTACCGCCCCCCTCCTCATGCTCTTCTTTCTCGCGTGTTCGCTCCTTGCCCTTCTCACCGACAACGGCTACATCCATTTCTCTGTCTGTGGTTGTGGGTGTGGTCGTGGATGTGGTAGAGGAAGTAGCAGCGGTAGGCGCGACGTCGTTCACGGTGGCGGTGGCCGGTGTTGTGACAGACTTGCGACTACGCACGGCGCGCTGGTCCTCGAGGTCGGTACACCCATGCAAGAAATTTTTGATTTCGATTCGGAAGCCTTCCACATCGCCTTCGTCAGCACCCGCCGCAATACCACAACGATGCGCTTCAAGGAAGGTGTCTGCGATGATGTCGTGGTCATCGGTGGAATGCTTCTGCGCAATCTGGAAAATAGCATTTTCGATTTCGTTGTTGGAAAGACCACTGTGCCGCATCACAGTGACAAACATGTCGCTCGGCGCGGCCATGCGCTCTATGTGTTCTGTATCAAATCCACTGTTTCATATATAATACTCCAGCACTATTTTTGTACTTGTTACCCATTTTTGTTGCTTTTTGGTGTGGTGTGAAACACTACTTTTTGAAGGTATCATTGTCATATATTATAACCGAAAATACGCCGTGTGTATACAGCGCCCTCACTGCGCAAAATGCCTTGATATCGCACGGCGGAAGCACTATCGGGCAAAATATATGCACCCATGTTTTGGTTGCAAGAGTGTGATCGGCTGGTCTGGGCTGGGCTGGGCTGGGCTGGTGATTACCAAAATATTTTGGGAAAGTTGGTGGCAGTCTTGAATCTGGCGAAAATACAGTGTGTTTTTTGGCATCTCAGATGCGTCTTGTGAACATCTAAGTGTGATATAAGCAGTATTATAACCGAAAATACGCCGTGTGTATACAGCGCTCTCACTGCGCAAAATGCCTTGATATCGCACGGCGGAAGCACTATCAGGCAAAATATATGCACCCATGTTTTGGTAGCAAGAGTGTGATCGGCTGGTCTGGGCTGGGCTGGGCTGGGCTGGTGTTTACCAAAATATTTTGGGAAAGTTGGTGACAGTCTTGAATCTTTTGAAAATACAGTGTGTTTTTTTGGCATCTCAAATGCGTCTTGTGAACATCTAAATGTTTTTCGCTTGTCCTGACATTAATCTCGAATTCTTGCAAAACGCGACGAAATCGACACTTTTGAGAACGAATGGCCCACTTGATCTAGCGTAGCATATCTAGCATATCTAGCGTAGCATATCGGGCTCTCTGAAAGCATCGTCAGCGCCTCTACGTGTTCTAGCAGGTCGTCACGCTTCACGTGTATACGACCCTCCTGATTGTCGCAGATCCCCGCGCTGTGTGAGCTCGACGAACCATGTTGTCCCCACACGGGGACCCTTATACGTATGGAATATCACGAGCGCAAAATATATAAGTGCTGCTTGCAAGCTGCCGCCAGCTGGTCATTCTATGCCCACACACCGGATGAAACTTGTGGTGAAGGATTATAATTTCAACTACCAAACCAATATTCTGGACCAGTACGATCAAAGTCAACTTCAAAAAATAAACGAATGCAAACATTACGTGTTGAACGTCCCATACGGCTTGCGTCAGCACCTGCAGCTCGACGACGAAGCGCGCTACAGCCTGACGGTGGGTAAACTTGCGAAACTTCAATCATACATCATCTCCGATTGTGTGACGGAGTGCAAGATGAACCCGTGGAGATGCCGGATTACAGACGGCACCGCGTCGGTAGGTGGAAACGTAATTGCTTTCGCCGATTTTTTTTACAACATCAATGCTATAGAATTGGACAAGAACCGGGCACAGATGCTTCTCTCAAACGTCAAGCTGCTGAATTTGTCGCACAAAGTAACAGTCTGGCATGGAGACTGTGCCAACACTACAGAAGTGGCTCAAAACATGACACAAGACGTGCTGTTCCTGGATCCACCGTGGCTCGGCCCGGACTACAAAAAACATGCCAAATTGTCACTGTTTCTCTCGGGAAAGTCACTGCGCCAAGTGTGTATAGAGTGGGCACCACGGACACGGATTATCGCTCTGAAACTACCAATCAACTTCGACTACAACGAATTCTTCCACGAATCTGAAAAGCTGCCATTCTCTGTGATGTATAGTGCGGTCATGGGCGACGACCGTGCTGGCAACGCGTGTGTTCACCTACACGGGGACCCGCAGACGTGTCCAGTGCAAACCCCCATAATGAACATTCTGGTGCTACGAACAAGACCAATCTGAAATGTTTACAAATTATACACTCTTGGCACACCAGAGTATATACGTGGTCGTCGCACTGTCAGGTTACCACGTCACTTTTATAAAAATCAGTGGAGTCAGCAGTGAGTTTCATGACACACACAAACACCTCTCACGGGGCTCGTGCACGCAACGCGAAAAACATCATGTGTGGCATTGCAGCGCACCAGAAGAACACCTCAATCAGTGTTGATTTTCTGCTCCGCGTGCCAGGGGGGTTCGATTACCATGGTCCGGTTGCTTCAAAACGCGCAGCTCGCATGGTAATCGCGCTGGCGGCCTGCGACATACACGTTGTCGGTCAACTATTCAAGTGTAACCCGAATATGTTCCTGACTCGCAACATGGAACATTTGCTGCCACATTCGTGTCAAGAAATCCTCGCGCGCATCATCTACATTATGCAGACTCTCGTCTGCGCGCACGCTCGCGCCCGTTGTGACGACTGAGTCCTTCATGGTAGTAGGACGACCCGTCGCGTTCTCTCACAAGCATACGAAGTGCAACTTTTGGTATTTTATGGTTTTTATTAAACATCTGTTTCGAATTGTTAAGAGTGTTTATTAAGGAGTAACCCCAGCCCCTCCACTCTTGGCTCAGACATGCTGCAGCCGACACTCCCCAACAAGGGGGCCCTTCAGGGGCAAGAGGGGCCCTAAAGGGCCCCTCCGGGGCCCTAAAGGGCCCCGGAGGGGCAAGAAACATTAGGATCGAAAGACATCCAGTTCGCAGCTGCTGAGCTCCCCAAATGTCTAGAGGTACCCCACAACATCTACAACAGATCCACCAACAGCAGCATTTGCCTTGCCATTCTCACAGCCCGCACAATCAGATGTGAACTTTCCAACCTCTTCAGAAAATTTCCCCTGTCCACAATCTGTGCACGCGTGGGGGCCTGCTGTTGTTTTGAATTTGCCTGCATCACATGCATCGCAAGGCTGACCATCTTCGCCAGTATATCCCATGTTACAAGTGCAACCCGTTGCCGATTCTGAAGAAGCCAACGAAGCCGAGTTAGCAGGACATGAAAATTTGCCGTTATTGGTTCCAGGGCAATAAGTATCATCTGGACACGTCGCGCATTCCGTCCCCCCCTCAGGCAGGTAAAAGCCAGCCTCGCAAACGCAGAAATCAGATGATTGCGACTCTGTATTAGGATTGTGTGTGTTTGAACGGAAAACCGCACACTGCTTCATGAGACCCTGTTCACAATACGTGTCGAGTGGACAGTTTTCGCAGTTGATACGATCTTCCGCAGCGTATTTTCCCGCCTCACAAACAGCACAAGTTTCAGCTCCCTCCGAACTCGACACCTCCCCTGGGTTACATTCGCTGCAGATTAGTGCGCCAAAAGCATTTGAAAACTCCCCCATGGCACACGGCACACAAGCACTTGCAGTCAATTGTGATGAGGCCGTGCCCTTCGGACAGGGGTCACAATTAGGTAAGGACCTTGCAGTCTGTGCAGAAAATTTCCCTGCCCCGCAATCAGTGCAAACTTCGGGGCCTATGGATTGTTTGTACGTGCCAAGAGCGCATGCATTGCAATTCTCGCTGTTTTCTATCCCAGTATACCCGACTCTACACACACAATCTTCCACACTTGTCGACATAGCAACAGATTGCGTTGTAGTAGGACAATCTTGCACTGTCTGGGTTGTATCGAGGCAAAAAGTATTTTCGAGACACGCTGCACAAAACAAGGTCGAGCCGACGGAGGACACATGCCAGCCGCCCTTGCAAAAGCAGCTAGCAGATGAAGACGATCCTGCAACAAGATTGTGTGTATTTTGGCGGAAACTGTCACACTCGATACTCAGACCCATTGAACAATATGTGCCTATTGTACAAGGAGCACAGTCGATACGATTGTCAAGTGAATACAATCCTGAGTCGCACATCATGCACGTTGTCGCTCCTGGCGAAGACGACACATAGCCCGGGTCACATTCTTCACATTGGGCTACTCCTTGCGACGCAGAAAATGTCCCAGCTGCACAAGGTGTGCATGTGTCTATGGACGTGGCACCAGTTGAATCTGAAAATTTTCCCATGCCGCATTCGTCGCAATCTGTTGATCCTGCTGATTGTTGGTATGTCCCGGTTTCACACAGGTTGCATGTATCTACGGACGCGGCACCCAGTGCCTCTGAATATGATCCTGGATCGCATTTGTCGCACACAGCTGATCCCTGCGATTCTTGGTATGTCCCGGGTCCACACTGAGCGCACGTATCTATGGACTGGGCATCCAGTGCCTCTGAATATGTTCCTGGATCGCATTTGTCGCACTCAGATGATCCTGGCGATTCTTGGTATGTCCCGGCTCCACACGTAGCGCACGTATTTATGGACACGGCACCCTCTATATCTGAAGATTTTCCTGCGACGCAATCTGAACAAAGGTCGGTTCCACGAGATTCTTTGTACTTGCCAGTAGCACAGAGGCTGCATGGCCCGCCGTTACTACCAGTAGTCCCGGGCTGACACTGGCATTGCGACGCATAATATGCATCTATATTAATGGGAGAACCCGTCCTATCTGGGCATGCGCTGGCTGTATTGTCTGTGCCAGGGCAGAAGAAATCTTCTTTACATTTCGCGCATTCAACAGAGTTGACATTTGGCAGATAATAGGCGGCCTCACAGACACACCCTAAAGATGAAGATTGCGCCGTCGATATGGTGTGTGTGTTTTCGCGGAAATCAAGACATTGCTGTATTAGACCATTTTCACAATACGTGTCCATTGGGCAGTCAATACACGATGCACGGTCTTCAGATGCGTATGTTCCACCCGCGCATTCTGTGCATTCATCAACTGAGGTTGCGCCCATTTGTTCAAGAAATTCACCTGTATGTTTGTAACATCGTTTGTTAGTATACTGGCATGCAAATGATTGACATTTGTCAGTGACCACATTTCTTCGTCGCCTATGCGCTGCACATTGGTCGGCTGGAGCAGTCGGGGCTGTCCCAGTGCAGACACCATGAACTGGTCGCCAAGCCTCCAGTCTTGTCGCATCGAGTTCATAATATCTCGTAAACTCGTGTTGCAGTCGTTGTGTGTTTAGGTCTAAATACTGTTGTCTGCCCCGCTGTACAAAGTTGCATTCACACTTGCATTTGACTGCAACACAAAAATATATACAGCACACAGATGACCACGTTGTAGAGAAGAATTACCGGGAGGGCAGAAATTGCACGTGGATTTGCCTTCTTCTTCCATATACTTGCCATATCCACACAACTCGCATTCTGCCATACCCTCATTTTCGGCATACGATCCCACGGGACAAGCGTCACAGTCGTCTTCTATTTCAGTGCAATTGCTAAAACACACACACATACAAATCAATATAGTCACGACATGACCAAGAGTGTTGTGAAACATTGACGACAGTATGTATATGGAGTTAGTAGTTCTTATATACCAAAAAAACTTAACACGACAGTATAGTGTCAAAAAGTTACCCATGTCCGTTGATTAAAACAAGATGTAATTTAATCAATTGACCAAGATACAACAAGGCTTCAATACCCCTCAATAGACTGATTTTGAAAGTCGAACCACCATGGGCTTTCTGTGCGGACCCGTAGGGGCTAAATCGTAAGCAAACCAACAAATACCCATCACACTTTTCAGGATGCGTTGTATGGCTTTTTGTGCATTATATGGTGCAGAATGGACGCTGTGTGTGAATTTTTCCGAGACGCAGCTCTGTGCCCGGACTGCGCGCGTGAGGGGCGCTCTCTCCTTAACATGTGTTCGAAAGCACCGCTTCGATGAGGTGTGTTAGATAAGAAGAGTGTTCTGGCATGTGAATATGCAACAATTCTTGCAGAAACCCCCTTGGGTGTATGATCGTGGAGGCAACGTCCACCGCGCCCAACGGATCTTGTTGAGCCGCGCCTGCTCCTGCGTCACCTACAGCAATTGCAACATCTGTGATTTGCGGATGCATTATCAAGCACATCTCGCCTTGCATCATCTCGCGCAGTAGATTTCTCGTTGTATCAGAATGAGCGCTCAGGTGGTACAGAAAGCGAATGCACGGGTTCATTATCTCCGCATTGGACCGGTTTTTGTATACACAAGAAAAGGCATGTGTAATCGCCATGCTGATTGTGGTAGTTGCTTGGCCGTGGACCTGCAGAAGACACATCAGGGTGAACCCGTTTGCTTGCAGCGCTAGTGCATTTGGATTGCGATCCAACCAATACACAACCGATGTCATCAAACGAGCGTCGAGTGTGGTGTGTTCGCTGGTATGTGTCGAAAGTATGTAACTTAACATCAAAATACAACCCGGCGCGACTGTGTCGTTACACTTTGATCGCATCGTAATCATTTTTATCAGTGTTTGCTGCAGGGGAGCCCCGATTAGCATAACCATGCTCTGCAGTGCTGCCGGGCGCATTGGTTGGAAGAAAAAGTTTTGTAGCACCAAAATGATTTCATATTTCACATCCAGCCACATCCGGTCAACCTCCGACAACCCACCGGGTTGCGCTAATACTGTCAGCATCTGGCAAAACCTCTGAGGGATGTCTAGCGTTATGAGCAGGGAGTGGTGTTCTGGGTTGTTTTTACTGAAAGCGCCCAGAAACCGGACAAAGTATACACATTTTGAGTGTCTCTGTCCGTCCAATGGAGTACCCAAGTCCATTTCAGGCATAGATTGCATCCACGCGAGAAATGCCGGACCACACTCGCGGAATTCGTTCTGTCGGTCCATATTGGTACAATACTCGGTCATAAGTTCCGTTTTCAGCATGTCTCCGTCTACACACATTTGTGCGAGGATCCTTGCGATATTGTTATCGGGACTCAGGGCGTCGGCCCGAATCAAAGACACCAGAACAGACTGGGCCGTGTCTCTTGCAAGTTTCCATGAAAACCTCTGGGCAGCCATCATCACGGCAGAATTTTGCCGTTTGCCGTTGACAAGGACAGCCAGCAGAATTTTGTCAATACCCGTGATGCAAGGCGTGGCTTGTCGGTTTTGCAGGGCCAAAACATTGGCTTGTAATAAATGCTTCAATATCCGACAGCCACTACTCACCATTTCATGAGCGCTTGCTGACATGTCTTCGATGTCGTAGCTTGTAATACACAAAAGAACTTGTAACAAAATGAAATCGAGCCGACCGTCTGCTTTTCCAAACGCAAGTCGGAGGGGACGCGCTGCGCCCCATACATTCTGAAAATCGGGATCGACCAGACACGCTACGGAGAAACGTCGAGCAAGAACAACCATACTCTCCATGGCCGGTCTCGCCACTCTTATGTTGTTTGCGAATATTTCCAGGGCACGACACAGCACCATCGGCTCCATTTCGCAGTACAAGCCAGTGACTGCGTTCATGTTCTTCCGGGCGAGAATTTCACATGCGAGCATCTGTACCTGCAAGTTGCGGGGGTATGCGTGCATGATGCGCGTCAAAGCGTCCGTGAATCCATTTTCAATGAAGAGTAAAACAGGGCACGCCTTTAGCATCTGTAGGATACTTTGCTGCACTTCCTCAATCCCAGCGAATGACCGCATT
>Ga0209491_10004455_pt1 | contig 21630 bp, 12 predicted proteins | sample BON02_FD_187213 | JGI IMG/M metagenome (GOLD analysis project Ga0209491, IMG submission 187213) | Freshwater microbial communities from Lake Bonney liftoff mats and glacier meltwater in Antarctica - BON-02 (SPAdes) (version 2) | ecosystem: Environmental > Aquatic > Freshwater > Ice > Glacier... | reverse complement strand
TCGGTGACCTACGCCGCCGGCCAGGTCAACGTGGGCGACACCGTTTGGATCGCCCAAGGAACCTATCCCGAAAGAGTGCGCGTACGGGCCACCGGGGAGAAGGACCACCCGATCACCTTCCGCAACTTGCCCGGAGAAAAAGTGGAATTCACCAGCGGGGAAAAGCTTCTGAATTCCTCGTGGGTCCTCAATGGCAAGGATCACATTGTCATCGATGGCTTTTATCTCGGTCAGTTTCGATCGTCTGGAGGAGGAATCCAGAGCGTGCGGGTGATCACACTTTACGAAAGCAGCGACGTGACGATCTCCCGCTGTTTCAATGACAATCGCGGACGCGGCTATGGAAATGGATTTCTCACGGTCATGGGCGGAAAAAATGTGACCGTGTCCAATTGCGTCACCATCACGGGGTTTAACAGCATGGGTATAGCAGGTTGTCCGAATTTCCGCTTAGAGCATAGCGTCGTGGTCGTGCCCATGATTCAGTCCACCATGATCTCCATCGATGTTCGTTCAAAAGAACCGGACTACGTGGAGAATAATATTTTTACCGACAATTCCGTGTACAAACTGAAAGTTTGGTTCCAGGAATGGTATGGTCAGAACAATATTGTGGACAAAAATAATGCCTATTTCCCTCGGGTTTCCGACGAGGAGAAACAGCTGTTTTGGATCATGAATTTTAAAGAAAACGGAAAGAATCTCGGCCATGTCCGCATGAGCTTGGCGGAATACAAAAAGCGGGTGGCAAAAACCGATTCCATCATTGCCGATCCGCAGTTTGCCGGCCTGGCCAGACCGCATAAGGCCACACCTTATGGCCCGGACGGATTTCTGGGTAATATTGGTCCTCTGGATTTCCCTGACTTCTATGCCACCAACCCCGAGTTAGTGAAACGCGGGATCGGTTTGCAGCCGGAGGTCTTTGCCGATTTTGCTCACGACTCCGAGGTGGCCCCGAAGCAATGAAGATCAGAAGTCACTGGACAGGTTAATCAAAAGCCAAACCAAAATCATGAATAACACCCTCTCCAATCCGTTCTTTTTCGACGGGATACTGCCCGGTGAACCCGTCTGGCGGCCCCAATCTCAACGGATCGAATAATTTCTGATCCAATTCATCAGATGGCTACGAAAAGACTGATCAATTTGAGAACCGTGGTTCGTGATCATGGCGAGGTATTCCTTAGCTTTTATCTCGGCCCCGGGGCCCGCGAGAACACGGATCCGGCCGATTTTCGCATATTGCGCCGGGAGGAACCGGAATTTCAGTTCAATCGGGATGACGAAGAATATTTTGACGAAATTCCTGCAGCGGGAGCCGAGGTGATTTTCGCGGGAGAATTGGCGTTAAGCAGTCGGTACAAAGTGGAGTATTTGGATTGTACCGCAAAAATTGGGTGTACGTACTGTTACTGGGTTTCGGAGGCGAAAGACCAGGCCCTTCCTGTGGGACCCTGTGTCGTGAAAGTGAGAGATCGTCGGGTCTGGCAACCTTATGCGGAAATCCAAAAACGGCTCAGCGAACTGGGCGGCCAGTCCGTGCCTCCGGTGGAAGTCGAAAAGGTCGGAGAGACGGCCAAGCACCGCCAACTGGATGGTCTTCGCCTGGGAAATCGCGAACGGTTTGTGGCCTTGATCGGCGCGGTTCATGCCGGGGAATCAGGTCCGGAATTGATTGTTGCTGCGTTGGAAAAGCTCTTGAAGAACGATTCCGATCTTTTATCCCAGTGTGGCATCGCGGCTTTTCCCGCTGTCAATGTGGATGAACGGGAACGACAGGTGGCGGGGCTTCCCTGGTATCTGAGGACCAATGCCAATGGAGTGGACTTGAACCGCAATTTTCCGGCGGACTGGGAAACCGTGGAATACGGATATGGACTGGTCTCGTCCGATCCGGACTCGGTCACCTATCGCGGCCCCTATGCCGTTTCGGAAATGGAAACACAGGCGGTCATGCATTTCCTCGGAGACACCCGCCCCCTCGCGGTGTTTTCCTTTCATTGTTTGGCCGGCATTTGTTCCCCTTGGTTCATCACTTCCCGGTTTTCTCAGGAAGATGAAGCCTTCGTTGAAAAGTGCCGAAATCTGACCGCTGCCTACGCGCAGGGTTACTATGGAGATGGGCGGGAACCCCGCCTTTCACATGGTGCCAGTGCGGGAACTCTTCCCCATTGGATGTATCGGAATGGAGCGGTCCCCTGCTTTGATCTGGAATGGGACCAGGATGAGAAAACTCGACCCTGTCTTTCCGATCAGACGACCCCGGAGATGATTGAAGAATGCGCCGAGCAGCACTATCGTGGGATTCGGGAGGTGCTGAAAACCTACGCAGAAATTCGGGAATGATGAAATTGTAGGACCAACGTCACTACGCCGGAGGCATGACGAATCATCGCCAGGATCTTTCCTCTGCTCTCTGACGTCTGCATTTCCCTTAACTTCCTTTTCCATTTTATGAAAACTCCCGCTTTGTCTTTCTCGCTTCTCATCCTGGCCTTGGTTTTGGGCCTGGGGAATATTTCCGCCGCCGAGTATTTTGTTCGTCCCTGCGGGGATGATGCCGCCGTTGGGTTAAGCAAAATAGCCGCGTTTGCCACTATCCAAAAAGGAGTCGATGCGCTGGCGGCGGGGGACACCCTGACAATTGCGCCGGGCGAATACGCCGGAGGGGTTTCGCGGGACGGTCTCGGCAATCTGGAAGTCGAAACTACCATCCGGGCGGAGATTCCTGGAACGGCGGTTCTGCGGGGGGATGTGGCCGCCCCGGACTTTGTGCGATTTGGCGAGTCTCGGCACACCTATGTGGCGGACGTGGACGGAGACGTGCAGGCCGTTTATGAAGCGGATTCGCTCGTCGGACTGAAAGATCAAGTGAGCCGGAACGAAGTGGAATTTTCGCCCGGGAGTTTCTTTTTTGATCGGCCGGTCGGAAAATTGTACATTTCCACCACGGACATGCGTCCGCCGGAGGACCATGTCTATACCATCAGCACGATGGGCCAACATGGCCTAGCTTTGAAGTCCCCCAAGCGGGTGGTGGTGGAGGGGCTGGTTTTCAGGGGATTCTACAGCCTTGAGCCCCTGAAAGATTCCCGCCCGCAATATGTCGTTTGGGGTCTTTATCTGGAGGAACCGGTCGATTGTGTCATCCGGGATTGCACCGCGTTTTTGAATGGAGGCGGACTCCTGGTCGTTTCGGGCGATGGGGGAGGGAATCTCATTGAGGACTGCGTCGGCTATGGCAATGGATCACCCCATAATTCGGAAGGCGGAAATGTGTCGGTCTTTGGAGCGAACAACGACACGATCCGAAATTGCATTGGTTATCGTTCCCGCGGCACAGGGGTGCGGATTTATGGCACCGCCCGGGGAAAAAATCTCATCGAAGGGTCGCTGGGTTGGGGCAATGGCGGACCGGATTTGGGCATGAAGGGCGGCGGGTTGGAGATCGACGGCCTGGTAAAAAACTCCATCGGGTTGGGGATTCTTCCCGGCCATCATCTTTCCCACAATTTAATCGGAAAAAAGTTGCTCTATCTGACACCGGAGGAACTCACGAGGGACAATGTGTTTCTGTCCGGGGAGAATATTTCTGAAAGGCGCGAATTTGCCGACCCGGTGAATTTTGATTTTCGGCTCCAGTCCACCTCCAAGCTCCGAAAGACCGCTCCCGATGGGAGTGACCGCGGACCGCTTCCCTATGAGGCCAATGTCTATTTTGTTCGAGCGACGGGCAATGATGAGAAAGATGGCCTCTCACTCCGTAACGCTTGGCAGACGGCCGGGCGGGCCCTGCGGGATCTCAAGCCGGGAGATACGGTCTATTTTGATGACGGTGTCTATGCCGGTCCCTTGAAGATTTCGGTCGGTACTCCCGGGGAGGCACCGATTTCCCTTCGCGCCCGGGGATTGTCCCAGGTGGTGTTTTCCGGTCCGGTGACGGTGGAGTCCAGCTCCGGTCTCACCTGGAAACGGATCAATTTTTCTGGAGAGGTTAAGGTTACCACCAGCAAAGAGATCGGGTTCATGAATTGCCGATTCTATGCGGAGAAGGTCGGCTTGGAGGCTGAAGGAAGCACTCGGCTTCGGATTGAACATTGTCTTTTCACCGGATCAAGCGAGGCCGGGCTTTCCCTCCGCGACACCAGCGATCTGACTCTGAGTAGTTCCGTTTTTGACAACCGTGAGGGAGTGGGGATTCGGATTTTGGAGGGCAAAGAATCCTGGTGGAAGGGCCTGGCGGACCGACTCGCTGGGCTGGAGGAAGCCCCGGCGGCAAAAGTTAGCCTGGGAGAGATTGTCACCTGGAGCGACTACAATGCCTACGCCCGCCCGGCCTCGGCCTGGTCGGTGGCTGGGCGGAAGCTTTCCCTTGAGCAATTGCAGACGGCTCAGGATCGCTACTCGTTGGCCCGGGATGTTGATATTACCCGGCGCGACAGCATCCCCTTTCTGAACAATAGACCGACCTTCGCCGCCCGGGACGCCGCCGGTCAGAATATCGGGTTTCATCAGGAACTTGAGGGTCGTAAGCTCTTCATGAGCAAACCCCAGGTGCATTCGGTCAGCGCGACCACCGCCAATATCGAATGGTTGGTTTCGGTGGGGGCGGACTGTGAGGTGGGCTGGGGGGAAACCCCGGAATGCGAGAACAAGAAAAACTTCAAAATCGAAACGTTTGAAGACCTGCATCGGTCCTTCAGCCTGTGGGGACTGAAGCCGAACACCAAATACTACTTCCAGATTCGGGAGATCAAATGGAATAGCTATCCCCCGAGCCTTGAAGCCGAGGCTGTCGATCCGAACTACGAAGTGATCGCCTTCACGACGGCGGCGTCGGACCCCGCCCCCCGCAGCTATTATGTGGCCCCGGAGGGAAGCGATACAAATAGTGGTCTGGATTTGAATGCAGCCTGGAAGACCGTTTCCCACGCCGCCTCCGTGGCCGCACCGGGGGATACGGTGTTGATTGCGCCCGGAACCTATGTGGAGAAAGTCCGGGTCCGCAATACCGGGGAGGAGGGCCGGCCGATCACCTTCAAGAGTCTCCCGGGGGGGCGGGTGATCTTCGACGGGGAGCATCGTCGGCTGAACAATGCCTGGGTCATCAATGGGAAAGCTCATATCACGGTGGACGGGTTTTATTTTTACAACCACCGGGGAGAACCGGGAGGCAATAGCTCCACCCGTCTCTTCAATGTGTTGGCAAGCCGCGACATCCTCATCCGGCGGTGCCTCATGGATGGCCGCGGTGGAGGAGCCTATCCGGCCTCCTTCCTGACCGCCTGGACGACCGAAAACCTAACCCTCTCAAACTGTGTCTCCATCCTCGCGCCCGACGGAGTGGAGGTTAGCGACTGTCCGGGGTTTCGGGTGGAACACAGCGTCTTCATCCTCACCATGATCTGCAATGTCAAACTTGGGACCGCCGCGACGTTGGAGAGCAATATTTTTTGCGACAGCGGCGCCTTCAAGTCCGAACAGAACATTCAAGTCGCTTCGTTAGGTAACCCGCAAGCCGTGGTTGATCGAAATAATTGCTACTATTTCCGATTGCCCACTGAAGAGCGGACGGCCTTCTTTGTTCCCACCTTCCCTCGGGATTGGGACAACCCCTGGGAGCGAATCACCCTGCCGGCCTTGAAGCTTCGGGTTGAAGGCAACGATTCCATCGTGGCCGATCCGGATTTTGCCATTTTGAAAAGCCTCCCGCCGGAGAAGCGCACCCCCTTCTCGGTCGATGCGTTGTACTCCTACGGAATCGGACTGACCTTCTCCGACTTGTTCACCACCAACCCGGAACTAATCAAGCGGGGGATTGGATTGCAGCCAGAGGCATTTGCCGATTTTTCTTCTGGTTCTGCGCCTTCGACGAAGTAATCGCATCCTCGGAATACTTTCCATCGCATCGCCTGCCTGCTGCGGGAGCCGTGAATAAGCTATGAATGGAACATTCCGGACCTCGCTTTGGTTATCAGCGCATCTAATGCGTCTGTCTTTGATATCACTATTAGCGTCTTCTCGAATGCGAAAAGCGGAACCTTTAGCTTTCTCCCTGGAGACAGGGCCTGCCGGGCAACAATGCCGAATTGTTAATTCGACATCCCTACGCCAGAAGCTTTGATCTCCAAGAATTAGTCGTCAGACCCCTGGCTTGTCTGCGATTTTGGACTCCAGCCGATTTCTTGAGTCTCAGACCTCCTGATCCATGGGAATTAGGATGAGCCGACGAACTGAAAAATCAGCCGTAATTCGGTTCCAGGAAAAATGGTTTCCGTCGCCGTGAGTTCCTCGCAAAGGTGGATGATGACGGCATCGTGGACTTGAGCGGTAAGCCGATGCAGGCGGACGGTCAGTGTGCCGTCTTCCGAGTTGGGTTCGAGGTCGGCGGCAGAGGTGTAAAGTTGACGCATGAGGGAGCGGGCGTCGTCTTCCCGCTTCATGTGTTCGCGTGCTAAGGATACCATAGCGGTCTCCGCTCGGTAGGAGATCATCTTGATCGTATCCACGAAGTGCTTTCTCTCGCTGGAGAGTGCGAGGAAGCGGTCTTCGGGAGGGAGGTTCCCGATCTCGATGTGCTTGCCGACAGCCTTTCGCTGGGCCTTGAGGGCCTCGATGAAGGTGTCTCGTTCCTGGATCGCTGCTTGGAGAGCCGCTTTGGCATACTCCCATTTTGCGATATCGGCGGGTTTGGGGTCTTCGGGCAGATCAAGCGCACCGAAATTGGCCAGTTCTCGGATGCGCTTGCCGTTGTGGTGGCGCACCTGAGCGTCGAGGGCTCGCCAGCGAGGGTTGACGACCCTTGTGGTATCGGGAATCGGCTCGCAGCCATACTCGGCAAGTTGGTCTAATCCAAAGTGTTGTCGTGAGTAACGGAAGAAGTTCTCCTGACACCATCGAGCGAACATGCAGGCGGCCATTCGCATAATGTCGCCCCGATAGTCGGTGCAGATGATCGAGCTTTGTGTGCCGTTTGCCGTGCGTCGTCGGATCTCGCGCACCCACAGTCCGTTGGAGAGACAGGTGCCGCGCTCGGCGAGTTCCATCTCCACTTCCTGGCCATGGACGAGCGTAACCTTGTGCGTGCGGAACTCAGTCTCCGGCCACGGATCGCCGGGGAACTTATGGTAACTAAGAATGGCGATGCGCTTTTTTTTCATCTCAGCAAAGAAGGTCGGCGAATAGCCTTCGCGGTCGAAAACCAGAGTGAAGCGACTGGAGAGCGGGTCGGACTCCAGCGCAGCAGCGTCGGGCTGGCCGGGGGCTTCAAGTTCGAGCCGGGGGACGATCTTCTCGCGCAGCACGGAGATCATGCCGGGATCGACGGGATGGGTGACGACAAAAAAGGGTTGCCCGTCCATGGCATTGATCCAGTAGTCGGTCGTCCCTCGCTGACAGAGCTTCTCGCGGGCGATATAGCGGCGAGGGAGTTTGGTCAGCTTGCCGTGATAGACGCGCACGTGGCCGTCAGCGTAGAAGACGCCAGCACTCTCGGAAGATTGCTCCCCCATCCATTGCTTCGCCAGCGTTCCACTCCAGACCGCAGCCTGCCCGTTCTTCGAGCAGAGCGCACTGATCTTTTCGCGTAGGGTGCGCACCTCAGGGATGCGGTCGAGTCCCATGAGCTTGCCCCATTCCCCCGGCGGCTGGTAGCGCAAGGCTTCGAGCGAGCGGATGCGTGCCAAGGCCATGAAGGCAAGCAACAGGAAGATGCTTTCCAAGCGATAGAAACTCTCGGGCATGGAAAAGAACTTGCGGCTGTGGGCAAGCAGACCGTTCTGTAGCAGCGCAGGCAGGGCGAGGACCACCCCGCCGCCGGGCACGTCGACGGCCCGCTCAAATTTGATGGCGGCACCTCCCCGAAGCTCGCCCACGGCCGCAGCGACACGCTCAAGGGTGCGCGTGGTGCCGCAGCCCAGCGGGGCCTGGCTGTCGGCTACACTGCGCTCGCTCTTGGTTCGCCCACAGACGTCGTCCTCAGATTCAGCACGGTCTTTTTTTTAGAACACGCTTCTGGAGACGACCAGCGTGGATGGCCTTGTTCAGCGTGTTGACGAGCACTCCGAGACGCTTCGCCACCACGGACTCCTCGGCCCCCGTGTCAAGCAACTCCTGGGCCTGAACAAGCACCGCTGGCGTCAGCTTGCTGCCTTGGCGCCGTTTCGGTGGAGCGAAGAACGCCTTCGGCCCGCCCTCGCGGTAGAGCTTTGCGTAACGCTTCACCGTTATCAGAGGCACGCCAAACGCACTCGCAATCTGGATCTGCGTGGCATTGCCATTGATAACCAACTGACTGCTGAAGAAACGGAATGTCGCCAAATCTCCGCACTCGTGAACGAACATCGGCAAATGGCCATTGAAGTAGATGACCTCTCCGTCCTTTCGCTGGAAAGCGATCTCTCGCGTGATCTCTGTGGTCCCTTCGGGGAAGATCGGAAGCTGGGCTTGCGGCATCTCCTTCTTATGCCCGCTCTCGCGCCAAAAGTCACCAGCCCACCTCGCTCCCAACCGTCGGATCGTGGCTCATCGTTTTTCCCAGACCTCTAACCCTTCACTGCGGTGGGTCAGGAGGTCTGAGTCTTAGAAAAATCGATTCGAGAATCCGTGCAGTTTGAAACGATGGAATAAATTCCAAAGGCGGGGCCACCCTGGTGTGTGAGCGCGGATATGACGGAGCCCGCGAGATCTTCGGAGGAGACGAGGATACTCGGCATCGGATTCAATTCGCGCTTTCTGATGTTATGGGGAGCGATCTTTTGGCCAGCCGGATGTCCAAATCGCAGGCAGTACACGGTCAGGCCATGACGCCGGGAAAAATATTCTCCCAGATTCTCTCCCCACATTTTAGTGACGGCGTAGAAATTAGCCGGGCGGGGTGCAAGGTCATCATGAAGCTCCGCGTACCGGGGCAAGCCGATCAGGATCGCCAGGCTGCTGGCAAAGACAAACCGCTTCACCCCGGCGGCCCGGGCGGCTTCGAAAAGATGGTAAGTGCCACGGACATTAACCTCGATCGCCAAGTCGTTGAAACGGAGGTATTCCGCGCCTTCGTCGGCGTCAAAAAGTTGATCGTCATGGACCACTTCACGGAGGGAAACAATGGCCAAATGAACGATTGCGGCCACGCCTTCCATGGCGGCTTGCACGGCAGAGAAATCCGTTATGTCCAGCGCGTGAACCTTTCGGCCTTGGATCTCGGTGGCTTGACGGTCCGTCAATAGCAAATCGAAATCTGCTGGGAAAAAGGGAAGAATCCTTTGGGCAATTGCACCGCTGGCACCAGTGATCAGAATTTTGGGATTCATTATTCAACAGAATTGGAATTAATCCGGTCGGACTTCAAGTGGATTATCAGTATTCGAGGGTCTCCAGGTGTTGGGCGTCCTTCTCCGACATCTTCACCACTCGTTCCGAGCCGAGGGGTCTTCGGATTAGATCGTTGGTTAACGGTTAACCTCAGTAGACTTTGTATTCTGTGGACCCGCCCCATAAATCATGTTCGATTCCATCAATCAACGAGTGAAAAAATGAACAAGAAGTCGTCCGACACCCCCCGCCCACTCAAAGAGTCCGTCGCTCTAACCGTCGATTTTTCAGACCTTATGGGCGAGATCCGTCCGCTACACAGCGTGAACATGGGGCCGATATCCCTCGGAGGCGTGATTGATCTTTCCGAGCACCATCGGGAGCTGGGTTTCCCGCTGACCCGCACCCACGACGCCCTTTTCGGTCTTCCGGGCGCAATTGATGTGCACTGTGTTTTTCCGCTTTTCGATGCTGACCCCGAAGATCCTGCCAATTACACCTTTGGGCTTTCTGACGACTACGTGAAGTCGATTATTGATGTCGGCTCCAAAGTGTATTACCGGCTCGGAGAGACGATCGAACATCACCGCATCCGGAAGCACTACTCCAATCCCCCAGAGGATTTTGATAAATGGGCCCGCATCTGCGTCAATATCGTCCGGCACTACAACGAGGGGTGGGCCGGCGGATTTCATCATGACATCCAGCATTGGGAGATCTGGAATGAAGCCAGCAACCCACCGTGTTGGACCGGCACGATGGAAGATTACTATCGACTCTACGAGACGGCTGTCCGTGCGCTGAAGGCGCACAATCCGAAGCTGAAAGTGGGCGGTCCCGCGACCGGCGACTACGACGGGATTGCCAATGATCCGTTTGGACGGGGATTTTTGGATTATGTGCGCGCACGGGATGTCCCCCTTGATTTCTACTCCTGGCACGCCTATCCGGATCACCCGGCAAAAATTCTCCAGCGCGGGTTGGCGGCTCGAAAGTATCTCGACGACCATGGATTTTCCCATGTCGAGAGTCATCTGAACGAATGGAATCTCAGTTCCTATGGCTGGGATTTTATGACTGATTTGGCGGGCCTGGCAGAAAGAACGTTTGCTAATTCCAGCGGTCCCCAGGGTGCCGCGTTTATTGCCGGGGTTCTTACGCTCCTCCAGGACGCCGGGGTGGACGAAGCGCACTTCTATTGGGGCCGCGAAGGTTGGTGGGGACTTTTCGACCCGTATTGCCGTCCCTTGCCGAATTTTTATGCCTTCTTAGCCTTCAAAAAACTGATTGATTTGGCTCCGCGCCGTGTCCGCACCAACGGCGGTGATCCCGCCACGGGTTTGACCGCGCTCGCTGGCATTTCCGGCGACGATTCGGCCGCAGCCATCCTCTTGAGTAACTTTGATAACGCCACGACGATGGTTGATTTATCTTTGCACGGACCTTGGCAGGGGGCGACAGATTGCGAAGTGGCCCTGGTCGATGACCAGCGCCGCTTGGATGTTGTCAGCCAAAAACAGGTTTCCATGGGCTCGGTCGTGCAGATCCCTCTTCCCGCCGGAACGGTTTGCCTTGTCACGCTGAGAAAGAATTCCCTTGAAAAAAATTAAACAACTCAGTTTTGGCACTGAAACCGGCACCCGAGAGCGCACCGCAAAAAAATCCATTATTTTGACCCCTCTATCCCTTCCCCTCAATCTCTTCCTCTAACCTGTTATACCGTTTCCCATGAAAAAACTCCTCTCCCTCTTGCTCGCTTGTGTTTCTCCTGTGTTGATTTCCTCTCTGGGGGCGGCGGATCATTTTGTCTCTCCCCAGGGTCTGGACACCAATCCGGGAACTAGCCGGGATGCCGCTTTTCTCACCATTCAAAAAGGCGTCGATACGCTGGCTCCGGGAGATACGCTCAATATTGGTCCCGGAGAATACCACGAACTGGTCGCCCGCAAAAATCTGGGCGCGGCGGGTAAGACCACCACCATCCGCGCGGAGATCCCCGGTACCGTCTTGCTGCGCGGCGATGTGGTTGCCCCGGTGTTTGCTCCGGTGGGGGGACTTTCCCGCGTCTTTGTGGCGGATTTCGATCAAGCCGTCCAATCGGTCAATGAGGTGGACACGCTCACTTTGTTGGAGCCAATGCCTAATGAAGAAGAACTGCAGCTTCGCCCGGCCAGTTATTTTTATGACGACCAAGCCAAAAAACTTTACATCTCGACAAGTGACTTCCAAGCGCCGGATCAACATGCCTACACGATTTCCGTCCTTGGTGATAATGGATTGTTTTTGACTGAACCTGTCGGAGTTGTCCTTGATGGTCTGGCCGCGACAGGATTCAACAGCTCGCGGGAAGTTGCATCTTCGCCGGGCGGTTTTGCCATTTGGGGTATTCTGCTTTTCAATCCGAACGATTGTGTAATTCGAAATTGCACCGCCTATCTCAATGGCGGAGGCATCGCCGTCCGGAACGGAGACAAGAGCCGGAACAATGTCATCGAGTATTGTACCGCCTACGGAAATTACTCTCCGTTTGGAGGTTCCGGCGGCAATATTCTCTTCTTCTCGCCCAAGGACGGCGTCATTCGACACTGCCTGGCCTATCGTAGCACCGATTTCGGATTGCGTCTTTATGGACAGGGCATGGAGGGAGTCAACGCCATTGAAGACTCGCTTGGCTGGGGCAACTCCGTCGATCTTTTCATCAAGGGAGGCGGAACCTTGGGAACAGCCCGCCGGTCGATTGCGGTTGGAGCCGGCAACTTGCACAACATGGAAAATGTACTCATCGGGCGCGGCAACGCCTATGTCGGGGTCGAGGAAACTCCCAAAAACAGCATTCGGTTGAAAGGAAAAAACCTGAACCCGCGCTTGGAATTTGCCGACCCGGAGAACTTTGATTTTCGGCTGCAAAGCACCTCCCAATTCCGTGAGGCGGGCCCCGACGGGACCGATCAGGGACCGACCCCCTATCAAGCGAACGTCTTTTTTCTCAAACGGGGCGGCGATGACAGCGCGGACGGACTTTCGATTAAGAGCGCCTGGAAAACCCTCCCTCGGGCGATTGAAAATCTCAAGCCCGGTGACACTCTCTACCTGGAACCGGGAACCTACGAGGGCGATATCACTTTGAAGGGCGGAACCTCCGGCGGCCAGGCCATTACCATTCGTGGACGGGGCAAAGGCCCGGTCTTCCTTGAGGGAGCCGTCTCCATTGCAAACGCGACAAACCTCGTTTTAGAGCGCATCGCCTTTGCGCAGTCCGTCACCATCACCGACAGTCAATCGGTGCGGTTGTTGAATTGCCGATTTTTCGGAGCGCCGACGGGATTGACGGTGGAAAAATCGCCTGGCCTGCGGTTGGAACACTGCGAGTTTTCTGGATTCGTCGATGCTGGATTAAAGATCACCGAAGGGAAGGGTGTCTTTCTTCGCAGCAATCTCTTCGACAATGCGCAAGGATTCGCTGTCGTCTGGGAGGGGGCGGGTTCGTCAGCCGAAGCCTTGCTTTATAGCGATTATAATACTTATGCCCGGACTGCCACCTCCTGGCAAAAAAACGGGGCCGCAGTTCCCTGGGCTGATTGGCAAAAGCTCCACGATCAACATTCCCAAGAGGTCGCTCCCGTCTTTGAGACTGCCAAAGGGGTGCCTGCTTTGGCCAACCCGGGCTCGTTTGCAGGGCGTGGGGGATTAGGCAAACCGGCCGGCACCTATCGCGATTCGCTCGACGAGATCGAGACCATGACAAAGCCCGAGGTTCATTCCGTCAGCGCGACCACGGCCAACCTGGAGTGGATGGTTTCTGATGAATTGGTTTGCAGTCTGGCCTGGGGCGAGACCCCGGCTTGCGAAAACACCTTGGATTATACCGTGAACCAGTTTGGAAGTTTCAGCCTCACGGGTTTGAAGCCCGGCACGACGTACTATTTCCAGATCCGTGGGTTAAGTTACCTTCCGTTCAGTCAAACCCGGGCCACAGGGCCGGCACAGGTGGAAAATCCTCAATTTGAGACGATCACCTTCCGCACAGCCGAGGCGGTCACCGCCCCGCAGGAATACTATGTCGCCATGGATGGGAACGACACCAAGGACGGACTTTCCCGCGCCAAGGCTTGGCGTTCGGTGGCTTACGCTGCCAGCAAGGTCAATGTGGGCGACACTGTCTGGATCGGGAAGGGAACCTATCCCGAACGAGTGCGGGTGCGGGCGACCGGGGAGAAAGATCACCCGATCACCTTCCGCAGTTTGCCCGGAGAAAGGGTGGAATTCACCAGCGGGGAGAAACTTCTGGAGTCCTCCTGGGTCCTCAATGGCAAAGACCATATTGTTATCGATGGGTTCTATTTTGGTCAGTTCCGTATGAGCGGAGACCAGGTCATCTCACTTTATGAAAGCAGTGACGTGAAGATTTCCCGCTGTTTCGATGACAATCGAGGACGCGGATATGGACCCGGGTTTCTCACGGTGAAGGGAGGGAAAAATGTGACGGTCTCTAATTGCGTCACCATCACCGGATTCAGCAGTATCCAAGTGGGGGAGTGTCCCAACTTCCGTCTCGAGCATAGTGTGATCGTCGTGCCCATGATTGACTCCACCAAGATCAGTGCGAAGAGCGCACCGAACTTCATCGAGAATAATATCTTTACCGACAATTCTTCTTATAAGGTCACTGTCTGGTTCCAGTATTGGGCAGGACAGAAAAACATTGTGGACAAAAATAATGTCTATTTTCTCCGGGTTCCCGACGAGGAAAGGAAGCAATTCTGGATGATGAGTTTTGAAGAGAACGGAAAGATCCTGGGGCATGTCCGCATGAGCCTGGCGGAGTATAAAAAGCGGGTGGCGGACACCGACTCGATCATTGCTGATCCGCAGTTTGCCGGCCTAGCCAAACCGCATGAAACCAGACCGTATGGCCCGGATGCGTTTCTCGGAAAATTCGGCGCGGCCGATTTCCCCGACTTCTATGCCACCAATCCCGAGGTGGTTAAACGCGGGATTGGTCTCCAACCCGAGAAATTTCAGGACTTTCATTTTTCGTCCATTAAACCGAAGGAACAGCCCGCAGAATAGCAGGTGATGGTTACTCTGCCATTTGGACTCTGGTGATCATACGCGCCCGCGGAAAATCAACCTTCAGTATTTGGCTTGATACCATTTCCACTTCGAGCCTTCTTCCGCCGCCATTTGTTGGACGTGGCCATCGAGGAAGACGACATTAAATTTCCCCTGATGCCGGGGACTAGGCGATGAAGGCAAAGGATTGCCATTGACGATGGCATCGGAAATCGGGTTAGCTTCGTTAGGCCGTCCATCCGTAACCAGAAAAAGAGACGCTGCATTTCGAATTTGCATGATCTTTGGTCTGGGAAGGTTGCCGTCGTGGTCGGGATTGGCTGCGTTTGCAGCCAAACCGGCAGCCCACGAGCTCCGCGAAGTGGTGAAGGCGGTGTAATTGTACCCGTAACTGCTGAACTTGTTCGATCTGTCATCCGGCCCGGTCGGTTCATAAGGTCGGTTCTTTGGCACGAGCTTCACATTTGGGTCGCTCGGACAGTCAAAAACCGGTGACATGGGACCCGCATAGTCGGGCGAGCCGAGATAAGGCGCCAAAAAGGTCATCCAGGACCATGGCCCCCTGCGCACTCGCTCCGAAACCGGGTCAAAAAACGCCGCGTTCACATGGGGTGGTCCATATTCGTAATCGGACATGTAAGCGCGCATGGCGCTGCCAATGACCCGTAAGTTGGCCAAGCATTTCGCTTCCTTCCCCGCGTTGGCCACCCTGTTGACACCGGCCATGAGCAAGACGGAAAGTACCGCCACGATCGCCAGAACGGCAAGTAACTCGATGAGAGTGAATCCTCCCGCCGCCAGGCGACGCGGGTAACTTCTCCGAAACGATGAAGACGAATCGCAAAGAGGATAGGTGAGCCGGTTGGCACCATCGTAACTGGAAACCGGAATATGTTTTTTCGTCATAGGAGCACTCTATAATTTCATCGAAAAAAGGTCGGCGTCTTGGAGGACGAATCGCATCCGAGTCCCCGCTGGGGCGGTCTTCAAAGTGGAGTTCCCCTTCCATTTCACCACCGCGTTGATGCTATCGCCGGTGAGCGGCTCGCAATCCTCAAGGAGGAAGCCTTCCAGCGGCTTCCCTTCCGCATCCTGAAGTTCCACTCGCACCGAGCCGCCGGACGCCGTCCGGAAGTTGAGGACCAATTCTGTTCCCGCTCCCACCAGAGGCTTGGTCAACAACTCGCCGCCGTTGGCACCCGCGTGGACGCTGACAAATCCATCCAGGCGATAGACAAAACGCCTGACCCTCGTGGGACTCACTTTGAGGCCGCCTTCGGTCGCATAGACCGACATTTCTTCTGGGTGGCCGGGAAGCTGCACGAGCCCCCAGGCCATGTAGTTACTCCGGTTACCGTCACGGTTAGATGGAGCCGTGGTCGGAATAATCGGTTCGTCCCAACGTTCGAAGACCACCCCGTCGCGGCTGCTCATGAAGAGCGGCTGCGTCTGATAGAACTTCGGCGGAGTTTGTTTCCCTTTTTGAATAAATTGCGTGGGGAACCCGATGAAAAGATGGGGAGCCCGGAAGTAAGGCATGATGGCATTGGTGTAAAGTTGCACCTTGTCCTCCCATTCCAAATCATCCGGATTGGGCTTGCCCGGATAGGTCAGGTCGGTGTGATTTTCCCAGGTGGCAAAGTCCTGAGAGGTGGCGGTGCGGATCCCGCGGACCGCTTTGGTGTTAATCCGCCAATACATCCGGTATTGGTTCCGGGCCGCGTCCCAGAAGGCGAGGTTCTGGGAATCGAAGGTGCCATCTGAGACCAGGGCCTTGTCAGCGATCATGGACCAATGGAGTCCGTCGGCGCTTTGGAACCCACGGGGTCCGCCCTTGCCGCCGATGGCCTTGTAGCGGGCCTCGGGAGCCGCCGCCGGGTTTTCATCTTTGAAGGGGGACAAATTATGAGCGGCCGAGTCTCCCATCCAGACAATGTTGTTCTCTTTCGAACCGTCCCAGGAAAACTGGTTCAGCGTCGGTCGAGTCCAATGGATCCCGTCGGCACTCTCCGCCACGCAGATCACCTCTCGTTTCTCCAAGGGCTTAGGGATTTCGCCTTCCTTCTCCGCTTTGGGTGGCTCGGTGAATTCGGAGCCTCGATAATACATCCGATAAACGTCCCCAGCCTGAAAGACCGTGAAATAGGCTGAGGTATTCCCTTCCCAGGGAGCATCGGTGGTGAAAACCACCTCCTTGGGCTCAGGCTTTTGCAGCACCTTCTCGGCCCCACCGCTCAGTTGGTCGATCAGGTGGTCGTCGGTGAAAAGCTGAAGGGGATCTTTGAGTTCAATCGGCTGAGCATGAAGGCCCAGAGGCAGGATGGTAGCCAACACTCCCAGACGAAGGGCGGGAATGATCGAGGATTTTCGGGTGAGGACAGATGGTTTCATAATGTTTTCGGGAGAGTTCAGATTAGATACACAGCGGTTTAACTTAAGAGATTTTTATCGATCAGCGATCCTAGGGGAGCATACGCGCCTCCCCAAAAAAAATCATAATTTCATCGAGAAGAGGTCAGCGTCTTGGAGGACGAATCGCATCCTGAGTCCGGCGGGGGCGGTCTTCAAAGTGGAGTTCCCCTTCCATTTCACCACCGCGTTGATGCTATCGCCGGTGAGAGGTTCGCAATCTTCGAGGCGAAATCCCTCCAGCGGTTTTCCGTCCGCGTCTTGAAGTTCCACCCGCACCGAACCGCCGGAGCCCGTCCGGTAATTAAGAACCAATTTTGTTCCCGATGCCACCAGGGGCTTGGTCAACAACTCGCCGCCGCCGGCTCCAGCGTAGACGCTGACAAATCCGTCCAGACGATAAACGAAGCGCCGCAGCCTGGTGGGACCAAATTGATGCCCGGCCTCGGTGGCATAGACGGACATTTCCTTAGGCTGTCCGGGAAGCTGCACCAACCCCCAGGCCATGTAATTGCCCCGGTTCCCTGCCCGCTGGCTCGGAGCCGTGGTCGGAATGATCGGTTCGTCCCAAAGCTCGAACCTCACCCCATCGCGACTGCTCATGAAAAGCGGCTGGGTTTGATTTAGCTTGGGCGGGTCTTGCTTCCCCCTGGGAATGTATTGAGTGGGAAATCCGATGAAGAGATGCGGGGCCCGGAAGTAGGGTCTAACGGCATTGGTATAGAAATGGACCTGGTCCATTTTGTCCAACACGTCGGGGTCAGCCTTCCCCGGATAGATCAGGTCGGTTTCATTTTCCCAGGTTGCAAAGTCCTTGGAGGTGGCCGTGCGGATCCCTCGGACCTCGTTGAGGTAAATTCTCCAATACATCCGGTATTCGTTTCGGACGGTGTCCCAGAAGGCGAGGTTCTGTGAATCGAATTTTCCTTGGACCTTAAAAACCTCCCTACTATTCACGGACCAATGGAGCCCGTCCGCGCTTTTTAGTCCGCGAGGAAAATGACCCTTGCCGCCAACGGCCTTGTAACGCGCCTCGGAGGTCGCCACCGGATTTTCGTCTATGAACGGGGTGAAGTTATGAGCGACAGCTGAGCCCATCCAGATGATGTTGTTCTCCTTCGATCCCTTCCAGGGAAACTCGTTGACCGTCGGCCGTATCCAGTGGACGCCGTCCCGGCTTTCTGCCACGCAAGTCGTTTCCGGCCTACTCTTCCATTTGGAAGGATCTCCCTCCTTCTCTGCTTTGACCTTCTCGGGAGCATCGGATCCGCGATAGTACATCCGATAAACGTCTCCATCCTGAAAGACCGTGAAATAGGCTGAGGTATTTCCTTCCCAGGGAGCATCGGTCGTGAAGACGACTTCCTTGGGCTGAGGTTTTTGTAAAACCCTCTGAGCTTCGCCACTGAGTTTTTCGATCAGGCAGTCGTCGGTAAAAAGCTGGAGTGGATCTTTGAGTTCAATCGGCTGGGACCGAAGGCTCTCGGGGGCGAAGACGCATACCATTCCGAGATACAACGTGGAAATGAGCGGAAACTTTCTGGAGAGGACAGATGGCTTCATAATGTTTTCGGGAGAGTTGTGGGTTGCTAAAAATTCGATTCAGCAAAAAAAATTTCAACCACAGATTGCGCAGATTAACACAGATAGAATGCGTAATGAGTTGAATTGTTTTCATTTCATCATCTCATCGACGGTTGGCTTGATGGCCTGATACCACAGCTTGTATCCCTCTTCATTAGGATGAAGAACGTCCGGCATGATGGTCCGGGGGAGCTTCCCCTTGTCGTTGAGGAAAACTTCGGTGATATCCAAGAAGCGAGTTTTGTCGCCTGCGGCCAAGGGGGCAATGAGCTTATTGATTTCGGTGATTTTCTTCCGCATGGGATCGGTGGGGTTATCGCCCCGCGGGAAAACTCCGACGAGAAGCACTTTCGTCTCGGGCAATTTCTCATGCACGGCCTCGACAATTTTTTTGATCCCGGCCGCCACCCATTCCGGTTTCTCTTCCGTCCGGCTTCCTCCGATGTTGTTGGTGCCAATCATTATCACCGTCACCTTGGGGTGGATGCCGTCCAACTCACCGTGGGCGATCCGCTCAAGGACATTCTCGGTCCGGTCTCCGGGGACGCCAAAATTGGCGGGATGCCAGGGGGCCATCCGTTCCCAGGAGATCGGTCCTTTGGTCGGCCACCAGTAGATGATGGAATCGCCGAGCAGGAGAACCCCGATCCCGCCGGCCGCCTTGCGGCTGACGATATGTTCATAGGCCTTGGGAGCCTTCAACTTGGACGGGGTGATGGCGGTCTCTGAGGTGCGGAGCGGGATGACCCGCTTTTTCGGAGTGGCGGAAGACTGGGCTGTCGCCTCAGCGGGGACCGCTCTGGGAGGCGGGGTGGGTTCCTGGGCCGATGCGAAAGAAGGGAGGGTCAGGGCGGCCGTCAGAAAAAATCGGATGAGAGAGGGTTTCATCGGGTTGGGATGTTTGAAACCAAAGATGCCGGATTCGTCTCGGTTTGGGGAGCATACCCGGCCCGGGTGTGGTTCCTCGGCGGCTCGCCGAGGAATTGGTCCGGCGAGCCGCCGAACCATGCACGCGGGCCGCGTGCGCTCCCCGATCTCCAGACCGGAGGCGTCGTTTAGCACAACTGGCGGCGGGTGGTGCGCAGGCGGAAGAGCATGAAGCCGAGGCCCAGACCGCAGAGCACGACCGTGGAGGGTTCGGGGACAACCAAGGCATAGTCGCTGGCGTGATTGAGGACCGCCCAACCCTGTCCGGAAGCCGTGTCGTAGCCGTAGGCTCCGAGCATCGTGGCGGCGTCGAAGGTGCCTCCGTTGTTGGAGAGGAAGGCATCCCAGGTGGTGGTGTAGGCTCCCGCGAGTCCACCCGATCCGGTGTTGCCGTCCGTGGCCAAAGTCCAAGCTCCGCTGTCCAGCCAGGCCAGGTAGGCCCCCGGGTCGGAACCGGCGGTGTCGAGCTGAAGGACGAAGGTCCGGTCGGTCGTGATATCAAGCGAAAGATTGAAGACATCGGAAATCCGGGTGCCGTCATTACTGGCGGCCGAGGTGCTGGCAAAGGCCATCATGAGAGTGGTGGTGCCCGGAACACTGGCCGCCCGGAAGGCCGCCGCCGTGTCCACTCCGCCCAAGTCGCTGCCGAAGATGCCGGTTGTGCCTGCGTTGAAGGTAGCGCTGCCGGACGAAACGCGTACCAAGGCGGAGCCCGCATTGGTGTTGGAATAGGTGATATCGTTTCCTACCGTGAAGGCACTGCCAATGCTGAGCGTGGATGCAGCGCTCCCACCGATGACGACATCGCCACCTCTCATGGCAGTATTGTTACCAACCGTCAGGAGACCGCCGTTGGCAAAGGTGGTGCCGGAGTAGCTGCCCGCTGCCGTGTTCAGTTCCATTTCTCCGGTGCCGGTCTTTGTGAGGTTAGAGGAGCCATTGAGGGCCCCGAGACGCAAGAGGGTCGGCACGCTTCCCGTGTTGTTGACGTCGAAAGAGGCGTTTCCGGTCAAGGTGGTTGCTCCAAAAACCAGGGTGTCTTTGCCGGCGTTGGGTGTCGCGCTATCGGTATTCTGAACCGTCACGACCTGGTTTCCGACGCTCAAGGTTCCCAAGGTTTTGGTTTTTGCACTAGAAGCCGAGCTCAGAAGATTGATGTTGGTATCGGCAGAAATCTCCGTGGCATTTCCGTAGTTAGGAATGCTAAACCCGAAAAAACTCAGGTTTCCTCCGTCCAGGGTCAATGTTCCGGTTCCCAAGGCGTCTTCGCTATTGGGTGAACTTCCGGACGGCAGCCCGAGGGTGCCGGCGCTGACTCGCACCCCGCCGCTGAACGTATTCGCCGCTCCCAAAACCATGATTCCGTCGGCGGTATTCTGATGGAGGGAGACCACCCGGGCTCCAGCTCCATCAGAAATGGTTCCATTGAGTTTAAGTGGCGCCCCGCCCACGTTGGCGTTATTGGTAATCACCTTAGCGGTATCGGCTCCCCCGGCGGTGATGGTTCCTGTGAGGGATCGGTCTCGTGCTGTGCCGCCGGAGGAATCAATATCCAGGCTGGAATTCAACACAATGGGTGCACTGATAGTACGGTTATATGTTCCGGCAAAATTTAATTGGGCATTGCTTCCTCCATTATCAAAAAACATAGTCCCGCCCGTACCGGATGTGATGGTGTAGTGTGCGCTCCCGCCCATGTTCAGGATCCCGACCGTTCGGTCGCCATCCATAGTGATTGTTCGGCTGAAAGGGGCTCCACCGGTGACGATGCTGACAGTAGATTCCGCTCCTCCGGGCACCGCGCTGCCCGACCAGTTTCCGGCCACCGCCCAAGAGGCGGGCGTGGTCGTCGCATTCCAGGTTCCATCGACGGCCATGACCGGCGTGGCGAACAGACAAGTGACGGCGGTTGCGACCGCCCATGAAAGCAGAAGTGGCGAAATGGGACGGGATTTATTGGGGGTATTTTTCGTGTTCATGGCGAGGGTATGGATTTTATTTTGTCAGAATCTACACCAGACAAGCAGTTTCAGCAATGGACGAACGGATCAAAAACATGGACTTTTTGAATGGGGCTCAAGGCGGGATTTATGGTAGCAACGGTGCCGAATTTTTCGGCCCAAACCGGAAGCCGGGCAAGGTGGAACTTGCCCCTTGCAAGTGCCCGAAAAGTGCAAACCAAAGGAGCGTCGGCGTCTCGCCCCCGCATGGTGCGGAAAGCGGGCGGGACGCCCACGCTCCCGTGAAGAGGCGTCTTTGCACTTATCAGGCATGTAGTCATGCAAGAAAAAAGTTTGGATATTTTGGCTTTTTGTTCTGATTCACCTG
>Ga0209491_10004454_pt1 | contig 21634 bp, 20 predicted proteins | sample BON02_FD_187213 | JGI IMG/M metagenome (GOLD analysis project Ga0209491, IMG submission 187213) | Freshwater microbial communities from Lake Bonney liftoff mats and glacier meltwater in Antarctica - BON-02 (SPAdes) (version 2) | ecosystem: Environmental > Aquatic > Freshwater > Ice > Glacier... | reverse complement strand
TTTCAAATTTGGAATAACCCGATGAAGGTTCAAATCGCACCGCTGGTGCTCTGGTTGATTTTAAACCATGTTTCTTACAATCAAAATGCGCCTCTGGCGCTTCTATGATCTACGCAAATTTGTGGGAAATAGAAATAAATAGGTTCCTACAGATTAGCACAGAAAAGGTCAGGGATTCCCACAGAGATTTTTTTGAGCTTCAGAGAAGCAATTTGATTGTAGAAAAAAGGCGAGAAATAATCACCGGAGCTTCAGAGAAGCGATTTGATAAGTATCGATAATTTCAAATTTGGAATATCCCGATGAAGGTTCAAATCGCACCGCTGGTGCTCTGGTCGATTCTAAACCATGTTTCTTACAATCAAAATGCGCCTCTGGCGCTTCTATGATCTGGGCTAGTCTGTAGGGAAGTAGTTTTTCTGAGGAAAATAATTCTGATTAGTATCAAATTCATAAAAAAAGGAAGCCCAAGTGGGCCACCTTTTTTCAATTTAAAACCACAATCACTTTTCCTGGAAATACTTGCTCGCTTTTTTTAGAGTAATCACTATAACCCCATCTTTACCTTTTTCACCATAGAGTTTGGTTGCAGCATCTCCCTTTAATACGCTCATGCTTTCAATATCTGATGGATTAATATCTCCTACATCTCTCCGCTCGATGTCTCCTTTATCTGTTTTGAAGATAAAGAGTGGAGAATTGTCCGGGTTACTACTACCGTACATTTTGATACTTACTTGTGGCTCAAAAGCATTGGTAGGGACGCCCACTCTGAAATTGCTAATAGCCAATGGAGCAGAATTCGATTTTCCATAAGATCCAGTTCCATAAATGGTAGTGGCAGTATTACCATTATATTCCAGCATCTTCTGCTGCGGGCTGCTCAGCTCATTTTTGATGGCCACCAGCGTATTGAGTTGCTTTTTTTTGAGGAGATTTTCCAGTCGAAGGACTTCATCCATTTGCTTATTGACCAGTGTGGGGTCGATTTTGGATTCTTCCAGCATGGATTTTAATCTGGCAGTTGCTGCATCCAAGTCCCACTTCAAGGTGCTGAAATCGGCGGCATTGTCAGCATGGATTTTCTTGATTTTGGCAGATTGCGCATCTGTGAGATTTAGTTTTTCGCGATTCTCCATGATCCGGTCTGCAGAATAGAGATTTTTCTGAAAGATGTCCTGACCTTGAGCTATCCCAGCCAGAAGTATAAGACAGATTACGAGTGGATTTTTCATACTAGTTGGTTTAGAATTCGGTTAATAAGGAGGAAGTGCTGGACTCCCAAGTTTCGAGATAAGTGGATTCTTCAATTTTGAATTGCTGCTTATGGTTTGGTCCTTGCTCCAGCGTGATGATGATGACTTCAGCAGGAGCTTTGACTTCTGGCTCTTTTTCGAAGAATAGAAATCCTGCTAACATAAAGCTGGCAGCCACTCCAACCGGAATAAACCAATTTGTTTTTCTAGTCTTGGTTTCTGGAAAGGCCGCAACGTCCAAACTTTGGTCGGCTTTTCGCATGTCTTCAAAGAAGCTTTCGATCAGTTTGTTATTTTCCATGGTTCGCTTCAGTTTGTGATTTAAGGATCAATTCTTTCAATTTTTTCTTCCCTCTTGCATAGTGTGTTCGGGCGGTGCCAAGTTGGATTTGCAATACTTCGGCACTTTGCTCGATGGTCATTTGATGATAGAAAACCATCAGGATTACCTGCTGTTGCATGCTTGGAAGCATCTTGATGATTGCGTCGTAATCTGTGTAATCCACTTCCTCAGGTAGGTCAATTAGCTCTTGATTTTCATCCAAGGCAATTATCTTTCCAGCTCTGCGCAGCTCATCAATAGCTGTATATCGGATAATGGAAAACAGCCAAGTCTTAGCTTTGGAGGCATCATTTAGTTTGGCTTTCCCTTCCAGAATCTTCAAGTACGTCAATTGGAGTACGTCCTTTGCCAAGTCAGAATCAAAGCCGCAACATTGCCGTGACCAGATAAAGGCCTCCCGATGATGGGAATGAAGGAGATGTTCGAGTGACTTGCGATTCATTTACATGGATAAGTCGTAGAAATGGCAATATATAGGACAAGCGCTTAAAAAAAGTCTGGTGTTTGATGTCGGGTGCCTAATGTCCGATGTCCACAGCTCCGGTGAATGCCCACTGAGAACTGATCCCATTAGTCATCATTTATGCCCACTGCCGACTGCTTTCTGTAAACTGCTCACTGCAAACTATCTCAATCCCTTTTTTTCATTTCCCTGAACTGGAAAAGATAGGCAAGCGTAAATTCAAGATTGGTCGAACTGATTTCAAAAACCCGATCCAGATTCTCAGGATTGGTGAAATCGTAAGCAAATCTAACCTCAGCTGCCAGGGTGCTTTTTCCAAAAAGCTTGGAAATTCCAGCTCCAGCAGTGATTCCATACATCAACTTCTTAGGCTTGTCATCCACTCCTCCAAAAGGAGGAAGAATACCTCCATTGGTGTTTTCAAATTCCCGACGGATATCTTTTGCATTCAATAGATATCCAAAATGAGGGCCAATTTTAATCTGAAAGCGACCCGATTTCCCCAGGAAGAAGCTGGAGAGTAATGGCATTTTCAGATAATTGAATTCTGTCTCGTTGGTTAAAATTGGAGCAGTTTCTCCATTAGGTTGGGCAAATCCAATGGAGACATATTGAAAATTGACCTCAATTCCGGCGTTTTTTGAATTGAAATGTTCGAATACCAAGGCGAAAGTTGGTCTCCCTATTCCTGGAACTGAGCTGGCTCTAGAGCTAAGTGCAGCTCGGAAACTGTACGAAGAAGTCGTATATCCTCCTCGAATCCCGACACTTGTTTGAGCATAAGATGACCAAACAAAAAGAAAGAATAGAAGGATCAAGCCGGTTGCACGCATAGTCAAAAGTAAGGATTTTAAATGGTTACGATTACTTGACATTAATTGTAAAGGTTCCCGACAACGGTAAGCCACCTAATCCCAATCCACGAACTTCCACCGTCATTGGGCCAGCATTTTCATTGGTGTAAAATGAAACGGTGACATTCCCGGATTCATCTGTTACCAAGTACGGATTCCAATACAAGGTCTGCCTTTGGTCCTTCAATTGACGATCTGCCTCTTGGGTATAATCCACTTGGAAGAAAGGACTGGTCGGCTGATAGCCTTCAATCTGAAATTCTTTGAATCCAGTGATTTTATTTTGTCCTGATGGTACCGCCAATGGATCGAAGGTTTTCAAGTAAATTGCAATGACTCCATTTCGGCCTTGATCCCCGAGCATGGAAACAGTCCGCGATACAATTTCTATCCGATCGATATCAAATGGGTTAATGGTTCTGAGATTGTCAGAAGCTGAGACTCCTCCAGAGCTAACCATAATGCTACCATTGACCATCACAATAGGTTCCATGCTGGAAGAAACGGAAACTGCTCCTGAGCGGATTCGGATCTGTTGTCTTCCACTTGCTCCCTCAATGGTTACTCTCATTCCGGGAACACTCCCTGCTAGTGAATTTACCAGATCGGAAGTATTTCCTGTTGCTAATAGTTTTTCTCCTTTGACGATATAGCTTGGAGTGCCATAGATTGCCTTTGGAGTTTTTGGACCTTGTTCCTCTACGATTACAGAATCCAATTCTATCACTTCATTGACTTTTTCTAGCGCTCGAATAGGAGCTGACACTGTTTTTACTTGAGGGAAATAGCCTGCGACAGGAAGTAAGACTGGAGCATTAAGTGGTTTTCCCAACTCTACTTTTGCAGCCGGCCTTCCTTTTTTGTCTGTCGCTTGAATGGCGAGTTTCATCGGGCCATAGAAGTCCATATCCTGTAGTGCAAATTCACCATCTCGATCAGATTCCAATTCGACCATCCCTTCGAAATTGTTGATAAATGCCACAACTTGACCAGCGATAGGTTTGTCTTTTTCATCCAAGATTTTACCTCCCTGAATCAGATTTTTTTCAATTGGATAGGAGAATCTATCTAATCCCATTGTTGCAGGGATCTCTTCCAAAGTCAAAGATTTTTGAATGGAATTGGATGGGTTGATCAGGACGATTTGGGATTGATCCAGTATGGCGGTTGACAGAGTAGCCTGTACTGGAAGTCCGCGCTCATTTCTTGTTTGAATCGTGAGCGTCACCAATTCTTTGGGTCCATAGCTTGATTTATCCGCTAATATTCTCACGCGATCCGCAGTTATAGGCTCAGTTTGCTCTGACTCAAGCACTCGCTGATACGGATTGAGTATGCTTAGTGTTTGAGTGAAATAGTGATTTGGGCCGTAGTTTCGATTCCAATTTGTATACGCACGGATGTAGTATTTTTCCTGGTTTGATGAATCAGGAAGTCTGAAGTCACCCACTACAATCCCATTCATAATTTTAAACTTCTTTTCAATCACAAAATCCCGATCTGCATTGATCAGCTCTATATGAAGCACTTTACTTAGTTCATCTCTCAAATAGCTATTTCCATAATTGAAGTATGCCTTGAAGTAAAGTTGATCTCCTGCATAGTAATAAGGTTTATCCGTGTGGAGATAGATTTTTTCCTGAAAGTTTGCAGCAGTCCGCTCTAAATTTTGAAGTTGGATTGCTTTCTCAGCATCGTAATCTAAAGGCAAGAGTGTGGAAATCCGCTTTTGATCCATATCCCCGGAGAAGACCAAATCCTGAGGGTTAAGAATCATTCCGTTATCCCGCACCCGAACAGTTCCTTTATTCACCTCTAGCCAAGATACTGGATAGGGAGCATCCACATAGGTATTGACTTGGGAATAGCCTTTTTGATAATGAACCTCTATCCGACCTTTCATGGCAATTAGAAATTCACCCGGCTTACCTGCGGCAGTAATGAGGTCAGGATTTTTATATGGGATGACCGATTTGCCGATCTCATTTGCAAAAACATCCGTTCTCATATTCATGGAAGGAGATCCTCCTGGCTTGTCTCCATAAAGGAAAAATCCCTGCTGCTCTTGTTCTCCTTTGATCATCGCCCTGAACATATTCATCGGAGATTTTTGATAGACTAAAGATCGATTTTGCTCCCAATCAGCCTTTTGGGACTCAGAGTTGGGTTCCATTTCTATAAATCTAGCTGCACCTACGATTCGATAGTTCGTGTGTGAATTATAAAATTCCTTCAAATCGAAGCTGATTTTATAGCCGAGGTAATTATTGACAATTTCGATGGGTAGGTTGGCTGAAGCAAGAAAAACGTTTTTTTCATCGCCTTCGGCAAAATCTACCACCCAAGGATTTTCGATACTGGAAAGTGCCGCCACTTCATCATTCCCCATAAATAAGTTTTGGAACTTGCGGAGATCGCGTTCCCAGCTTTTATCTCTTGAAGCCTTGATTTCCACATCTGAAAGTTCGGTCAAGATCGGCTTCATACTCAAATTAAGAGTCGTGACTCCACCTGGCTTTAAAGTCACTTTTTTTGTCTCGGCAGTGTAGCCTAAAAATGAAAATCCGATTTCGATCGGACCGGGTTCGAGGCCAGAGAGTGTAAATTTACCATCTAAGTCAGTCACCGTAGCAATCGTGGTATTGTTGAGAAAGACATTGCAATAGGGGAGTGTCTCGCCTGTTTCAGCGTCTTTAACCAATCCCGTAAGGGAGGCAGTTTGGGCATAGGCAAAAGCCATGCATGCAAAAAATAGGAAGATTTGGAGTGCAAATTTCTTCATAATGAATAGCTGGTTTTATTTTTTAGCTTTTTAAGAATGCCTAAATGTACTGCAGTCATTAGTTTTTTTGCTCATTGATCAGAAATGAGCCAGTTAGCATTTCTCCAGTTTCGCTGATTCCTAGGATTTCTACCCATATCGAGCCTACCTTTTCACCTGTTTTAAATTCAACAGATTTAGACTGACTAAATCGCTCTGTAGATAAAGCTGGATTCCAGTAAAGTGTGGGCTTTATCCTCTTTAGTATGGACTCTTCAGATTGAATTCTGATAATTTCCTCAGATGTTTTATTAGTCCGAAGCCCATCAAATTGAAAAAGTTTGAAAGAATTCCGAGTCTCTTCTATTGCTCGTTCGTATTTCAGACCGGTTTTCAGAAAGATAGAAATCACTCCATTTCGTCCTTGATCGCCTAATATTGGAACCAATCTTTTGACTACTTCCACCTTATCGATCGCAAAAACATTGATCGATCTTAAGATATCACTAACTGGTTTGCCAGCCAGACGCGAAGGAATGCCATTGATCAAAACTAGGGATTCATAACCTCGGAATCTTACTGCAGCAGCTGTTCAACCTACAGATATCCAGAGATTTTGTCAGCTGGCCCGTTAAGAAACTGCGGGGGATCCCCATTGAGAATCAAATCCTCTACTTCGACCACATTATCGGGAACAGCATATGGCATAGGGCCGATTGGATTATTTCCTTTACTTTCTGCTACCGCTTCTTCGGTCAATAGTTCTCCTACTGCCATATTTTTCCTGAGCTCTTCTGGGCTAAGCGGTGCTACCTCTTGGACTTTAATTTGTAGAAAAGAGAGCTGTACTGTCTCAGCTTTTACAGGATAATCTTTGGTCTCAAGTGATATATTTCTAAAAGGAATTTCGTCACGTGAGACGGCCTGAACAGCTAATTCGAACGGAGCCCGATAAGTGATATCATTCAAAATAAACGCGCCATCGGATTCGCTTTTCAACTTTTGGATATCAGTATAGCCATTGACTCATAATGTCACATCCCCTGAAGTTGGAGTTCCATCCTTAGTCTTCAATTGACCTTCCAGCGCTAGTCCAGCTTCGATTGGAAAATGGGGTTTTTTCAAATCAAAATCTTTAAAAGGGACTGATGCCATTCCAGCTTCAATAGTAGGGATATCCGATTGCAGCGAGGCTTGGTTTAGGTCTAAAACTGAAACAGAAAGGTTTGCATTTACAGCTTTTCCCTACAAGTCAGTCGCTATGATATTTAGCTTTATAGATTCATTTGCACCATAGCTTTGCTTGTCAGTACAGATTCCCACCTGTTTGTCAGTTGGACTTAGCTGACCGACTCTGCTCGTAATTTCCGATTTAAAACTTGAATTGGTAGAAAAAACGCTACTGGTCCCCCGTAATTTAGTCCCCAAGAAGTGTAGGCATGAAGGAGGTAATTCTGATCAGGAAGATCTTTTGGGATAGGGATTTGACCATCATTCATCCCATTATCAATTTAAACTGCTCTTCGATCTTCCCATTCATGGCATGTATTTCTACATGAAGTACTTTGCTCAGCTCCTCCGAAACCAGTGCATTGCCATAACTTAGGTAAGCTTTGAAAAATAGATGCTCTCCCTGCCAATATTGGCTTTTGTCGGTATGAATGAAGACGCGCTCTTGCATAGCTTCTGCATTTCGCTCCAAGTTGGCCAAGCGGATGATTTTTTCCGGGTTGAAATCTTCTGGAAGTGAAAAAATCGGATTCGCTTCAGTAAAATCTCCTCCCAAAATGAGTTGACTTTCATTGACCACAGCGCCATTGATTCGGAGTGGAAGTGAGTTTGAATGGTATGAAATAGAAGCTGATCTTCCATTTTTAACATTTAATACCAGCGGATGATTAAATTCCAAAAGGTATTCCCCATCGCCTGATCCAAATGAAACCTTCGGTTCTGGCTCCTTCGGAAAGGCGTCAAGTTCTCCAGAAATCAACTGGATTAATGCTGCATTTGGGGAATTTTCAAATACGCTAAGACGATTAGTCTGGATGGTTTTCAGCTGTTCTGATCTTTCAACTGGAAGCTCGAAATAGGTATAGATGGCTTTTATTTTTTCATTTGTATCCTCTAGAATGAATGGCTCAGGATACATGGTGACCAGATAACCTATTTCCGGAACCTTGGTGTAAATAGGGCCTAAGGAACTCACCCAGGTTGTTTTTTTAGCTAGCGATTTCAGAAAAACCGACTCGGGATTTAGGATTTTCGGACTCAAGTTTGGGCTGTTTGTGAATAAGCGCGTTTCCAATTCAGTCGGCTGCTTGTAATTTTTCTTCGCTCCAAGTGCATTCCCCCTTGGATCAGAGCTTGAGTTTTGCTTGAGTATAATTGGAAACTCAGTGGAAATCCCCAATCTGAATTTAAGATTATCTAGGATATAGGTATAGCCTTCTTATATCGAATGAACGGCCCATTTTCCCGGGATAATTCCCGGTAGGATATAATCCCCCAGCGAATCTGTGTAGGTTTGAAAGCTAGTATTTGGTACGAAAATATGGCAATTGAGAATCGGGAGATTAGTTTCCTGATCAATTGCCTATACTCTCAAAGAGCCAGTTTAGGAAAAAGCAATTGCTGTAACTGAATATAAAACTAGAAAGTAAAGAATTCGAATCATAGGAGTAATCAGGTTCTAACTTTAATTCGAAGCTAAGTTTAATAAAAAAAGCCCCAGTTTGGAGCTTTTAGTTTGAAATTTTCAGAAAATTAAGATTTGGATTTTTTACCTGTTTTTGGTTCGTCCAAATCATCTCGATCTTTCAGCTTTTTATCTTCGACGTTTTTATTGAGAAACTCATTGATCTTGTCGATGGAGAAAGAGGATGAAATCTCCCCAAAGGAATTGATTTGCATTTTGAAGCCTTTGAGTTCATCGTGAACTTTAGGATCTTCTTCTTTCTTTTTTTTCTTGGCCATGACTTTATGTTTAATCGGTTACAATTAAGGTTGCTAACGCAAATCGAATGCGTTTGGCTAATTCTTCGGTACCAAATATAGCGAATACTCCCATCAGATCAGGTCCGATTCCGGAACCTGTAGTTGCTAAGCGAACCGCCTGCATTACTTTACCAAGTTTAATTTCCTGCGAATTAGCAGCAGCTTCTAACATGCTTTTCGCTAGTGTGGAATCAAATAGTCCAGTAAAGGTTTCTAATGATTGTGCATAAGCTGAGAGGACTTTTACCGCGTCTTGATTCCATTTCTTGGAAGCAATATCTTCATCAAAATGATCCAGTGGAAGGACAATAAATTTTCCTTGAGCCCATAGTTCGTAAGTGAAAGTAATCCGCTCCTTCAATAATTGAACAATCGATTCTGCCTTTTCTCCCACGACTTGTACTCCATCAGCAGCGGCATCAGCGCTAAATAATTTTGCTAAATCTGTAATTGACATGGAACGGATGTATTGCTCATTGTACCATCTTGCTTTAGCGATGTCAAACTTGGTTCCTGACTTCCCAATTCGTTCGATCGAAAATGCTTCAATTAAATCCCCCATTGAGAAAATCTCTCGATCATCTCCTGGGTTCCAGCCTAAGAAAGCCAAGAAATTAAGAAATGCGTCCGGTAAGTAGCCCTGCTCTCGGAAACCAGCGGCAGTCTCTCCAGCTTCTTGATTTGCCCAGTCTATTGGGAAAACCGGGAAACCCAATTTATCTCCGTCTCGCTTGGAAAGTTTACCATTCCCGTCAGGCTTGAGCAAAAGTGGTAAGTGTGCAAATTCAGGCATGGTGTCTTCCCATCCAAAAAACTTGTAGAGCAACACATGAAGTGGAGCTGATGGAAGCCACTCCTCACCACGAATCACGTGAGTGATGCGCATCAAGTGATCATCCACAATGTTTGCCAAGTGGTAGGTAGGCATTCCATCCGACTTCATCAATACCTTATCGTCTAAGGTGGAGGAGTGCACCATCACCCAGCCTCTGACCATATCATGCAGACGTACTTCCTCTTTCCATGGGATTTTTACACGGATCACATAGGGATCACCAGAAGCCAAGCGTACTTTCACTTCCTGTTCGGGAAGTGTAAGGGAGTTTTTCATTTGGGTTCGTGTAATGCTATTATATTGCGGCTGCACCACCCGGGCTGCGGTAAGTCGTTCCCGCATGGCTTCTAGTTCGTCCGAAGTATCGAATGCATAGTAAGCATGGCCTTTTTCTACTAGGTCCAGCGCATACTGCATGTACATGGATTTTCGCTCTGACTGACGGTAGGGAGCAGATTCACCAGGGTTCCATGGACTTTCATCAAAGGTGATATTGAGCCATTCCAGTGAATCTTTGATGTATTCTTCTGCTCCGGGGACGAATCTGTTTTGATCTGTATCTTCAATTCGGAGGAGAAATTTTCCTCCCATTTTTTTTGCAAAAAGGTAATTATACAGGGCGGTTCGTACCCCGCCAATATGTAAAGGGCCCGTAGGTGATGGGGCAAAACGTAATCGAACTTCTCTTGTCATGTGGTGTGATTGGCAAAATCCGGGAAACCGGTCTGGGTGAGGTCTAGAGTGGTCAAAGATAAGGAAATGTGAGGACACTGCCTTGTCATTTCGAACGAAGGGAGAAATCCAAGGAAGTAAGCAGCACTGAAATTTATTACTCCATTTTTTGTGTTGTGAAGAAATCAGCTGTCGTGAAAATGAATTGGATTTCAACTTAATACCACTTTTTAGTAGGATTTAAACATAATTAGTGAGGATATCAGCTGATTAGAAGAAATAACTGCAATTCAAGGTTATCTTTGTATCATATTAGCAACTAAGTCATTCTCAAAATTGCGAGAATGCAAAAAAAATACCCAAGTATGCGATTTGAAAATCTAGAATTAATAGAGCCCCTTTTGAAGGCTTTAAAAGAAGAGAATTATACTAACCCTACATCAATACAAGAAAAAGCAATTCCACTCATCCTCCAAGGCCATGATGTCTTAGGAAGTGCTCAGACGGGAACGGGCAAGACTGCGGCTTTTTCAATTCCAATCCTTCAGCGACTGTATCTCGATCGTGATCGAAATCCGAATGCTCGGAAAATCAGTACCCTCATCTTGACCCCCACCCGCGAACTTGCCATCCAAATAGGCGAGAGTTTGTCCATCTATGGCAAATACACCGGATTGCGAAATACAGTGATCTTCGGAGGAGTCAATCAAGGAAAGCAGACTGATGCACTGCGTAATGGGGTAGATCTTTTGGTGGCCACCCCTGGAAGGCTTTTAGATTTGATGAATCAAGGATTTGTCAATCTGAAGAGCATCCAGTACTTTGTCCTAGATGAAGCTGACCGTATGCTGGATATGGGTTTCATCCATGACATCAAAAAGGTCATTGCGAAACTGCCTGAAAGGAGGCAATCACTGTTTTTCTCGGCAACAATGCCTGAAAACATTGTGGAACTTTCTCGCAAAATCCTGAATAACCCTCAAAAGATCGAAGTAAGTCCTGTATCCTCGACAGCTGAAACAATAAACCAGTTTCTATACTACACAAATAAAAGTACCAAAAAAGATTTATTACTTCATCTTCTTGAAGATCAGAAAATGGATCAGGTCCTTTTGTTCGCCAAGACCAAGCACGGTGCAGATAAGATTGACAGGTCCTTGAGTGATGCGAAGATTAAATCTGCGGCTATTCATGGAGGTAAAAGTCAAAATCAACGACAGAAAGCCTTGCAGCAATTCAAAGATGGGCAAGTTCGTATACTGGTCGCGACAGATATTGCGGCTCGAGGAATTGATATTGACAAGCTACGGTATGTGATCAATTATGACATTCCAAATATTTCGGAAACGTACGTGCACCGAATTGGCAGATCTGGACGAGCAGGAGGGGAGGGTGTTTCGATTTCCATCTCCGAGCCGGAGGATAACGAATTTGTCAAAGACATCGAAAAGCTTATCAATCAGCAAATTGAGGTGATTCGGGATAATCCTTTTCCTCAAACTGAGAGTCCGATGTCAGCAAAGGAAAAAAAGGAATTTGAAAAGGAGAAAATGAAGAAGAAGCAGGAATTCTTTGCTGCTAGAAATAAAAATAGATCAGGTCAGCAAGGCAGAGATGGGCGGAACGATCGAAAGGGTAGAAATTAAGCGGTTTAAACCCGTAAAGTTTGACCAATTGAGAAGAAAAAAGGGGCCCGTCTGAGGCCTCTTTTTTAATTTATTAGTGATTACAGTTGTGCTATACTTTCTTCTTCAAGGAGGATCTGATAAAGCAATTCAACATTAAATCTTGAAAAATCTTGAAACGTGCAGAATCCCGAGGAGTCATTAGTTTAAATTCAAAGAACGAACTCAAATCTTTTTCCCCAACCATCTCGATAGAAAAAAGGCAATCAAACAAATGCTCATTGCTATTACAAAAACTAGGGTAGGCCAAAAGATAGTGTTGGGTTCAGGTTGGTATTTCCAAAAGGAGAAGTTGAATTGAATGTGCCAATCACTGAGCTTACCCTAATAGGCAAGGGATGTCATTCCTGTTAAAATGGCGACACAAAAAGCCAGAAAAAACTGAAGAAATCTGAGAGTGATTTTGCCAAGTGCTAGTCCGTGGTCGAAGAATGGGTATGAGTTATTTTTGCGCATTTTGAATCAGTTAATTAATTGAAAATAAAGCTACTATTAAGATTACAGGAATATTTATCAATCAATTATGGTCGGAACGATCGTAAGGGTAGGAACTAAGAAATTTAAACCCCAGAAGTTTGGCTAATTCAGAAGAAAAAAGGAAACCATCTACTGGTTCCTTTCTATATCGGGTTTCCTGATCTTAGTTTAAAAACGGCTCAGGAATCTCAAAAACAACTATTCCAGGATCTTCATCTGTAGTCAGCCCATAAATTTTACCTAATTTCTCATCTACTACTAGATCTCTAATGGAAAAATCTAGATTAAGTCTCCCTATTACTTCTCCAGAATGCTTAAGTACATAAATGGTCTTTGCAATTTCACCAGTCTCTTTTATTTGTTTCTCATTGACTCCTGCATAGGAAATATAGAGGTGCTTTTCTCCTATGGCAATTTGTCCATGACCGTATGGATATTCCCGATTAAAAACAACAGCAGATTGACCTCCACTATGAAGAATTTTGAAATCTGGCATTGCCATTCTTGGGCCCTCCACTACAACAAAACTCTTGGTCTTATGGTGAAATATCTCAATTCTATCACGATAGACACAAGCTTTTACAAATAAGCCTAACTTTCTATTGCCTTTGAACCTTCCAGCATTGATCTCCCCTAAATGGTAGTTGATATCGGGATCAGTATAGTCAATCAGGTGGTCTGTTTCAGGGATTTTCTCCCACGAACCATAGCCTGCTATTCTGGTTCCATCCTTTATGGAAAATTCTACCAATCGATTTTTGTCATTCGCCATTATACCTATTACTGTGGTGTCAGTAGCGTGATACATCCTATACATTCCGAACAACTCTTCAGGTTATTTATACTCTTTAATTCCCAACCTGGAGCTGTTCATGAAGGAAAAATCTACTATTTTTTTATTTATTGCGCTATATACTGTAAAAGTACTATCCGTCAGACCAGGTTCAAGACTGGAAGCATCTGAGATTTCCAGCGGACCAAATCCAGTTACTCCTTTTGGGTATTGATAGCTTAAAGGATCCTTTTTTATAATATGCAATAAGGGAAGCTCTGCGGATATTCTACTTCCTTCTGAAACGATTAAATATTCTCCAACCACATTCAAATGTCTTGGTGTTATTAATTCTGAAAAATAATTTTTTTCTCCCTTCAGATTGTATAGATTTTCCGAGTCTATTTCAAAAGAATTTGGAATAGATTCGGAACAGCCTGTTAAAATAAATAAAAAAGAAAAGATAAAAATTTACTGGCGTCCGAGTAAAACTAAAACTGTGAAAAAACATGCATCAGTTAGCTCAAAATGAATATTTCAATGCCTTTCTGAAAACTACCCCCTTTTTGACCATCAGGGGTACATCACGTAGTTAGGTACGGGGAAATTTCCAAATACTCATTTCTAAGCCGATTGATTTCCGAGGCCGAAATTTTGTCGGACGCCATTAATAAAAATTGAGAACCTATTCATTCCATCGCAATCCAAAATGAGTAAACTAAATATTGTAAAATGACAGCATTTTAAATGCTGTCATTTTGGAATTTGTTTTAAAATATTAGCAAAAGCCTTGACTACCCTCAATTCTAATATCATTTGGCCAAAACCCACCTCCTTTGTCTGTACAACCAGGACCATTATCGGATTGACAACAAATCCAATCCTCTTCATTACTTCCGTTGGCATTTGAAGGATTTCCTACAAAGAAAGCAAAAGACATCCCCGCAATACCTAAAATTAAAACGAATTATTTAAATTTGTTTTTCATAATAGAATTGTTTTGGTTAAAATTATAGTTGAATATATAAAAGCACTTGATTAATTCAAAGGAAAAATACAGGGCTGGTTTTTTTTTGCCTATGGTGCATATCTTATTTAAGTTGAATTATTATATGTGTATCCTCATAAGTGCACGTCACGATCTAAAACAAAATCTTGATTGGAATCGGATAAAATTACCCCTTTTTCAAAGGGGGCTAAGGGGATTTATCATATCAAATCAGCAATAAATTTAGCTACGTGCAACAAAACGGATACACATAAATTATTATAATCATCCCAGTTTTTAAGTGAGGTATTGAGGATATATTTTCTTTTTTTGCAAAAACCTCTTATTACAGAATGCCTGAAAAATCTTTCACAAAAAAAAGGAACCTTATGATAGGTTCCCTTTTTGATTTCAACAGCCATCACTCTAAGTGCTTTACTCTGATTTTCGCTTTGACAGATTAAGACTAGTGTTCAGAAGATCTCTTTTCTATATTTTGTAAGAACACTTTAAATGCAGATTTCTTTTCCCACTTTGTGATATTTGATTCAAACCAGTCCAATTACTTATCGATTACAATTAAACCGGAATGCGTTTGGCATCTGTTCTATCCCAGATTCGATGCTTTGCAATCGAATCAACGAACGTCCCAATTTCCTGATCATAGAAAACCCCCAGCGGCTCTGAATTTTTGGAGGCGTAAGTCTGCTCCCAAAGTTCCTTGCCTGCTCCGTTGATTGCGATGAATTTCAAATGCTTATATGATTCATCCAAGAATCGGATGGCAGAAGCGTTGTCCTTAAATGACTTGATGCTTTCTTCACCGTCCGGAACCAAGACAGCATCGAAGAGAACAGAAGATGTGGTCAATAAACTATGATCCACCATTATTTTTCCCCCATTTTCTCCAGTAATAGATCCCAAATGGACACTGATTACTTTAGCTTCTGCCTTTGCGTCTTTCAGTGCTTTTTTATAAGAATTTAAGGAATTTACATCAACTCCGTCATTCGCTAAAATTGCAATTATTCGACCTTTGATCCCTTTCCCGGGCGAAGCCATCAGACTGAGTTTTTCAGATTTCTCCACACTCGGTTTTGCCTCTTTGGATTGGTAATCGGCCGGATCAGCATCAGCAGGATAGCCGTGATTGATTGGTTTTTCAGGTTCTTTGATGGAGTATATTCCCAGACCCTTTGCCACCGATTGGGCAAGTTGCTTATCAATATAGGTCAATATTCCGACCATTCGCTCTCTAATTTCGATCATTTTCAATTTTCCCAATTCAAATTGTAGCGCCTCAATAATATGATCTTGCTCCATTTCAGATTGACTTTGGTAGAAAAGCTTGGCCTGGCTATAATGATCCATAAAACTTTGACTTCGCGTTCGGACTTTATGGCCTTCCACTCGCTCATGATGTGAGGTAAAGCCTCCTTCAGACATTTTGGCTTGGAACGGACAACCTCCTCCGATATTATTTGGGTTATAGCTGTTGCTTCCTGCGTTGATGGTTTGCCTCATAAATCCGCCACGTTGATTGTTATGGACTGGAGCTATGGCGCGATTGATCGGAATCTCGTGGAAATTTGGTCCACCAAGTCTGATCAATTGTGTATCCGTGTAGGAAAACAACCGGCCTTGAAGTAATGGATCGTTAGTAAAGTCTATGCCTGGCACCACATGACCAGGATGAAAAGCTACCTGCTCGATCTCTGCAAAATAGTTGGTAGGATTTTGGTTCAGGACCATTTTACCGATCCGTTGAACCGGTACAAGCTCTTCCGGAATGAGTTTCGTGGCATCCAGCAGATCAAAGTCAAATTTATGTTCGTCTTTTTCTTCCACGAGTTGTACTCCCAGCTCCCATTCTGGAAAGGCGCCATTCTCAATTAGATTCCATAAATCCCTACGGTGGAAGTCAGGATCTTGGCCTGAAATTTTTTGGGCTTCATCCCAAGTGACGGAATGCGTGCCTGCGATGGGTTTCCAATGGAATTTCACAAAAATGGACTGTCCATCTTTATTGACAAATCTGTAGGTATGCACCCCAAATCCTTCCGTCATGCTGATACTTCTGGGTAAAGCCCTGTCGCTCATCACCCACATAATCGTGTGCATGCTCTCAGGCAATAAGGAGATGAAATCCCAAAAAGTGTCATGAGCTGATGCTGCTTGAGGAATTTCATTGTCTTGCTCTGGCTTCACTGCATGGATCAGATCCGGAAATTTGATTGCATCCTGAATGAAAAAGACTGGTATATTATTACCGACTAGATCGTAGTTGCCTTCTTCGGTATAAAATTTCACAGCAAACCCGCGTATGTCTCTAGCCAAATCCGTGGATCCTTTGAATCCTGCCACAGTGCTGAATCGGGCAAATACCGGAGTGCGCTTCCCCTTTTCTCCGAGAAATCCAGCTTTAGTGTACTCGCCAAGGTCTTGGTAGGATTCAAAATAGCCATGAGCCCCTGCTCCTCTGGCATGAACGACCCGCTCTGGAATTCGCTCATGGTCGAAATGGATCATTTTTTCACGGAAATGAAAATCCTCCAAAAGCGAGGGTCCGTGCGCTCCTGCGGTGAGGGTATTTTGGTCGTCGTTGATGCGAAGAGACCCTGATTGGTGGTCATCGCCTCTCCGCTTCCATCCTCAGTGTTCATGTGAAGATCGTCGATTTTGGCATTGTCAGACTTTTGCCCTTCATCTTTCTTGTTCATAGTGGTATGGGTTACAGTGTTTGATATTTTATATTCTACTCTAAAACATTCCGAAGAGGGGTAAGCAAACATTTTCCTGTCGGTTGATACTAGTTCACATTTCAAGATTCGACATCAGGTTCAGCAATAAGCGTGTAGTCGCAATGCAAGACGCAGCTTAACCGTGTTTAAATAGAATTAGATTTATTTCCCGTCATAGTTCACTCTCCAAAGCGTGTTGCTGCTGTCGTCATTGACCAAAAGCGAGCCGTCGGGTAGGACAGAAACATCTACTGGTCTCCCTACACATCAGAGCTATTTTCAGAAGAAATGAATCCAGTGAGAAAATCAACCGGCTTTCCGGAAGGCTTACCATTTTGAAATGGGACGAAAACAACTTTATAGCCTGAAAAATCTTCCCGATTCCATGACCCATGCTGACCTACAAAAGCACCATTTTGATATTTCTCAGGAAAAGCTTCGGCATCATAAAATGTAAGTCCCAAAGAGGCGGTATGACTACCCACCGATACATCGGGGACGATCGCTTGGCTACGAGCTCCGGCGCTTTGACCTCCATTCGTGGATCTTCAATTTGTCCGAAGTAAGAATACGGCCAACCATAAAAACCTTCTCTTTTCACGCTGGTGATATAGTCAGGCACCAGTTTGTTCCCAAGCTTGTCTCGCTCGTTAACCGCTGTCCATAAGTTGCCAGTCACCGGATTCCAATCCATTCCCACCGGATTTCGCAATCCCCCAGCATAGATTAGTTCTCCGGTGCCATCGGGGTTGATTTCCAGAATATTTGCACGGCGAATTTCTTCATCCATTCCGTATTCTGCATTATTGCTTGCCGAACCTACAGAAATGTAAATTTTACTGCCATCTGGTGAAGCGATCAGGTTTCTTGTCCAATGATTATTGTATCCACCTGCGGGCAGGGAGACTATTTTTTCGCCTTCGCTCGAGAGGCGGGTTTGATCTGATTTGTAAGACAAGCGGTACAAGCCATCCGTATTGGCGACGTAGAAGTAGCCATCCAGGATCAACATCCCATAAGGTTGATTGAGATCTTCCTTGAAGATCGTTCGCATTTCATACTCCCCATCCCCATCCATGTCTCGAAAGATGGTGATTCGATCAGCGCTGTTTTCCGTGTTGCTTTCTACTACGAATAGATCTCCATTAGGGCCGATATAGGTATTTCGGGGATTTTCTAAGTTATCTGCAAATTTGGTCACCGTAAAACCCTTAGGTGCGATAGGGTGCTGATCTTTGGACCAACCTATTACGTTGCTTCGATTGGTTACAGATTCTGAAGAATAGGGCGAAGGAAGTATAAGCTCGCCGAAGGCAGTCTGCACTGTGTCAGGGCTAGTCTTAGCGAGTTTTTCTTTCTCTGATTTGGATACTCGGTCTTGGCATGATGCCAAGCTTATTGTGCTTGCGAAAAATAGAGTTAGTAAGAATTTCATGGCCTTTGAAGAATTTGTTGAATACTCAATTCAACTATCAATCACTTAGCAAAAGGTCAAAAAGTTGAATTATACCGTATTACTGTCCCGATAAGCCGCTCTGTCTGAAATTGATAAGATGGACATGAGAAAAAATATTCCCGATCTGTAGGGAAAATTCTGTGGAGAAAAAAAAGGGGAACCCATTACTGAGTTCCCCTTTTGATTTCAAGCGTGTGAAATCTTACTTTCTCACTCTGATTTTTTCCTTGATACGTGCAGCTTTACCCTGTCGTCCTCTTAGGTAGAACAGACGAGCTCTTCTTACTTTACCTTGTCTCAATAGATCGATTTTTTCGATGGCTGGAGAGATGATAGGGAAGATACGCTCAACTCCGATTCCGTTAGAAATCTTGCGAACAGTGAACGTCTCACCGTTAGAATTTGGGTTCCTTCTTTGGATCACAGTTCCTTGGAACTGCTGGACACGCTCCTTTGCACCTTCTTTGATTCGTACGTGTACATTGATGGTATCTCCGGCTTTGAAAGTAGGAAATTTAGCTCTTGCCTCGCTGTATTCCGCTTCTACTATTTTTATTAGATCGCTCATAGCTTTATGTTTTTATGCTTTCGCTTTTGCCAACGCGTGGCTTGTTTAAGTATTCTTATTTGACTTTTAATCGCTTCCCCCACTTTCTGAATCACTAAGCAAATCAGGTCTTCTTTCTTGGGTTCGGCGAACCGATGCTTCAAATCTCCATTCATTTATCTTGGCTTCATGACCTGAGAGCAATACATCCGGCACTTTTATCCCAGCGTATTCTGCGGGACGCGTATAAACCGGCGGAGCTAGAAGGCCATCCTGGAAAGAGTCTGTCAATGCTGAGGTCTCATCATTTAATACTCCTGGGATCAATCGGATAATCGCATCTGCTACGACAGCAGCAGCAAGTTCTCCTCCAGAAAGCACAAAGTCGCCGATACTGATTTCTTTGGTAATGAATAGTTCCCGTACCCGTTCATCGACACCTTTATAATGACCACAAAGGATTAAGAGATTTTGATCTAAGGAAAGTGCATTAGCCATAGGTTGATTAAAAGTCTCTCCATCAGGCGTCATATAGATGATTTCATCATAAGTTCGCGTTTTCTTTAAGGCTTCTATGCATCGGGCTATTGGCTCGATTTGCATCACCATTCCGGCTCCTCCACCAAAAGCATAGTCATCGACTTGCTTTTGTTTGCCTGTTGCATAATCACGAAGGTTATGGACTTTCACGCTGGCAATTCCTTTTTCTTCTGCTCTTTTCAGAATAGAATGTGAAAAAGGTCCTGTCAGTAAGTCAGGCACTACCGAGATAATGTCAATATGCATGGATTAATCTTCCAGATAGATTTCAAGTAACCCTTCGGGTAGCTGGCAGTAAACTTTTTTAGCTGCCTTATCCACTTTGGAAATAATACCATCCTGAATAGGAATAAGTACTTCTTTACCTTGGTGAGTGACCCCGAGGAGATTTTGAGTTTCTAGATCATAAATGATTTCAATAGGCCCTATCAGTCCTTTGGTCTCGTCAAACACCTCAAAACCGATCAGTTCGTGGAAGTAGTATTGTCCTTCTTCCAGCGGTGTGAGTTCCGAGACCGGAAGATAAACTTCAGTACCTACCAATTCCTCAACGGCATCTATGGAGTCAAGCTCCTCAAATTTAGCTAAGGCCTTATTGCCAGGCTGGAGTACAAAGTGCTCCAAGAAATAGGGGACTAGTCGAGACTTTTGCGATAGAAATACGTGTTTGAGATCTTCATAATCCTCTGGATAATCAACGTCCAATACAATATTCACTTCTCCACGAAGTCCATGAACTTTAGACACGTAGCCTATTTGGAAGCATTGATCTTTATTCATGGAGCTTATATTTTATTACGCTTTGGCGTCCTCTTCACCTTTAGCGGGTGTTTCAGGAGTATTCTCTTTAGCATCAGGAGTTTCCTCAGCTTTTTTCTCAGCAGCCGGGGCTTCTTCTACAGCAGGAGTTTCTTCTACTTTAGCTTCAATAATAGGAGTCTCTTCAACTACGGCTTTTACCTCAGGGGTTGGTTCTGCCACAGGAGCAGGATTGTTTGCAGCTTCAGCAGCAGCTAGAAGCGCTTTTTGCTCATCTGCTTTTGCTTGATAGGCATCCACTCTTGCTTGATTCTTGGTAGTCTCAGCATCAAATGCTTTCTGACGAGTATCTGCTTTTGCTTTGTTGATTGAATCAGACTTACCAGCGATTTTTGTGTCTTTTTCGTTCAACCATGCTTCAAATTTAGCATCTGCTATTTCTTGCGTGATTGCACCTTTCAATACACCAATTTGAAGGTGTTTCTTCAGCATGATGCCTCTGTAGGAAAGCATTGCTTTTACAGTATCTGTTGGCTGAGCTCCATTTAACAACCATTTAAGAGCGCGCTCATTGTTGATGTTAATAGAAGCAGGATTGGTATTTGGGTTGTAAGACCCGATTTTTTCGATGAAGCGTCCATCACGTGGAGCTCTAGCATCAGCTACAACCACGTCATAGATAGCTAATTTTCTTCTACCTCTTCGTGCTAATCTGATTTTTACTGACATAAATTTATAATATATTTAGTGAGTGAATGGAACCCGTCCATTCTAATTTTGGAGTGCAAATATAGGTCAAATGATTGAAAAGCCATAAGTTGCCTGCAAATATTTGTGTGAGGGTCCGGTTTTATTTTAACTTGCTCTCAAATTCATTTCGGCCCCGTAGTTCAACGGATAGAACAAGCGTTTCCTAAACGTTAGATCTAGGTTCGATTCCTAGCGGGGCTACAAAATTTTAATCAGGAGGTTATTTTTTCTCAGCGGATGAAGGAATTGTACTATGCTTATGTAATTAAAAGCAGGAACCATGATTATTTTTATAAAGGCCACTGCAAAGATTTGAAGAAAAGGCTGCATCAGCATAATTCAGGGATGACTACTTCAATTCGACCCTATATCCCTTTTGAGATCGTTTATTTTGAAGAATTTGAAAATCTATCAGAGGCGATCAAAAGAGAGAAATATTTCAAAACAGCAAGGGGAAGGGAGTTTCTAAGAAAGATGTTGCCCTCCTAGTTCAACGCCCGCCCGGCTGACGCCAGTCGGACGGGGACAGAACAAGCGTTTCCTAAACGTTAGATCTAGGTTCGATTCCTAGCGGGGCTACAAGAAACCATCATAAATGAGATTTATGATGGTTTCTCAAGTTTGGCGATTTACTAGACATTAAAAATAAAGTGGTCATAATTAGGAATTATGGCCTTTTTTCAGCCATATTGTATCTAGTTAAACGACTAGATATGGGGTATCCAACTAAAGTACAACTTA
>Ga0209491_10004449_pt1 | contig 21645 bp, 19 predicted proteins | sample BON02_FD_187213 | JGI IMG/M metagenome (GOLD analysis project Ga0209491, IMG submission 187213) | Freshwater microbial communities from Lake Bonney liftoff mats and glacier meltwater in Antarctica - BON-02 (SPAdes) (version 2) | ecosystem: Environmental > Aquatic > Freshwater > Ice > Glacier... | reverse complement strand
CGGCTTCTGCATCGGTGCCAGTTTGACCTGTGCGTAGATGACTGGGCAGGTAGATGCAGTGACTCTTGGCTAGTGCGCGGGCAATGCGCAGGAAGCGTCGAGCCATGGCGGTATCGACGGCTTTGCCTGCGAGTTTACGCCGAGCGGCATCGTGGAGTAACTCGGTCGGGCCGTGCAGGTAGAGGTGGTTGCCAGCCTGAAGGGTGTAGTCTTTGAGGATGCGATTAAAGTGCCTGCGCTTGCCGCCGATACGGGCAGGGGTTTCAGGCCCGCCGGTTTGCTTGACCTTTGGAGCGATCCCAGCAAAGGCGCTGATCTGGTCGCAGCGCTGAACCTGGCTAAGGCTGCCTGTTTCCGCGAAGATAGATGAGGCGAGGGTGATGCCGATGCCTTTGATAGAAACGGCAAAGGCTTCGGGCAATCGAAGCAGGATGCGCGCTCCCTCTATGTCTAGTCCAGTCAGGTTGGATTGAAGGGTCTGGAACAGGCTCAATTCGCTTTCAATGAGTTGGGCACTGAGCCGGACTGTGGCATCGTCCGCGCAAATAGCATTACGAGCCTGCTCCTTGAGTTTGGCGGCTACTTCGAGAGCACCTCGCACGCCTTGTCGGCTGAGCATGCGGGTGAGCGTTTTCTCCGATTTGCGAGCCAGAGTGGCGGCACTGAAGTTGTGCGCCATCAGTTCCAAACTGGCCTGGCTAAAGGCAGCCACAGCGCTGTCTTTAGCCAGAAAGCCAGGAAACAGGCAGTCGGCGTGCGTGTGGATACGATTTTTAACCGCAGTGCTTAGATGAACGATCCGGCGTCGCTGTCGTGTGAGGCCGCGCAACTGGGCATAGAGATCGCTCCCGCCAGTTTGCCTAGCATCACGGTTTAGCATCGTCTTGGCGATCGCTCTAAGAGCGGTTTTATCCGTGGAGGAATCGACACTCTCTGCTTGCCGGTGAACTTCCTTAGGAGCGAGGCGAACGGTCAAATAGCCGAGCTCGAACAGACGGTCCATAAAGTTGCGCGTATAACTGGCGCTATCCTCACCTCCGATGATGACGTGGCGCTTGCTTTTAATGGAACGTGCCACCCGCGTGCGCTCGATTTGATCGACTAAATAATCGATTCCCTCCTTGTTGTTTTTAACCGTAAAGGCCTTGCGAACATAGGTTCCACGCCCGTTGCAAAAACACGCATAGTGGGTGATTTTGGCGAAGTCCAGCGGAACCAATAATATCCTTTCGGGTAGACCTGCCTCAAGAAAGGCGGCATCTAGTTTTTGACTTTCGTTTCTGAATATGCTATTTCTTTTCATCGTGCCGATTGTAGGTACTGCCGCCACTTTTGTGGACGGCATAAATCAGCCACGTCGTGGCCGCGAAAGCGGCTGCGACGATGGCCCTTGGGCGACCTAGAAAAAGCCGCACCGTGAACTTGGCGGTCGAGCCGAGCTTCACCCTTTTAGGGCTCCGCTCGACCGCCAAGATTCACGATGCAGGAAACAACCAATCCGTATATTTATACATGCAAATGCACGGAATGACCCCTTCGGGTTTCTCTCGATCAGAGCCTGCTTACTTAAACCCGAACAACTTCTTGATCGTCGTGATTGTGCCCGAGGCGATGGTCGGGTTCGACCCGCCGACATTTAAGACGCGACGGCAAGTCTGCGCTTCGAGCAAGGTCGGATTATAAGCGATCACCTTTACGTCGCCTGGCTGTCCAGTCAGATTCTCTTCCGCAAAGCGCGGCGTCCACTCCTTCGGCACACCGTACTGCGTAAATGCGATATCCCATGCGACGACAGGCTTCCCTACAAACGGTCGAGTCACGAGCGCGGGGAAGTTTTTTACAAAGTCGGGCACCTTGTCGCTATAAACGCGGATGCGAGCGGCGGCAGGCAGACGGTGCAAGTGCTCATAGAGGTTTTGCACCTCGCCACTACGGATGGACTCATAAAATGCGAGCGGATCCACACTCACCAAATTCATACCGTTCCAGACGCCGTGACGATTCTTACTCCCGAACTTTTGGCGATCATACCAGGTCTGAAAATCATCCGTCAGACGAAACCCGATTTCAAAATGCACATGCGAACGATTGCGCGGAATCGTGTAGGTGGCCGAGCGCCCCATGACACCGATCACGGTGCCGGCCTCCACGCGCGCACCAGGCATGATACCGTCAGCGACACTTGCCAGGTGCGCATACAGCGTATGGTAGCTGGGCACCTCCTGATCATGCTCAATCACGACATAGCGACCATAGCTGCTGTAACCTGCGACGCGACTGGCGTGCACCACCTTGCCCGGCAAAACGGCATAGACAGGGTCGAGCGCTTCACCCCGCCTATCGCGTTTGATCGGATACAGGTCAAGCCCCTCGTGGAAACGGCTGCCGCTATTGCGCACACAACCGAAAAGTCCGGACTCAGGCACCCCGGAGACTGTGGGCTGGATAAAAGCCGCGATGGACTCGCCGTTTTGAAAGGCCGGATTCGGCGTGGGCCAAATCAAATTCGCATCCGCCAAGAGCGGAGCAAACATGACTAGAAGTAATCGAAAAATTTGTCGTATCTTCATATTCCGAAACTGTCGGAGTAAGGCCAGGTTACTTATTTTTACTCTCTTGGATTTTGACTAAGCTCTCTTTGATATCGAGCACAAGCTGCCCGAGTTCGGCATCGTCCACTTCCACAAAAGTATAGAAATTTCCGTTTTGAATCGCGCCATCAATACGGCGCGCACCGATCGCGTTCCCATTGATAGTCAGCACGATACGCCCACCCATATTTGAGACAGAGGCACGATAGAGTTGGCGAGCCGCCTTGCCGCCGACCTGCACGAGCAGCGCCATCCCCATATCTACTTTGACCTGTTCGACATTCATTATATCGAACTCATTGGCGACGGGTTCGCCCTCGATGCTAATCGACGTTCCGCTGACTGGTAGCGTCACCGTTTTACCGCTCATCTCGCCGTAGTTCACGCCGCGTGTTTCGATCATGAGCCGAGGCACAGTTAGATTCTCAAGCTTATCTTTTTTACAGCCGACGAAAAAGCTGAAGCTGGTGAAAAGTAGCAGAAGAGAGAGAGAGATCGGGCGCATAATTTGTATTTAGTTAAAGGATAATATCACCAATGGTGTCTTCAATTTTTAGCATCAGTTCCGTGGAAATGTCGACAATCGGCACTTTTAGCTCACCCTTTGTCTTCACATGCAGATAGGTTTGCTCGCCTGACGTCTTGCGATCACCAATCGCGCGCAGCACACGTTTGCGCTCCAGCATGAGCGAGAGTAAATGCTTCAGCATATCTGACTCTTCCTGAGCTTTCGGTTGATCGTTTTCGTAGAGTGAAAAGAAAAAATCCTCCGCGGAGGCCATCGTCTCGCGAGCACTCGCGCTCTCATCGTCGGGGTCTTTGACCACGCGCGTCCAGCGCCCCAGCACTTCGCCTGGCAACTCAAATGCTTCGACTTCCTGCGGGCGCAGATCCGCGCGCCCCAAGTCGCCCGCCTGCTCATCTTTATAGATCAAACAGACCACACGATCGCCCGGGTTAAAGGCTTCGCCACTGAGCGTCGATTTACGCGCGATTGTTTTAATTTGCCATTCCATAAATGCAGAAAAGATAAGCACGACAGACTGCCGAGCATGTGTCACGTTGCAACTAAAACCAGCATCGTAGGTATTCTTGTCTAAATACTCGGCAAATCGTATTTTATCTTGCAGGTATAGCTGAGTGCTCAAACCTACCACAACTATCTATCTCTCAAAGACATTCAGACCCATATGCCTAGAACTATCGTAATCGGAGACGTCCACGGCTGCGCCGACGAATTCGAAGAGCTGCTCAAAGCGCTCCAGATCAAGTCAGGCGACCGCATCCTTCAGGTGGGCGACCTCGTCAATCGGGGGCCCGACAGTAGCCGCGTGCTGGAACTCGCTAGGGACTACCGGGTCGAAGCCATTCTCGGCAATCACGAGCTACGCCTGCTCACAGCACACCGCGAAAATACGCAAAAAATCCTAAAAGATTACGACCTCCCCACTATCGAACAGCTCAGTAAACTCGACTGGGACTACCTCGAAACCTTGCCCAAATCCCTCTACGACGCGGCGCTCGATACGGTCATCGTACATGGAGGCTTTTTGCCCAGCGAGCCCTGGCAAACACAAGCTGTTGAGACCATCACCAGTATTCAAGTCATCGATAAAAAAGGCAACGCTGCCAAACGCGCCGATGCGCCCGATGCCCCCTTCTGGGCGGACACTTGGCAAGGGCAACCTTTCGTCGTCTATGGCCACACCCCGCGCCCCAACACCTATGCGGCCCCCGGCTCCATCGGCATTGACACCGGCTGCGTCTACGGCGGCCATCTCACCGCCTACATCGTCGAGGACAAAACCCTCGTCCAAATCCGCGCCCACAATACCTACGCCCACAGCAAACGCCTGCCTGATCCAGTTTAAAACCAGTTGTTCAGTTTTCCGTTCAACTGTGGTCAGTTGTTATTAGTCGGAATATTCGTCCTAATTCCTAATTCCTAATTCCTAATTGCTTCGCCATCTCCGGCAGACCTCCGTCCTAATTCTCACCGTGTCCGATCCCACCAACCACCTAGGCCTGCTACTCATCGACTTTCAGGAAGTCTTCCTCAAAGCCATGCCCGACCGTGAGCGCTTGCTCAAACGCGCCACATTTGCACTCAAAGCCGCCGAGCTTCTCGGCGTGTCGGTCGCCGCGACCGAACAACTGCCCGAAAAACTCGGTGGCACGACCGAAGTGCTGACAAGCGCCTGGGACGCCAACACCCCGGTCTTTGATAAAAGCGCCTTTTCTGCCTTCGAGGCCGATGGACTCCACCGCTGGATCGAAGCCAATCAAATCGACCACATCCTCATCGCCGGCATAGAGACTTCGATCTGCGTGTATCAAACTGCGATTCAAGCCCTGGGCGAAGACATCGGCGTGACACTACTCAGCGACTGCATCAGCGAGCGCCGCCCCGAAGACCGCGCCCCCGTACTCGAACAACTGCTCGCAATGGATGCCCATGTGCTCCCCAGCGAAACGATCTTCTACAGCCTGCTCGGCAGCGCTGAGCACCCGAAGTTTCGCGAGTTTACACAGTTGGTGAAAGAAGCGTAGGTAGCGGCATTCGCTCCGAACGCCACCCACGTATGCTTAGCCTGCATCATGCTACCATTAAGATGGCCAACTCTGACGCATGGCGTTCGGGACGAACGCCGCTACACCACCAAATACCTACCCGACCTTCCGCCGCTGCGGATTATCCGCGCGCAGCGCAGCCAAAGCAACCAAACCGGCCACTGCCGCCGCGAAGCCAAAGCCATTCCGATACTCACCGAGAAACGATGACGCGAGGCTGAACAAAAACGGTCCCACCGCACTAGCAATAACGATCACCGTCATAAACAATCCGGAGATCGCCCCCAGATGCTGCCTCCCGAAGAAGCGCGGATAGACAATCGAAGAAAGGCTGCCAAAACAACCGCCGGAAATGCCCAAACCCAGAATGTGCAACCAGCTAATCGAAGGGTAGTCTCCGAAAGCCAAGGCAAGAAAGCCGAACATGGAGCTCAAAGCCATCACGCAGAGTAGATACTTGATCCGGACGAAAGATTGATCTGTCAGCCAAGCCATCAGGAAGCCCGAACAGACCGCAACCGCTGCCGACGGCATGAAAAGCCCCAGCACATAGTCGGTCGATACGCCAAGTTCCGAGCCAATATCGATGATATGGAAAGCGTAAGCAGTAATCACCAAGCCATTGAGCCCAAACATCAGCGTAAAAACCCAAAACGAGAAAGTCGCCCGCGCCTCGGGCAAGGTGTAATCCTTATAAATAATCGAATCCAGATTGTCCTTGCGCACTTTGCCCACGTAACCGCCGTCCATTTCCAAGCCACATTCCTCTGGATTGTCGCGGGCAAAGGCCCAAAAGAGTGCCGCCAGCACGACGATCATAAACGCCCCCATCACCTGCCAAGCTCCCTGCCAACCAAGCTGACGAATCAAATATTCGAAGCCCATCGGCGCACCGGAAAACATAAACGAAACCACCGCCCCACTCCAAGCCGTCACCGTGCCACGCCGCTTGTTAAACCACTTGCCCAACATCGCCCGCGAAGAAAGCGTGACCATACCTTGGCCGGTGAAGCGCAAGAGCGCGAAGCCCGCGACCAAGACAAGAAAAGGTGGCAACCAGGGCTTAGCACCAAGCCATGGCACGCGCGCCAGCCATCCGGAGAAAACTTCGACAAAACTAAGGCCCAGCAATACCATGCCCAGTGCCAAGACTGCATAGACCAGCGCCCGACGCGCGCCCCAGCGGTCGAAGAAGCGCCCACCCGCATTCAAGCACATAGCGCTGAGAAGCGTCCCCAGCATAAAGGCCACACTCAATTGCATGGCACTCAAGCCCAAGGCCGCCGTCAATCGAGCGGTAAAGACACTCACCCCAATCGTCTGCCCCGGCATACTGGCACAGATGCCCAGCGTCGAAATCACCACAATCACCCAGCCATAAAAAAATGGCGCACGCTGAGGTCGCACAGGAAAATCAGGCTGCCACAATTTGGATGTTTTCGCTTTAGAGTTCATTCGTAGAACGCCAGCGATAGCTGGTGTCGCCGCGCTGGCAAGCTTCACCACTAGATAAACGCAATATTCGAAGCCAGCAAGAGACGCTATTGGCATAGCGTCGCTACAAAATCTTGCAAGAGACGCTATTGGCATAGCGTCGCTACAAAATCTTGCCCGCCTTCAGGAAAACGGCAACCTCGTCAAACGCCCCTTTCTCCTCGGCGATGACCTCGCCCTCGTCGGCTTCAAAGAAGCCGAGTGGGAAGCGCACCTTTAGAGCATTCTGACTCTGATCAAACGGCCACTCCGACTCGCTCGATGTGTTCGCGGAGTGCGGGCAGTTGGATCGAATCAAAGTGCTTCACGTCAAATTTGTAGGGCAAGGGCAACTCCTCCAATTCTGATTGGATGGTTTGCGCTTTTAAGGCGTCCAAATCCCCAAAGAGCGCCAAGTCAATGTCGGATCTTTGGGTCGCCATACCTTTAGCTCGGGAGCCGAACAATTTAACCTGCGACACTTCCGGGTGCTGGCGAATGACGCCACGGATCAACACCCATTCCTGATCACTAAGTCCCGTTGTTGGCATCGGCTAGATTTCTTTCTTCAACTGATTATAGATCTCTGCCAAAGCAGGTAGATATTCCGTTTCAATCGCTTCGATCGCGGCCTCAAAAACTGAACTGTCGTAAGTGTGCGACAATAGGTTTCGGTGATCGAGCATCTTGATCCAAACGTCACCGGAATCGATAATTTTGGCGGCAAACGAGTCCTTAATGACTTGGCGCGGTGTCACTGGAGCGATCACCAGGCCACTGTTTTCCAAATAATCTTTTAGAGTCTTCCATGCTAATTCGTAAGTGTATTCAAAGCGCTGAACGACTCCCTCCTTTTCCAATTGGGACAAGCTACTCGCCCCATTCGACAGAGCTTCATCTAGAAGAATGTAAGCGCCCTCGAAGTTTTGAAAGCGTTGTTTCCAGCGAATGTCGTTTTCCATAAGCTACTGATATACAAAATAAGGCACTTATGGAATCAATAAATGAGCGACTACCCTTTTGCCTCTTCGTAGAGCCACTTATCCATCTTGTTGGCGGTGATGACGCCGTAATTCATGGTGCCGAGCCAGCCGGACATGATGATGCCGACAGAGCCGGCGTGGTAGAGGCCTGCGATTTGATCAGAGAGTTCCATCGATACTTTGAGCCCTTCAAACTTAGTGCCGAAGGAGGTGCCTTGCATCGACTTTGTAAAGTAGTTCACGGTGCGCGGGGTGGCGGCTTCGATGTGGTCGATCTTGTCGCGCACGCCGGGAATGAAAGTCTCCAGGCTGCTGACGCACTCTTCGCACATACGGGCTTTTTCAGCAGCGTATTCTTCTTCGCTCAGGTCGTTCCACTCATCCCACTGCGCATTGAGCGAAGCGACGACGGTATAACGATCTTGTGACAGATGCGGGCGCGTCTCCGGATAGTAAACCGAGAAAGTGTGGCTGCTCGTGTGGATCGAGGTGAGCTCGCCGATGGAATATTCCGGTGCCTTTGAAGTGAAGACGAGGTCGCCGATATTCGGAATGCTCTCGCCCTTTTTGATACCCATGTAAACTTGGCATGAGCTGGTGTTGTTGCGCACCGCTTTGGCCGCGGCCACGAAATCGGGGCTAAACTTATCTTCACCCACCAGATATTCGATCGTGTTGCGCACGTTGGCGTTGGAGAGCACCGCCTTGCACTTGATTGTGCGGACGGGGAATTCTTCTTCGCCGGTATTCTGACTACGCACACGCACGCCGACAACTTTGCCGTCTTCGACATCGACCCCCTCGACGAGAGCGCACTTACGGACTTCGCAGCCGTTGTTTTTCAGCTCAGTCACCATCTTTTTAATCAAGGTGTCGGTGCCGCCTTGGAAGGTGAAGACGCCCTTGCTCATGAAGTTGGAAAATACGATGCCGTAGGTGATCGCAGGATCGTCGACATGCGAACCGTTGGCATAGGAGATCGGCTCCATCAGCAGGCGGTGCACATCGCTGCGACCGGGGAAGAACGCTTCAAACATTTCACCCGTGGTCTGGGTGTTGTCGTCATAGAAATTCATCTGGCGCAGGTGGGTGTAGAAAGCCTCCACCTTGTCGCGATCAATTTTAAAATCGTTGACCAAAATATTGGTAAAGTCCTCGCGGTCGAAGGATGTCCAGACGTTCATCTGTGGATTAATGAAGCGGACGTCTTTGAGCTGGTGGATCGAATCGGCGATTTCCTTGGTCCAATACTTGCGGCAGCTTTTGACCATGCCGTAGGGGAAGCCGTGCAGGGAGATATCGAAAATATGGCCACCTGGGCGCTTAAACCACGTCGCAAGCCCACCGAACTGGTAGTGGTGTTCGAGCAGGAGCACCTTGTGCCCGTTTTTTGCTAGATAGTTCGCGCCGGTCAGTCCGCCCAAGCCGGAGCCCACGACCACGACGTCGTATTCATCTTCGATACCTTCAAGCCAATCTTTTGCCATAATTATGTGTTCAGAGTTCAGTAAACAGAGGTCAGAAGACAGAAAGCCAATTCAAAAATCCCGCAAGGTGAAAAGCCGTATAAACGTAGGAGCTTCACTTGTGAAGACCGCCGAACACGGGCTTATTCTCAGCGGTCTTCACAAGTGAAGCCCCTACGTCTTGGTCTAGTGCCCGCAGATGCAGGCGTATTCTTGGAAGTCGCAACCGCCACACTCGCTCTCATTCAAATAGAATTTCTCGCGCACGATCTTGGCATCGGGCGCGGTCTTGATCGACAGAACAATCGGCATGTTGGCTTGTTCGGGGAGCGGCTCGGCAGAGCGAAGCACACCATCGACTGGGGCAAAACTGCGCTTAATCGGATCCGAGCGATCGCCCCCGACTAGAGAAACCACTTGTTTCTCGGGTGCGATGGCTTTCCCCTCTTCATTGATGAAAGTAATTTGCACGAAGCGATCCGCAGTCAGGAAAAACTCGGCGTGCGGCTCCACTGTTGAAATGAGTCGTCCTCCATTGGGGCCGGCTTTTTTCTCTGAGTGCTCTGCATGATCGTGCCCCTGCTCTGCTTCGGCTTGGGCTTGGGCAGTGAGTGCTCCGCAGAGACTACATAGGCTGATTGCTAGGATGGTGAGGGATCGGTTGGTTTTCATGTTTTTGTTTGGTTTAGTTAAAGTAGTGGCGGCTTCAGCCGCCATGTGCGTCGCGCTCAGGCTCTGCAATATGGCGACTGAAGTCTGCCACTACTCAGACGCAGCGGATTGGAGATGAATTGATTTCTCTGCCGATCGCCGACAGAACGCGTAGAAGATGGCGGGGGTCACGGCGAGGCCGAGTAGCGTCGAACTAATCAGCCCGCCGACGATGACGATGGCCACCGGATTTAGGATCTCTTTGCCCGGCTCATCGGCGGCGATGATGAGTGGAATCAAAGCCAAGCCCGCCGAGATCGCGGTCATCAGAATCGGCACCAGGCGCTCTTGCGTGCCTCGAATCACCATCGCCTTAGAAAATATTTCAGCCTCGTGCCGCATCAAATGCAAGTAGTGCGAGAGTAGCATAATGTTATTTCGCGCAGCAATACCGGTGACGGCAATAAACCCTACGAGCGTGGCGATACTGATATTATTAAGCGTCAGGCTAGTGTAGAAGACCCCACCGATCAAAGAAATCGGAATGATCGTCAATACCACGAAGACAAAACTGAATGTTTTGAAATAGCTGTAGAGAAGAAATGTGATCAGGAGCAGGATCAAAGCGCACATGATCATGATGGTGCGTCGCGCCGCTTGCTGCGCTTGATACTCGCCCTCGAAGGAGACGGTGTAGCCTTGTGGTAATTCGAGCTGTTCCGTGACGGCGCTCTGGAGGGTCTCCACCGCTAGGTTAAGATCGCTGACCGTAGGGTTGATCGACACGACAAAGCGCCGAAGTGTATTTTCGCGGAGGATCGTATTCGGGCCTTTGGCTTGGCGAATATCGGCGACCGAGCTCAACGGGACACGTTGACCGCTTTGGGTATCAATGTAGAGGTTGGCCAGACGCTCGGGCGACTCACGCCACTGCGCGGGCAACCTCACGACGACATCGTAGACGCGCTGCCCTTCATAAACCTCTGTGACCGCTTCGCCGCCCATCAGGGCAGCCAGTTGTGTGTTCAGCTCGCCGGGTGTTACGCCGTAGGCGAGCGCACGGTCGCGATCCACTTCAATTCGTAGTTGAGGGATGAGCGCCTGCTGCTCTGCGCGTGCTTCTTCCAGCCCGGGGATCGCGTGGGCGATCTCAGTGACTTCACTGCCCAAGCGTCGTAGCTCCGCAAGGTCGGGGCCGTAAATCTTTACGGCTACCTTGGCCGACACCCCGCTCAACATATGCCCGATACGATCGGCCAAGGGTGTGCTCAAGGCGCTGAATGTGCCGGGGATCGTCCGCATGACAGCGCGAATCTCTGCCAAGACTTCGTCGCGATCCCGCCCGCCGTCTTCACTAAACTCGACATCGAACTCCACGGTGGAAACCGGCACCACATGATCGCCCCGCTCGGCACGGCCGACACGGTAACCAACAGTCGCCACTTCAGGTATTTGTAGCAGCAAGTTTTGGGCGGTCTCCGAAAGCTCAGTCGTTTGTTTGAGCGAAGTCCCCGGAGCCGTCGTCATCGCAATCAATGCGGTCGGTTCGCGAAAAGCCGGCAGAAAGTTGCCACCCATTCGAGTCACAGCTCCGTAGGCGACAAAGAGCAAGACACCTGTGATGGCAAAAACCAATAATGGCTGCGAAAGCGAGAAGCGTAAGCAAGTAGCCCCGTAAGCCCGCTTCAACATCCTTACCACGAAACCGTCCGTATGCACTTTGCCCGCCGCCGGGTGCAGCAGCAAGGAGCAGAGCACCGGAATGACGGTGAGCGAAACAATGAACGAGGCCGCCATGCTCACAATCGTCGCGATCGCAATCGGCGAGAAGAGTCGGCCTTCCACCCCACTCAGCGCAAGCAGCGGCAAAAAGACCAAAATGATCAAGACCGTGGCATAAAGGATCGAAGAGCGCACTTCGGCGGAGGCGCGAGCGATCACTTCCAACCGCGGCAACGGCTTCGCCAAAGCGGCGTTTTCTCGCAAGCGCCGATAGACATTTTCCACATCCACGATGGCATCATCCACCACCATCCCGATGGCCACGGCAAGGCCGCCGAGTGTCATCGAGTTCACACTTAGCCCGAAGAGTTCAAAGACAAGTATCGTTGCCGCTAAAGAAAGCGGGATCGCGGTCAGAGTGATTAAAGTGATCCGTATATTGAATAGAAACAGGAATAGAATCACCGCCACCATGATAGCCCCGTCGAGTAATGCCTCTTCCAAGTTGCCAACCGAGAGGTTAATGAAATCCGCTTGGCGATAGAGCGTAACGATTTCGACTCCCTCGGGCAGAGCCGTCTCAAGATCAGCAAGCGCGGCTTCCACTCGATCCGTCAGCGCGATCGTATCGAAGCCGGGCGATTTGGTCACACTGAGGATGACGCCTCGGTGCCCGACCGCAGCCTCGTCGCCTGCCAAGGCCTTTGACCCGAGCCCAGCGTCACCGCGCATGGGCTCGATATCCCAAGCCAAGTAAGCGACATCTCCGAGTCGCACGGGGCGATCATCTTCGTAGGTAACGACCGTGTTGGCAATGGCTTCGAGATCTGTTGTCATCGCCAGGTTACGCACCATGATTTCTTGCGCCGACTCGGTTAGAAAACCACCTGTGGTGTTCTTCACCGAGTTGGCCGCTGCCGCACGGATCTGCTCGAAATTTACTCCGTGGGCGAGCATGCGGTCGGGGTCTGGCTGGACTTGGATTTGCTTCACCCCGCCACCCATCGAAAGCACTTCGGCGATACCGGAGATCGATTGTAAACGACGACCCACCGTCCAGTCGGCCAGCGTCCGCAGATCACGTGGCGACACCTCTCCGGTCGGATCGGCGATGCCGATCAGCAAAATATTACCCATCAGTGAGGCGACTGGCGTCATGTAAGGACTGATACCTTCGGGAATGGCATCGTCGGCACCCGCTAGGCGCTCCTGCACAAACTGACGGGCTTGGTAGATGTCCGTGCCCCATTCAAATTCGACAAAGATGAGCGAAAGCCCGACATCGTTGACTGAGCGTAACCGCGTGACTCCCGTCGCGCCCATCAGGGCGTTTTCAAGGGGTATGGTGATGAGCGTCTCGACCTCTTCGGGGGCGAAGCCGGGCGACTCCGTTAAGATCGTCACAGTCGGCTTGGTCAGATCCGGCAATACTTCGACCGGCAACTCGGTTGCTTTCTTAACTCCGAGTACCAGCACCACCACGGCCAGAACGACGACCAATAAGCGCTGCGAGAGCGAAAAACGTATCAGTTGATTCAACATACTAAGCGCTTTCCTCTGTTTTCCTATGCAGTAAGCGCTGCAATAATACAATCGAGAGTAGCGTCATCACTCCGGCATAAACCATCAGTGGCCAATGGCTCCCCTCGTGCTCGTGGTGATCTTCGTCCGCATCCACTTCCCCTCCAAGGTCGGCATCTGTCATCTCGGAGCCGTCCTCGTTATGCTCGTGACCGTGCGCCGCATCCAATGCCTCTTTCAGCGAAAGACTCTGACCGCCTCCGGCAAACATGAGCGAATAGGCGCCCCGCGTCACCACTTCATCACCGGGAAACAGTCCCGCCTCTACCTCGATGAATCGATCGTTGCTCTCGCCAAGGACAACCGGCACTCGAACAAAAGCATTCTCCAAATCGAAATCGGAAACAAAGACCACTCGGTTCGACGGATCGCCCTGCACGGCTTCGTGCGGCACTGCCAAAACATCGGATCGCTCCTGCAATACGATCGAAAACTCAGCCCGCATCCCGGGACGCAAGCGCTCGTCGGGGTTGGGCATTTCAAAGATGCCCTCGACCGTGCCCGACGCGCGGTCGGCATTCACACCAAAGCGCATCAAGCTAGCTTCAATCAACTCATCGCCCAAAGCGGGCACACGAATATGTGCTTTGCTTCCAATCTCCACGCCGTCCGCTTCCTGCTCGGGGATTCGTGCCACAGCCCACATCACCGAACGATCCGAAATATCCATCAGCTCCGAATCCGGCTCGACCGGTTGACCGAGTCGAACGTGAGAGGCTGTCACCAGTCCATCCTGCGGTGCCTTCAAATCGATAGAAGGGGGCGGATCGCCCAGTTGGCGGGTTTCGATACGCGCCACGACCTCACCTTTTTTAACATGATCACCCTCAAAGAAATCAATTTGCTTCACTCGTCCCGCCACACGGGTCGAAAGCACGGAGTGTCGGGAAGGCACCTCTTCGATGCGCCCGATCGCAAAAACAGTCGTCTCAAAATCCTGCGTATCGACCTCTACGGTGACGATGCGCAGATTGCGAACGCCGCTCTCATCGAGGACAACTGTGTTGGCAGTCCGATCTGATGCAGAGAGTGATTGAAAGAAGGCCAAGATAACGCCAAGGAGGATAATGGTTTTTGATCGAAAATGATTCGATGTGCTCCTCGCCCGCCGGGATTTAATTCCGAAATTGTAGCGGACGCGCGAAGCGCTTTCGACTTGCGCGATCACCTCTACCGGACAGTCGAAACGGGTTCCCCGTTCCGCTACAATTTTAGATGTGTTCTCCCCACTTTCGACCGCAGAATGTGACTTTGGATAAATAGATTCCATAATCTTAGTTAGTTTGATTTTAAGTTAGCAAGTTCGACGCCCGTGGCTGCGCTCCAGTGGATACGTGCCTTCGCTAGTTCGCTCAGCACCTCGATGTGGGTGGATTGTATTTTCAGGCGCTGCGACTGTGTCTGGAAAAGCTCCGTCAGACTGATCTGCCCATTAGCGTAACCATCCTGCACCGCTTCCAGATTTCGTTCGACTAAGGCCACCACCTCCGATTCGTATTCAAGCGCATGTTCATGCAGAGAATAGACCAAGTCGCGCTGCACCGAGGCCTGGATCTGTAACTTTGAAGCAGTCGCTTGCAACCGCCACTGCATCTCAGCGCGGGATGCGCGCCGCTCCGCGATATTGCCTTCGTTGCGGTCGTGCAATGGAAGCGGCAACGAGAGACCGATACCGAAGAAGCGATCACGCCCGAGTCCATTCGGAGCGTCGACACCACGCTCTTCTTTATAAAAAATCTCAATCGCAACATCCGCCCAACGTTCGGCACGCGCGCTAGCGATACGGCCTTCGGCCAGTTCCAATAGTAGCTGCCTCACGCGATAAGCGGGATGCGCGTCGAGTAAGACTTTATCGAATTCGGGAAGCACGGATTTGGCTGGAGCCAAGGAAAAAGCAGAATCCAAATGAATTTCAAACTCAGGCTCCACCCCCATCAACTCTCGAAGCACTGCTTGTTGCAAAGTCAGCAAATGCTCCAAGTGATGCGCCTCCTGTTCGATGGCATAGAGCGCGATCCGCAGTTGATCCGCCTCCACTTGCGAAGCCTCACCCGTATCGATGCGTGATTCGATGAAGTCGAGAAACTCTCGATTCAATTTGTTTAACTTCTCGCGCAGTTCTAACTCTGCTTCCGTTGTAACCAAGGCCACGACCGCGAGTTGCACCTTTTCTTTGAGCAAACTTAGTTCGTTCTCAATTTCCGCTCGTGCCACTTCGACTTCTTTTACAGCGACCGCTTTTTCAAGCAGCAGCCGCTTCGTCACGGGAAAGCGCTGCGAAAAGGCGAGGCCTAAGCTTTGCTCCCCTTCGTCATTAAAAGCCTGATCACCCGCATAACTGACGCCCAACTCCGGATTGTCCCAACGCCCGGCTTGCTCCAGCCGACCTTCCGCCTGAGCCACCACACTGCGCGCCGCTTGCAGCATCGTATTGTTCGCGATCGCTAATTGAACGGCTTGCTCCGAATTGAGTGCGGCATCTGCCTTCGCAAATAAACTGCTGACTCCGATAACCAAAGCGGCACCGATCAAAACGTGCCTTAGATAAACTCTCTTATTCATAAAATTCCTGATAGAAGTGAACATGCACACGACCTACGTGTGGCAGTTGAACCGCTGGCGACCAAGCTGTCGCCCTTGCGGGAAGTCCGACTTTATCAGGAAATCAAATACGTAAGCACACGGTTTGTGCGAAACGAATGGACATCGGCGCGACCATAGGTGGCGCACGCGAGAGCTGTTGAGTATATAAGTGCGCCTTCGAAGGGAGGCCCACATTCATCCAGTTGAAACCGACTGAGCCAATTACGACTCCAGACAGCAAACGACCATTATCCCGCCAAGGCAGTAATTCCAGTGTGGTGACTTTAATATCTGTGCAGTGGTCATAACAATTAACTTGCTCAGAAATAGTTTCAGGCCCGTGACAGCAGTTGTCGCCTAAGCTATCCTGCGCCACATGGGGCTCACCGGCATGGTGCAGGCAGATGAAAAAAGACCCCGCTCCTAGGAGCGCAGATTGGCAGACCAGCAAAGCAAGTATTCCGACACCTATGATCTTTCTTAAATCCATGAATTAGCTAAACTCATGGCAGGACATCGCGCCGCGTCAACTCTGTTCCGGATTTTGTCGTTCTGCGCCGTCCCCCGGCTCAGAGAACCGAGGCCACCCATACCCCGCATCTAGCGTAAAAGTGCCCTCGTCGTCACCGCCGGGGGTCGAGTTTCCTCTACGGTTTTGACACTCTGGGTGATTCTGGCATTGTATAAATGGTTCGCCATTAATCCGACTCAACAGACATGAACAAATCCCCGACAGCAAAACCAAATATTCTGCGACGTATCCAGCAGACCTTGAAAGAGGAATTTGTAGTTTAAATGAGCACTCACGAACATTCACAGACGCACGACCATGGTGGGCACTCGCATGGCCACCATGGGCACTCGCATGGCATTGAAGACGTCAGTGACGGGGTGCTGCTCTGGGCTATCATCGTTAATCTAGGGCTCTCCGTCTTTGAGTTTATTGCCGGACTCATTTCTGGAAGCGTGGCGCTGATGGCGGATGCGCTACATAATACGAACGACGCGGGCGCCCTACTGATCGCATACATCGCCCGCAAGATTTCCCGCAAGCAAGCGGACGCCCAATATACCTTCGGCTATCGGCGGGCCGAGTTAATCGGAGCGATGATCCAGTTGGTCGCATTGATTGTAGTGGGGCTTTATTTGGTTTATGAGGCAATCCGCCGGATATTCAGTCCGGAGCCTTTAGAGGGCGGTTGGATCATGGCAGCAGCGGGGGGTCGCCTTGGTTGTGGATGTCGCCACAGCTTGGTTGCTCTGGTCGATGTCGAAGGGCAGCTTGAATGTGAAAGCAGCGTTTATGCACAATCTCACCGATGCGGGAGCCTCGGTGGCGGTTCTCCTCGGTGGTGCCGCGATTTACTGGCTGGGTTGGACTTGGGTCGATCCTCTACTCACGCTTCTCATCGCAGGCTACATTCTCTGGATGTCTTGGGGGATGCTGCTACGAACTTCTTCAATTTTGATGGAGGGCACGCCTGCATACTTGGACCTGGATGTTTTAAAAACTGAGATTGAGTCTATCTCGAAAGTATTAGGAATGCATCATCTTCATGCTTGGGAAATCGACGAACAGCTGTGCGCCTTGGAAGCTAATCCTAGTCCTAGTATTATTTCTACAATACCAGACAGAATGACCACTAGGTCTTTGCTAAGCGGCACCCAGTCCGGAACTTGTGCCTGAAATTCGACCCTGTTAAAGGTAAAGTGGCTAATGCCTGCAAAGATCATGAAAAGCGCAAGTAGAATGCGGAATACGTTTTGAGTTGTGGATGTCTTTATAATATTTGCCACAATTCTTTAAAAACGTATGCGTTTATATCGTAGGCGATTTGATTAAAACGGCGATGTTTGGTTAAGCTGGATCCTTCTCTCCCGGCGCTGACATATGCTTTGAGATATACGCAGGTTCACCCATTCTCTGGAGGAGGTCGAGTTGGAGTTCAAGCCAACCCATATGCCCCTCTTCGTCCATGGCAATGCGCTCGAAAAGTGATCGTGTTCCAATATCGCGCGCCTCATCAGCTTGGCGTGCAGCCGAAGTGTAGAAGGTGATGGCCTCCTTCTCGTCAGCTAAATCTGATTGGAACATTTGAACGAGCGATTCGGCAATCATCGGGGGTTTCGCAAAGTTAAGTTTTGGCTCACCTTTGAGGAACAGGATCCGCGCAATGTAGGCATCGGAATGGCCTAGCTCTTCCTGCATTTCCTCACGCATTTGCGCTGCAAGACGATCAATTCCCCAATCGGTTAGAACGCTCCCGTGCAATTGATATTGATGTGCGGCGGTCAATTCCATCGCAAGCGCTGTTTGGAGGTTATTTAGTGTGGTTTCTTGCTTCATGGTTTTATCTTTTTCTGTCATGACTGTTAGAAATTAAATTTGATCCTTTGATTTTGTGGTCAGATTTCTGACTTCACGGCCATACAATGGAGCATTCGATCCCCTTCCGCAATGGGGTCGAACCCTACCAAGGCCTTGTTGATGACAGTGCCTGTCCCCTAGTCATATTCTGAACGAGTCGGAATGTTCCAGAGATCACCTGAGGTCATGGAGTCATGCACTTTGCTGAACTGATCCAAGGACACGCGGCGAAACTCAGGGTCGATGCGCACCGCACGTTGTCCGATCTTCTCGCAAAATGCGCAGGAACCGCAGTCCCCCGAAGCACAATCACGGTGCCGGAATGTCTTCAGGAAATCGGTAGGAATCTGAGCCGCGTCAATATGGATGGGCATTTGCTGTTTGGGAAAAAGCATTCCCTGGCTGCGGACCAGTTGCAGCAAAGGCCAAAGCCTTCCCAGCGACACCTGAAACGGCTTGAAAAAGTAGCTCAAGAACCAGAAGCGGGATCGTTGGACCGGTTGCTTAAAACAATAAGGTAAGAGCAGTTCGGCCAGATTGCCTTCAAAACGCCGGGCGCTGTAGGCCACAACACGTTTTAACAACTCCTCCGATGGCATTCCCCTTTCGATCAGTTTGAAGGTGGTATAACCCATTGTTTCGTAGTGCGAAAGGTCTTCGGGCCGGATCCAGCCAGATTTGATGAACAAGGACGGATCTTCCAGCCGCATTTGGGAGCAGCGCAAAAAACAATAATCCATGAAAAGAGTCCGGGAACCGTCCGAGCTATGGGCGAATCCGTTCTGATGATAACTCTGCATTGGGCAGTTGGGCAGGCAGCAATGGTTGGCGATAAGTTGAAGATCACAGCGCACCGCTGCGCGGATCGCAGTGAGTCGCTCGAAGTCGCGATTGATCGAAAAGCTTTCAAGGTTGATGGCATCAGCGCCCAAATCTTCCCAAAATCGCGCCCGAAGTGGTGTATCCACCTGGGCAAAGAGGCCGACTTTCACCTTGAATTCAGGAAAGCGGGACTTGAAAACTTCCAACAAATATGGCGTAGAGACAGTGACAGTTCGGATGCCGATGTTGCCCAATTGATCCATCAACCGCATGAAACGCTTTTGCCAGGAACGCGTCCACTCGTGGTTTCCCTGACAAGAACTATTCAAGAGGTAATTGAACTTGATCCCATGCCGCTGAAGCGTGGCCACATAACGGCTCAAGGCAGACATGTCGAGCGGAGTTCCCATATAACTGGGCCTTCCCCCACCCACGAGATCGCCGGGCAGCTTGCCGTAAACTTCCGCCACCGGATAGCGGGAAAGCTCCGGGACAATCCCGCAATCGTAGTTGGCTGGTATCGTGAGTTTCATGGGACTATGGTTGAAAATATTGGCTTATCACCGCGATTGGCGGCCGCGCAAAAATTCGTCCGTAAATTCGTCTAATCAGAATGAGAGTGCTTGATAAATATTACGTATTTTTGGTGAGTTTTTTTTATGACCGATATAGGTTTCCGGTCCATTCTTCTGAGATTTCCATGACTATTGCAGTGACTAGCCTAAGAATCGAGTCTGTATTTGGAAAAAGTCCAGCAACTCTGGTTCGTCGTTTAATTTGGGCAAAGAAAAGGAAAATACGGGCAAGGCTTTTGAGCGAACCCTATTCGAGGCGGTAGAGCGATGTGGTTGGAAACTTCATGCGTATGTGATGATGAGTCATCATTATCATTTGGTCATTGCCTCGGATGATGGCGACTGAAGTCGCCACTACTGGCCGGAACTCTTAAGTTAGCGCCATTCATGTTTGACCCCTGCTTCATAGTTAAAGTAGTAGTCTTAGTGATTCCTCACCGACTGCAACTCCTCCCATGTCATCTATTATGTCCACTTCCCACAATCAGGTTCCACAAGCCCCCCTGCGCACTCTCGAAAAAGCATGCTACGGCAGCGGATCGATCCCGTTCGTCCTTGCATATATGGCACTCGCTCACCTCGCCTATCCTATTTTTAACCTGACATTGGGAATGAGTGCAACGCTGGTCGGCGTAGCACTGGCCGGCGGACGACTGTGGGATGCCTTCACTGATCCTATGATGGGATACATCAGCGACAACGCGCGTACCCGCTGGGGTCGCCGCAGGCCTTTTATCCTACTCGGAGCACTCCTCTGCGCTGTGGGGTTTCCTCTTCTGTGGAGTGTGCCCACGAGTTGGTCGCAGCCATCGCAGTTCGCGTGGATTCTTGTCTGCATTCTGTTCTTCTACACCGCGACGACAGTGTTTTCCGTGCCGTGGCTTTCTCTCGGTTATGAGATGAATCCCGACCCACTCGAACGCACTCGGTTGCAGGCGTGGCGCACTTATTTCGGCGCGCCTGCGATCTTGAGTTTGCCTTGGATTTATCGAATCGCGCAGATGGATGCCTTCGACAACACGATGACCGGGATGCGCTGGATCGCACTGTTCGTCGGTGCCTGCTTTTTGCTTTTTTCGCTGCCTGTGTTTTTTGGGTGCAAAGAACGCGTGGACGCCACCACTCTCAGGCAGGAAAAGACGCCCTTTTGGCAGGGGTTGCGTGAAACGGCGAGCAACCGTCCGTTTCTTGTGCTGGTCGGTGGCATTGTGATGCCGATGCTTTGCATCCCGATGCTCGTCAGTTCCTTGGCGGTGTATATTAACATCTACTATATTTTCGACGGCGACACCAAGACGGGGGCGACTTATGCTGCAGCTTTCGTGAGCGGAATGTTTGTTTTGAAGCTTGTAATAGTTCCTTTCGCCGTGCGGGCGGTGGCCCGTTACGGCAAGATTCGCTTGGTCCGATGGGCTCTCTGGCTGGGATTCTTTGCTTCGCTCGGAAAATTTGTGCTCTACACGCCTTCTGCGCCATGGCTGCAATTTATCAATGTCTTCCCTTTTGCGGCCTCGGTGACAGCATTTTGGCTCTTGGTTGACCCCATGAAAGCGGACTGCACCGATTACGATGAATGGAAAACCGGGCGGCGTCGCTCGGGCACCTATGCCGCAGTGGCGAATTGGATCGAAAAAGCGACGATGACCTTGACCTTGTTGGGTGCAGGCTTACTGCTCGACTGGAGCGGCTTCGATCCTGCACTTGGAGGCGATCAGAAGGAAAGCACGATGCTCGTGCTGCGAGCCGCTTTTGCGCTGGTCCCTGCGTCGGCCTATGTCATCGCATTGTTCGCACTGCGCGCCTACCCGCTCACGGAAGAGCGCACAGCCGAGATCCGGGAGGCTCTCCACACGAGATCGACGGAATCTGACGCTTAATAGAAAAATGAAAATTTACCGCAAAGAACACAAAGAGCACAAAGCTGTAACGAGCGAAGCGAGCAACGCAGCCACCGACAAAAAGATCAAACCAGACTGTAAAGGTTATTTAGAGCCTATCCCACCGGCGGGGAAGTGGATGGTTAGTGGCTCTGCGGTTAAAAAAGTAGGGCGAAAAGAGATCAAAAACCTCGATTCGCCCTAAAAAGTGGTTCTATAATTGAGATATGAAAAACAATAACGAGCCCCTTTCGTCCGAAACTGTATCTATCCAGAGCCTGCTTCGTCCAGCCTTAACTCCTGTATTACGTAATCGCGATCACGTGCGGATCGTTGAAGACCTTCAATTGTTAGATCAAAATCTAAAATTAAGTGGTCTTGA
>Ga0209491_10004448_pt1 | contig 21647 bp, 21 predicted proteins | sample BON02_FD_187213 | JGI IMG/M metagenome (GOLD analysis project Ga0209491, IMG submission 187213) | Freshwater microbial communities from Lake Bonney liftoff mats and glacier meltwater in Antarctica - BON-02 (SPAdes) (version 2) | ecosystem: Environmental > Aquatic > Freshwater > Ice > Glacier... | reverse complement strand
GCACGCTGGCGTATTCCGACTTTTGGAGCGCCTTTAGAATCAGGGAAGGATTGGTCGTCGCATCCTGTGGCGTGTAGGCCGCGAGCGTTTCAAAGTCGCCCGTATCGGCGACCACGGTGGTCATTTGTTTGAGGGAATCGAGTGTATTTGACATAAGAAGTCTATCTTGTGCGTCCTTTCATTTAGCGCAAATAGGATTTCATCTTTTGTCGTTCTTGGGGTGTGATTGCGAAAGTTGTCATTAGGTAGGGGCTTCACTTGTGAAGACCGCATCGGAATGGAGCCGAGGAATCGGCGGTCTTCACAAGTGAAGGCCGCATCGGAATGGAGCCGAGGAATCGGCGGTCTTCACAAGTGAAGCCCCTACGAAGTTGCCTATGCCGTCTCTGACAAGAAATGCAATTACACTCTCGCTTTTGGGGTGGCGCGGGAGACGCGACTAGCGTCGCATCGCTACGACTCACTCTCTTGTAGCGAACTTGCGCTACCTGTCCGCCGAAGGTGGAGCAAGGTCAGCGCGCGTCTTGAGAGTCGCCACGATGAAAGCGCCCCATCCGATGATGAGCAGTAGACCCCCAAGTGGGGTAATCGGCCCCAACCAGCGCGGGCCACCTAGGGCCAACCAATAGAGGGAACCTGAAAAAAGGAGGATTCCTAGACAAAAACAGTGAGCTCTGTGGCTCTGTGTTCTCCAGTGGCCGCAGGGCACGGGTGGTAAAAATATGCAGAGCCCAAGTGCCTACCCACGAGTCCGCTCATACGCTGGTTTTAACCACCCGCTTCGCTAGAGGCACAGAGATCACTGAGCCTACAATGCTGGGAATTTGCGATAGATTGCATAGAACATTTCTAGGCAATGGCAATAGACTACGCCTCATTATTTACATTTTTCACCTATCTGAATCGCGAAGGGGGTTTTAAGTTCTGCTTTGGTCAAATATAGAATCCTCTCCTCTGAAAAACCAAACTCGAGCGGTCTTCACTTGTGAAGACCGCCGAGCCTCGGCGCTAGGCAAACGCGGTCTTCACAAGTGAAGCCCCTACCTAATGACAACTTTCGCAATGACCCCGCAGAAGCATGTTTTTGTACTTGCATTAGACGCGGTACTAACCATGAAGGTGAGTCGAATATGCGTATTAGTTCCCTTAATGTATCCGTGCTAGCAGTGATCGCTGTAGTCATGACTTTACCTGTGCAGTCCACTTTTGCGGATGCGGACGCCTCTGTAGACGCCGAGCGTATTGCTCGTTTGGAGCAGCGCCTTTCGCAACTAGAGCAGCGTCTTGCCGACACGGAGCAAGAAACTAAAGAGGTCAAAGTGCTGGCCTCCAGTGCTGTCGCAAGCGGCGGCAACGGTGCATCCGTTCTCGGCGACCAAAAGACTTTCGACATCCTCGCCGGCAGCGCATGGCGCAATCTGCGTTGGACGCAAGAAGAGCAATGGGCAGGTATTAAAAAAGGTATCACAGAGGAGCAGGTTGTCGAACTACTCGGCAAGGCTCCCCGCTCGGTCAAATCCATGAAGCCACGTGTGGACAAAGTGCTTTATTACGAAACCAGTATCCGTGATCGCTCCAACTCGCTGCGCGGTAAAATTTCTTTGAAGGATGACGAAGTCGTTTCTTTTCAAAAACCCCTTTTCGGAAACACATCGCAGACTAAGTAGTCTTGCTGCGTGCTTCTGGGAACAAACACACAAACAAACAAACAAACAAACACACAAACAAACACACAAACAAAACTACACTATGAAAAACAAAATTGCTATAGCATCTGCATTCCTTGCAGCTTCCAGCTTTTCGATGGGTGAAATCGTTATTAACGAGTTCCTTTCCTTCGAAGGCTTTGTGGACTCCTCCTACACTAACTATCAGGGCGAACTTGATGTTGATGGTACTCCTACCGTTGACGAGTCCGACAACACGTTCGGCGTCAATCAAGTCGAAATCTCTTGGCTGTTCGATTTTGATCCGATAACGGCTCAAATCGATCTTGAATACGAAGAAGCTGGCGACGACTTTAACGTTGAGCAGGCTTTCGTTACTTACCACTTGGATAACGGTAGTGCGATCACAGCTGGTCGTTATGCGTCCATGCTTGGATTCGAAGCGTTTGAGCCTACTGGTCTTTACCAGTATTCAACTGCTTATGGCCTTCCAGCATACGCTAGCGATGCTTTGGGTGCTTTGGGTGGTTTCGGCTTCTCTTCAAATGATGCGGTTGCCATTCTTGAGAACGCCATCTTCCCTGTCGGTGCTCGTTACGCCCAAGGTGTTAAGTATACTTACGAAGATGATAATGCATTCTTCGGTGCTTCGATCCAAGACGGCTCAGTGAACTACGACAATCGCCTTGGTGGTGATAGTGACTTCGATGGCACTGCTGCTGATGATGGAGGTTACGGTGCTGAAATCGCATTCGCATACGATTTCGGTAACGGTGTTACTTACTTCCTCGGTGGTTCTTATGAAGAAGGTGACGGGGTGTCCGGCTCTGTTACTGCTCCTGCACAGATTACATCTTTTGACACCGGTGACACCGAGTCCTATGTGATCAACACATATCTGACTTATGAAACAGGGGCATGGCTCTTCGCTGCTGAAGTAAACTATGGCGAAAGCGAGTTTGATGCTGGTAGTGGTAATGGTTCTGTGCCGTCCACTTCTTTCGGGCTTCCTGCTGACATTGAAATCGAGTCTCTGACTGCGTTGCTTATGGCGAACTTCGCATACAGCGATCAGGCTTCGGTTACGGGTCGTGTCAGCTATCTTGATCTCGACGCGGATCTTGGTCTGATTAACGCTGATGCACAAGCGTTCAAATACACAGTCGCTCATAACTACGCATTCACAGACAACCTTCTTCTTGTAACTGAGCTCAGCTACACAGATGGTGATTTTGATTCGAATGCTGCTGGTGGTGTTGATGGTGACTTCGAAGAAGTCCTTGCTGCTGTTGAGCTTATCTTCACATTCTAATTGGGCTTCCGCCTGATTAGATCGTAAAGAAATCTTATTTCAAAGCCCCCCGGTTCGCCGGGGGGCTTTTTTGTGTCTGTTCGGCCGGGTATTCGCCCGGTGAGTAGCGATGCGACACCAGTCGCGTCTGGGCGGCGTGCAGGTGTAGCGATGCGACGCCAGTCGCGTCTGAGCGGCGTGCAGGTTGGCCGTCCGAACGGAGACCTCGCTGGCGCGAGTTCGCTACACGAATTGTAGCGATGCGACGCTAGTCGCGTCTGGTTGCGGCACGTTGGCCGCCCGAACGGAGACCTCGCTAGCGCGAGTTCGCTACACGGGTTGTAGCGATGCGACGCTAGTCGCGTCTGGGGTGCAGTGCGTTGACCGCCCGAGCGCAGACCTCGCTAGCGCGAGTTCGCTACACGAATTGTGGCGATGCGACGCCAGTCGCGTCTGGTTGCGGCACGTTGGCCGTCCGAACGGAGACCTCGCTGGCGCGAGTTCGCTACACAGATTGTAGCGCTGCGACGCCAGTCGCGTCTGGTTGCGGCACGTTGGCCGTCCGAACGGAGACCTCGCTGGCGCGAGTTCGCTACATGGGTTGTAGCGATGCGACGCTAGTCGCGTCTTTGCGGTGGCCGCTTCTTTAGGCTTGAAGCACTTGAGATTCCATAGAGCTTATCTTGCATGGAATCAAAACCAGAATACAAGGGCGGTCTGAAGCACCTTGATTCCAGCTATTATGAGGGCATCAGCTACGTGCATTGGACAATGTGCTTAAAAGATCAGGCCATCGGCTGGCTTGATCCTGCACATCATGCGGCCTTGCGCGAAATCTGCCTTCACGCGCTTGCGCGCGAATTTTTATGTTGTCCCGCCTACTGCCTGATGCCGGATCACGCGCACTTTCTTTTTGTCGGCTACGATGTTCGCGGCAAGCAACGCGCCGCAGTTCGGTGGATGCGCCGCGAGTGGAATCAGTTATTATCGCCGCTTGAATTGCAGCACCAACCTTTCGAGAGTGTGTTGCGCGCAGCGGATCGTTCCCGCGACGGCTTTGCAGATGTGGCAGGATATATCTTGCGTAACGCCGCACGAACCAGATTGGTCGAAAACTGGCAGGATTGGCCTTACGCCGGCGCGATATTTCCTGGATATCCAAAAATGGATCCCAGAAAGATACATTTCTGGGAAGATTTTTGGAAGGCTTATCACAAGCATTTGAATGCCTGAGAGCCAAGACCACGCTAGCGCGAGTTCGCTACACGAATTGTAGCGATGCGACGCCAGTCGCGTCTCCTGCGCTGGGGTGTAATTTCGTTTTTTGTCAGAGGTACCATAGGTAGCCACTCATTGGTAGGGGCTTCACTTGTGAAGACCGCATCAGGATGGTGCCGAGGAATCGGCGGTCTTCACAAGTGAAGCCCCTACGTAATGACAACTTTCGCAATGACACCCCCTGCGCTGAATGAGCTTGCTTGGGCGGCGTAGTATTGACGCACTGCGGTGTGATGACGGAAAAACCTGCGGAATTAGAAGAAAAGACGCTGCTCGATTGGGCGACACAGCTGTGCCCTGATTCTCCGCGCAAGCGAATCAAGGATTGGATCGCGGCAGGACGTTTTTGCCTTGAAGGTCGTGTCGTGACGAAGGCCGGGATGCGGTTGGCGGATCCCGGTGACTCGCTGACGATCGGCACACCTGAGAAATCGGCAGTCGCTTGGGGGCACCGCAAGCGGATCCATCCGAAGCTGGTTTTGGTTTACCTGGATAGCGAGCTCGCCATTGTAGATAAGGAAGCGGGGCTGCTCTCGGTGCCGACCGAGAGTCAAACCAAAATTTCCGCCCTCGAAGTGCTGGCCAATTACCTCAACGACCACCGCGGCGAGGCCACGCGCCGTAGCTTCTTCGGGTCGGCTGATCCGGTCAAGCCGCTGCCGGTGCATCGTTTGGATCAATATACCAGCGGCCTGCTCTGTATCGCTCTCAATGACGACGCGCGACGGCATTTAATTAAGCAGTTGCGCAGCCACGATTTTTTGCGCGAGTACATCGCCTACGGAGATGGGGATGCGTTGGAGCCGAAGGGCACTTGGCGCAACCATCTCAAGCTCGACGAGCGCGGCTACGACCAAAAGCTCTTTGCAGAGCCCGAGCAGGGCACCACAGAGGCGATCACTCACTATCAGGTGGAAGAAGTCTTTGCGCTCCATCACGTAGCCAGGCTGCGTATTCGTCTGGAAACAGGGCTTAAGCATCAGATCCGTCTGCAAGCGACTGCGAACGGCCTACCTCTCATCGGCGACCGCGTGTATCACCCAGGCACTCAAAAAGCCGTCGCTAAAAAGGGTGCTGTGCTCCCCTACGGCTTTAAGCGACAGGCCCTCCATGCCGCGGTCATCGGCATTACCCACCCGACCAGTGGCAAAAAGATCAAATTTCAGTCGCGTATCCCCGGTGACATGCAGTTGCTCGAAGAGCGCTTGCGTGGGTGTGATTAAATGTGCGGGGTAACTCGAAGGTTAATTGGATCGTCAAGTGCTTGCTCAACTTGCACCGCACCTAAAGGAGCGGGCATACGTATGGGGCTTACTTTAGGTGGCTCCTCCCCGTAGATTTAATTGGCTCGCTTGCGTTAATCCTGTTCTTTTCGCTTGAACTCAGGAGCAGGCTAGGCATTTTACCCTGTTTTTCTCATTATCAACGGCTTACCATTATGAGCACATTACTCATCAGTCTTTTAACTCTCGTCCTTTTGCTGATCTCGGCATTTGTCATTTTAATCGTGCTCATGCAGCGCACCAGCCAGAACGGCGGCATGGGTGCCGCCCTCGGTGGGGGTGCTGCCGAGTCTGCATTCGGATCAGAGACGAACAACATCCTGACAAAGGGCACCGTTTACGGGATCATTGCCTTTTTCCTCGTCGCGCTGGGGCTTTATTTGCTCTATCAAGCGCAGGCTGCGAAGACGATCGATGCAGTGGACATGAATACCCTAATTTCTTCCAAAGAAGAAAAGCCTGTCGCGGAAACGATCACCAAAGTCGTCGAATCTGCGAATGTAGAGGGAACTTCCGAGGAAGCAATGGAGTCTGTAGAAGCAGTTGCTGTAGAAGCTGAGGCTCAAGTCAAGGAGGCTGTCGAATCCGTCGATGCCGCTGTGAGCGATCCGCAGCCCGCCACGAATTAATGTTATTTCGGAAAACGTCTTTTCTTACACTTTTCAAAAGGTCAGCTGTTTACGGTTTATCCGTGGCTGGCCTTTTTTGTGCCTGCATTTCACTCAGCGCGCAACGCGCCGGCGGCGAAAAGCCTTCGCGTTTTATGGAGCGTATCGATGCTGCAGAGGGAGCGCAGCGGCTCGATGCATTTCGCCAACAACGACTCGATGGTGACTTTTGTTTTAAGTTTGAGCTCGAACACAAGCCTCGCCGCGCACGCACGGTTCGCTATGAGGGCATGATGTGGGGATCGTGGAACGAGTTGGGCCCCGTCACTCGTTTTCGGGTTTCACCTCCGAGTGATAAAGTTGCTGAGGCACTTAATTCGCCTGAAGTGGTTGAGCTAATTATTCAAAACGGTGAGTCACCTCAGGCATGGATCCGTCGCTCCGATGATGAAGCGTTTAAGTTGATAACTGGTGAGGCATTGTTTGAGCCGATCTTGCCGGGGCTGCTTTATTCGCCTTTCGATTTACAGATGCCCTTTGTATATTGGGATGACTTTATCTATGAGGGACCCACCTTGATCGGGGCGACTCGTGTCGCGCAACAGTTCCTGATGCAGCCGCCTGCGGGCTCTGCCAGTGTGGCGCGGGGCATCGCCGGCGTGAGAGTCGGTCTCGACGATACTTACAATGCACTCTGGCGTATCGAGGTGATAGATACTGAGGGCGCAGTTGCTTCACGCTTTGCAGTGGAGAGTTTTAAAAAGGTGCAGGAGCAATATATCGTAAAGCGTATCACGCTAACAGACTATCCGTCGAAGGATCGTACGACCTTCGATGTGCAAGCCGCCTCGGTTGGTCTATCGCTGAATGATGATTTCTTTTGCCCTAGTTTGAGGCTCCCGGTGGATGCATTTGTACCTCAGGTGATGGAAGAGTTGTAGTTTCAGTGAAGCGTTATTGAATGAATGCATTATGTTGCAGCAGTGCTTAATTGTACTATTAGCTTTTATGTTGACTTAGCGTATATTAAAATCAGTTTATGTGTAGCCATAAGGCATTGCGTATGAGCAGTAAAACTACTACCCCATTAACTTTTGATCTTCAGCAAGACCTGCTTGGTAAGTTGAAAGAGCTTCAACGTCAAACTGGAGCACGTTCTTTAAGTGAGGTTGTTCGTTATGCGGTTAGCCATTTGAATGTTTCCGAATTGAAACTGGCTGACGTATCGCATCGTCAAATTTCTGTCCGCTTGTCCGACGAACTACGTCAACGACTGGTTACGTTGAGCAAGCAGAAGAAAGTCAGTGTCGGTGAGTTGTTGAGAGCTGCGTTAGATTCTCTACCAGACCAACTACCGGGCTTTAACCCCGAAATCATTATGCCTAAGAAAAAAACAACAAAGAAAAAAGTAGCTGCCAAAAAGGTAGTGAGTAAAGCGCCAGCCAAGAAAAAGGCTGTTAAAAAGAGGGCCGTAAAAAAGGCGGTTGAGACAGTCGCTGAAGAAGCGGTTAAGACAGTCGCTAAAAAAGCAGCCAAGAAGAAGGCTGTGAAAAAGAAAGCGGTTAAAAAAGCAGTCAAAAAAGTCGCTAAGAAAAAAGCGGTGAAGAAAAAGGCTGTTAAAACAAAAGTCGCCAAGAAAGCTGTGAAGGAGAAAGCTGTGAAAACGAAGGCCGCTAAGAAAGCTGTGAAAACGAAGGCCGCTAAGAAAGCTGTGAAAAAGAAGGCTGCTAAGAAGGTCGCCAAGAAAGCTGTGAAGAAAAAAGCAGCCAAAAAGAAGGCCGTTAAAAAGGTAGCAAAAAAGGTAGCAAAAAAGGCACCGAAGAAGGCACCGAAGAAGAAGGCCGCTAAGCGTAAAACGAAGAAGAAGTAACCCCGCTTTTTCGACGAATCTTAGGCTAGGCTTGCTTTTGCTCACGCATAAGTTTTGATTCTGCGCTCCCGTAGCACTGTTTATGACAGAGACTGCGGGAGCGTTTTTTATATTTTACTACCTATGTCACAGCAAGCAAAACTCTCTACTTGGGCGAGTAACATCGCTCCTTCTCCAACTCTCGCGGTCGATGCCAAGGCCAAAGAACTTAAGGCCGCTGGCGAGGACGTCTGCGGATTCGGCGCGGGTGAGCCCGATTTCGATACGCCTGAGTTCATCAAGGAAGCCTGTATTCAGGCCCTCAGAGAGGGTAAGACCAAATATGCTCCGGCGCCCGGTATCCCCGCGCTGCGTGAGGCTCTGGCTGAGAAATACCGCAATCAGGGCGTCGATGGTGTTACGGCGGCGCAGTGTGTTGTCAGCCCCGGTGGTAAGTATTCTTGTTATCTGGCGATTCTCGCCGTGGTCAGCCCCGGCGACGAAGTCGTGATTCCTGCGCCGTACTGGGTCAGCTACCCTGAAATGGTCAAATTAGCCGGTGGTGTGCCTAAGATGATTTTCGCAGGGCTGGAAAGTGGTTTTAAAATCACCCCCGAGCAACTGCGCGAGGCGATCACACCGAAGACGCGCTTGTTCATTATTAACAGCCCGTCGAATCCGACTGGCGCGATTTATTCGCCCGAGGAGCTTCAGGCTCTAACTGAAGTCGCCCTCGAAGCGGGCATCTACATCATGTCCGACGAAATCTACGAGTATCTGCTCTATGATGGCGTCAAGCATGTCAGCCCCGCATCCTTCTCTAAGGAAGCCGCTGATGCTGTTATCACAGTGGCTGGGTTTAGTAAGACATTTTCCATGACTGGCTGGCGCTTGGGCACTTTGATGGCCCCTCCCGTCATCGCCAAGGCCGTCGCCAATCTGCAGAGCCAGACTAGCTCGAACGCCACCACTTTTGCCCAGTATGGTGCCCTCGCTGCGATGCAAAAATGGGATCAGTCGATGGCTGCTGTTAATGGCATGCTGGAGGTCTTTGATCGCCGCCGGCTGACTCTGCTGGATGGCCTACGGGCGATCGACGGAATGGAGTGCGCACGTGCGCAAGGTGCTTTCTATCTGTTTCCAAATATCGAAAAGTTCGGACTCAGTGCCGCTGATTTCGCAGCGCGTATTCTTGAAGAGGAAAAGGTTGCTGTGGTTCCTGGCGAGGCTTTTGGCGCGCCTGGCTACATTCGCCTGAGCTACGCCACTTCCGATGATGTGATCGAGAAGGGGCTAAAGCGCCTTAAAAAATTCTGTGCCAAGCTAGTTTAAACGATATCATAAACAACTCAACTTAGGTAGGGGCGCGACTTGTCACGCCCGCAGTGCATAACGCGACTCCGACGCGGGCGTGACAAGTCGCGCCCCTACGGTTACTCTACCAAGACCTAAAGCAGAATTACATAACGAACTAATCCATTTCCTATGAGCAACAAAGCAAAAATCATCTACACTATCACCGACGAGGCACCGGCACTCGCCACGCACTCGCTGTTGCCGATCATCGAGGCTTATACTGCTGCTGCGGGCGTTGCCGTCGAGACGCGCGACATATCCCTCGCCGGACGTGTGCTCGCCAGCCTGTCGGAGTTTTTGCCAGCCGATCAGAAGACTGCGGATGATCTCGCGGAACTTGGCGACCTCGCTAAGGCACCCGATGCCAATATCATCAAGCTGCCCAATGTTTCGGCCTCGATGCCTCAGCTCATGGCTTGTATCCAAGAGCTTCAGGCCAAGGGCTATGCGCTTCCTGATTATCCGAACGAAGCAAAGTCGGATGAAGCACGGGCGATCAAAGCTGCCTACGACCGAGTCAAGGGCAGTGCAGTTAATCCCGTCCTGCGAGAAGGTAACTCGGATCGTCGTGCGGCTGCGGCCGTGAAGCAGTATGCCAAAAATAACCCACACCGCATGGGTGCGTGGAGCGCAGATTCCAAATCCACTGTGTCCAGTATGTCCGATTCGGATTTCTATGATAACGAAAAGTCGGTCACGATCCCCGAGGCCACCACAGTTAATATTGAGTTGCTCGCTGCGGATGGCAACACGACCGTTTTGAAAGAAGGCCTTGCGCTGCAAGCGGGCGAAATCCTGGATGGCACCTTTATCAGTGTTCAAGCCCTGCGCACCTTCCTCGACGAGCAAATTGAAGCTTCTAAGCGGGACGGCATTCTCTTCTCACTTCATATGAAAGCGACCATGATGAAGGTCTCCGACCCGATTATCTTCGGCCATGCGGTGGAGGTTTTCTATAAAGACGTTTTTAAAAAACATGCAGGTACCATCGCTACCCTTGGGGTGGATGTGAAAAACGGCCTCGGTGATCTTTACGCCAAGATCGCCACTTTCCCGTCTGATCAAAAGGCGGCCATTGAGGCTGACATCGACGCGGTGTATGCATCTAGTCCTGATATCGCGATGGTCGATTCCGACAAGGGCATTACCAATCTCCACGTCCCTAGTGATGTGATTATCGACGCCTCCATGCCTGCTGCGATCCGTAGTTCTGGTCAGATGTGGAACAAGGCTGGTGAGTTACAAGATACCAACTTCGTCATTCCCGATCGCTGCTATGCCGGTGTTTATGCGGAAACCGTTGAGTTCTGTAAAAAGAATGGTGCCTTCGATCCTAAGACTATGGGCACTGTGCCGAATGTCGGACTGATGGCTCAGAAGGCCGAAGAGTATGGCTCGCACGATAAGACTTTTGAAATGCCTGCAGATGGCACTGTGCGTGTCGTCGATGCCGAGGGTAAAGTTTTGCTAGAGCACACTGTTGCAAAAGGTGATGTGTGGCGTGCCTGCCAAGCCAAGGATGCGCCAATCCGCGATTGGGTGAAGCTCGCCGTGAATCGTGCTCGCGCGACGGGTGTGCCTACCATCTTCTGGCTGGATGCGAAACGCGCACACGACGCGCAACTGATTGAGAAGGTGAACACCTACCTTAAGGATCATGATACTGACGGTCTGGATATTCGTATTCTCAATCCAGACGAAGCGACACGTATCACTCTCGAACGCGCCAAAGCGGGTGAAGATACCATCTCCGTCACCGGCAATGTGCTCCGTGACTATCTCACTGATTTGTTCCCCATTCTTGAACTCGGCACCAGTGCCAAGATGCTCTCGATTGTGCCGCTTATGAATGGTGGCGGGCTCTTCGAAACCGGTGCCGGCGGTTCTGCACCCAAGCACGTGCAGCAGTTTGAGAAGGAAAATCACTTGCGTTGGGATTCGCTCGGCGAGTTCCTCGCACTCGGCGTCTCGTTGGAGCACCTCTCCGCTGTCTTTGGCAATGCCAAGGCGCAGATTCTCGCGGATACGCTGGATGTCGCCAACGCTAAGTTCCTCTCCGAAAACAAGTCGCCTTCCCGTAAGGTGAATGAGTTGGATAACCGAGGTAGCCACTTTTATCTCGCACTTTACTGGGCAGAAGCCCTCGCCGCGCAAGATAAGGATGCTGAGTTGCAGGCACGCTTTGCACCTCTGGCTAAAGCGCTCACCGCCAACGAAGCCCAGATCGTGGACGAGCTCAACGCAGTGCAAGGCGTTGCCATGGATATCGGTGGCTACTACCGTCCCGAGCTTGAAAAAGCACAGGCGGCTATGCGCCCGAGTGCGACATTTAACGCAGCACTGGCTGCGCTGTAGATTGAGCTCATTCGTAGGGGCGCGACTTGTCACGCCCGCCGAGCATCGGCTATCTCACTGCGGGCGTGACAAGTCGCGCCCCTACGAGTGACTGTGCCACCGGGCGACTACTCACGATGCGCCATTCGGCTGCAGCGTTTTGGCCAATACTGAAGAGGCTTTCAAAGCCATCTTCGGTTTCGTAGCGCACGCGCATACGTAAGAGTGGTTCGATCGTGGCAACATACTCTATCTCCTGGTGTTCGAAGCGGATCGTTTCTTCGGGTGCACCAGAGAGCGGCTCAAAATCAATGCTTCGAATGGGGAGACCAAGTTCATATAGGAGCGTGTTTTTAAGCAAGTTGATCGTTTGCTCTGTGCTGCCTTCCAGCTCGTAGAGCGCTAGCATCGGTTCGATCTCAGTCGCCTTATTTGCTTCTCGAAAGGCGTCGGCAAAGACTTGCAGCTCTTTAGACTCAGGTGTGCCGCAGCCGCTCAGGGCTAATAGGGCACAGATTGCGAGTAGGCGAGACATGAGCTTGATTGTTTTTTGTAGCGGAAGCGGGAACCGCTTTCGAATTGCGGCAATGCAAGAGCTTGATATTGTTTTTTGTAGCGGAAGCGGGAACCGCTTTCGAATTGCGGCAAGAACTCCCCTTGCGGCAAGAACTCCCCTTGCGGGGACAGGCGGGTTCCCCGTTCCGCTACAAACTATGTGACTTTATCCTACAATCGGGAACCGCTTTGGGCACTGACTCTAGCTTTTCTTCCCCGCTTCGTCTGTCTCTGTATCCAAGTCCAGCGGCTCGTCTTCATCGTAGGCTTCGGTTGCTTCGGCCGCTTCGATTGCGGGCGGATTAGACTTTGATGCAATGCTGGAATCGATGCGGCCGCTCTTAAAGCCCGTCGCGACGATATTGATACGTCCGAGGTTCTCAATGCCGAGGTTCTCAGTTAAGGCTCTGCGAAGGTGTGATTGTAGCGTCTGCTCGATCTGGCGCAGGCGGCCACCGCTGAGGAGCTTGATGCGAATCTCAAAGTGGGTCGTCTGGCCTTTGACTCGGATTTTAACCTGCGGCTTGGAGACGTCTTGCATCTGCTCGCAAGACGTTTGCACTAGCTCGATGATCGCATGGCGGCTAACCATCACGCGGCCGTTCTCCGTGGTATAGGCGACCACATTTTTCGGCTGTCGTCTCACTAGTAGCATCAGTATGAGCAACAGCGCCAGCACGGCTCCGCACATGTACAGAAACTGAGGTTGGGGGAGTTGCTGGATGACTTCGTAGACTTTGCTGAAGTTCATAATCGTGCGGCTGTGTTAAAATGACTTAGTCTGTATGTGGCTCGTTGCCCCACTCTTTTTCGACCTTTTCGTCGTCGGTGCGAACGCCGTCGATGATTACATTGACGCGAGCGACGCTCTTGCTGGTCATCTTCTCGACTTGCTCGGCGATGCGTTGTTGCATCTCCGTCGCGACGGCTGCCAGTTCGACGCCGAAGCGGAGGATGACTCGAATCTCGATGCGATAGTCGCCGACTTCGTCTTCTTCGACGCGCACGCCGCGCTCGTCACCTTTTTTCGAGAAGATCTCAGCGATGCCATCGACAAAACCGCCACCCACGGCGGCGACGCCACTGACTTCAAGTGCAGCGAGGCGGACGATACTAGCGACTACGCTGTGGTTGATACGAATGTCACCGAGGGTGTTTGAATCCTCTGAGACAGTCGGGATGATTGATTCGTTTTGGTTGTCCTTTTCCTTGCTCATAATAGGTATGATTGTGTCTTAATTCGCTTAGGTGTAAATATCCTTCGGCACGCGTTCTAAGAATTCTTCGATATACTTCGTTGTGGCTTTACCCGCTCTGAAGTGTGGATCGCGGATAATGGCGCGGGAGAAGGGAATGTTAGTCTTGATGCCCCGAATCAAATATTCGCCGAGGGCGCGATCCATCCGGTCGAGCGCAAGCTCGCGGGTGCTGCCGAAGGTCATCACCTTTGCAATCATGCTATCGTAGTGCGGCGGGATGGTGTAGCCGCTGTAGCAGTGCGAATCGATGCGCACGCCGTGGCCACCAGGCGAGTAGTAGAGGGTAATCTCACCGGGGCAGGGCGCGAAATTACGGGCAGGATCCTCGGCGCAAATGCGACACTCGATACAGTGCTTGGTGATTTTGATGTCCTTTTGCTGATAGCTGAGCTTCAGTCCGCTGGCGATCAGGAGTTGCTCTTTGACCAAGTCCACTCCGGTGACTTCTTCAGTCACGCCGTGTTCCACTTGGATACGGGTGTTCATTTCGATAAAGAAATAGTTGCCTTTCTTATCGACGAGGAACTCGACGGTGCCGGCACCTTCGTAGTTGACTGATTTGGCCAGCTTGACGGCGTCGCGCCCCATCTTCTTTCGGAGGTCGTCCGAGATAAAGGGGGAGGGCGCTTCTTCGATCACCTTCTGGTGGCGACGTTGCACAGAGCAATCACGCTCGCCGAGGTGGATGACGTTGCCGAATTGGTCGCCGAGGAGTTGAATCTCGATGTGTCGCGGAGCTTCAAGGAAGCGTTCTAGATAAACCGCACCGTTGCCAAAGGCTTTTTCAGCTTCGGCGCGGGCGTTGTTGTATTCTTTGACAAAAGCGATTGCATTGTGCGCAGTGCGCATGCCCTTACCGCCACCACCGGCGACGGCTTTGATGATGACCGGGTAGCCGATCTTTTTGGCCACCGCGAGAGCCTCTTTTTCGTTGTCGACGGTGCCATCGCTCCCAGGAATGACGGGCACCTTGGCCTTGACCGCCATATCGCGGGCTTTGGCCTTGTCGCCGAAGTTAACAATCGCCTCCTTGCCAGGGCCGATAAACTTGATGTTACATTGGGCGCACTGCTCGGCGAAGTCGGCGTTTTCCGCGAGGAATCCGTAGCCGGGGTGGATCGCATCGACATCCGCAATTTCGGCGGCAGCGATGATGCGGTCCGCCTTTAAGTAACTAAGATTACTGGCGGCGGGGCCGATGCAGATCGCCTCGTCAGCCAGTTGCACGTGCAGTGACTGCTCGTCGGCCTCGGAATAGACGGCCAGCGTCTTAATCCCCAGTTCGTTACAGGCGCGGACGATGCGAAGTGCAATTTCGCCGCGGTTTGCGATGAGTACCTTTTTAAGCATCCTGTGCGATTAGGCAGTTTTAATTTTAAAAAGTGGCTGGCCGTATTCGACGGCTTCACCGTTTTCGACAAGCACTTCAGTGATCGTGCCGCTCATTTCGGCTTGGATCTCGTTCATCACCTTCATGGCTTCGATGATGCAGACGATTCCGTCGTTGCCAACCTTCGTGCCGATATCTGCAAATGTAGGGCTTTCTGGAGTGGAGGCGCGGTAGAATGTGCCGACCATCGGTGATTTAATGATGGAAATACCTTTTTCTTCGGCGACCGGAGCAGCCGCTTCAGTCGCGGCAGGGAAGGGGGCTGCGGTTTGGGCAACTGGTGTGGCATGGATGATTTGAGGTGCGTCGGCACCCTTACTGCTCAGGCGTAGCTTGAAGCCGTCCTCCTCGAATTCGAATTCGGAAATATCCGAGCGTTTCATGAGATCGACGACCTGTTTGATAAGTTTGATGTCCAAAGTGTGTCCTTTCTTACAGCGTTGGTTAGTTATATGGTAGTGTGCCCTCCAAGTCTCGGATAGGCGGTCAACTCGAAGTGAGTGTATGTAAGGCTAGGTTTTTGTGATGTGCAACGACTTTGTTACGCCAGGAAAATGTGGTCGATGCGAGTTTCCTGTTCCGCTACAAGGTAGAATGTGTGAAAAATTGGGCTTTCACTTCAGCCTCTATCGTCTCATCTTCCTAGAATATGCCAAAGTGCCGCTTTAAAGATGTGAAGATCGCAGGGATCGTGACCTGTGTGCCCCCGCATGAAAAATGTATTGACGACGAACTAGAGCTCTTCGGTGGGAATGTCAAACAGCTGGAACGGCTGAAGAAAACCATCGGGTTATCGAAACGCCGAGTGGTCGATGCACAAACGACCGCTGCCGACCTCTGTGAGCAGGCGGCGCGCCATCTCATCAAAGGAGCCTCTGTGCCGCTTGAGCAGATCGATGCTGTGATCTGTGTCACCCAGACGCCCGATTACTCCCAGCCGTGCAATGCGGCGGTGCTGCACGGTCGTCTTGGCCTCTCTAAGAATTGCGCGGCGCTGGATGTCAGCCTCGGTTGCTCGGGCTACGTCTATGGGCTTTGGCTGGCGCACTCGCTCCTCGCGAGCGGTGGCTGTGGGCGTATTTTATTACTCGCCGGTGATACGATTAGCCGCTTGGTTCATGCCAAAGACCGCGCGGTGGCCCCTCTTTTTGGTGATGGCGGCAGTGCGACTTTGATCGAGTGCGCACCTGGCGCGCCTGCAGCCTTTTTCAGCCTACAGACCGATGGCTCTGGCTACGATAAACTGATCGTGCCTGCGGGCGGCGCGCGCCAGCCTCATTCTGCGGAAACGGCGAAAGTAGTCGAAGATGAAACGGGTAACTTCCGCTCGCCAGAAAACCTCTTTATGGATGGCGCGGAGATTTTTAATTTTTCGATCACTGAGGAGCCCAAGTCCGTCAAAGAACTACTGGAATACTCGGGTGCCGACACTGATGCAGTCGATTATTTTGTTTTTCACCAAGCCAATCGTTACATTCTCGGCAACATCGCCAAGCGCTTGAAACTAGATCCGGCCAAAGTGCCGATGCAGACGGTGGAGCGCTACGGTAATCAAAGTTCAGCTTCGATTCCTTCCGCGATTTGTGGCGAGCTGGCCACCGAACTCGCGAATAAGCCGTCGACTCGAATGCTGCTCTCCGGTTTTGGTGTGGGGCTTTCGTGGGCCAGCGCGCTGGTCGAAGTGAGTGATTTATCTTTGTGTGAGATAATGGATTACACGGTTTGACTGTATCCGTGACCTTGCCTTTTATCCATCTATTGAATCCAATTTTACTTATGCATTTAAAAAAGTTTATCGAAGATTTTGAAGAGGCGGTTGAGGATGTGGAGTCCGGTTCGCTTAGCGGGGAAACTGTTTACAGGTCACTGGAAGTGTGGGATTCACTCGCGGTTTTAACTGTGCTGTCTATGGTGGATGCCGAGTATGGCGTTCGCCTGAAAGCGGATGTATTTAAACGCGGCGAAACCTTAGCGGAGCTATTTGCTGTGGTGAAAGAACTTTCAACATTATGAGCAGATTGGGACGCTTTCAGGGTCGGCAGATACTTTTGGTTGGGGCAACTGGTAATTTAGGGGCTGCGCTTGCTCGATCTTTGTGGGAGCAGGGTGCTGAGCTTTATTTGACTGGGCGCAACGAAACAAAGTTAAGCCTATTATCGCAGGAATTGGATGTGCCGTTTTGTTTGGTAGATTTAAGCACTTCGGAGGGACGAGCTCGATTGGTGGATCAAGCTGGGCTTTTAGATGGACTGGTATATTCGGCTGGTGTCGCTCCTTTGGCTCCGGTTCGTTATCTGAAAGATGCGGATTTGGAAGCTTGTCTGCATCTGAATACGGTGGTGCCCCTTATCTTGGCTCGCGACTTATTGAAAAGTAAGAAGCTAAAAACAGGCAGTTCTTTGGTCTGGATTTCATCGATCGTGGCAAGCCGGGGAGTGGCCGGTTATGCCGCCTATGCCGCAAGTAAGGCGGCTTTGGAGGCAGCAGCTAGGTGTTTCGCGTTGGAATTAGCTCCGAAAGGGATGCGTGTGAATTGCGTGGCTCCGGGAATGATCCAGTCTGAGATGGCGGATGAAGCGGCTCACAGGCTTTCTGACGAGCATGTGGCTGCTCACTTCAAGGCCTACCCACTGGGACTCGGGCGTCCTGCTGATGTCGCTTCGGCTATATCATTCTTACTTTCAGAGGAGTCGCGTTGGATCACAGGGGAGAGTTTGCCAGTGGATGGCGGTTTGCTAATGGGATTATCATCCAGTGGAATGCATTGATTGAAATGAAAAATTTGATTATAGTTGGCGCAGGTGGCTTTGGGCGTGAAGTGTTTACTTGGGCAAAGATGCATCCGGATTGTGGGCGCGAATGGAGGATCGCCGGATTTCTGGATGATAACCTGTTTGCTTTGGATCGTTTTGATTATCCAATTTCTATAATCGGCAGCATCGCCGATTATAGGCCAGTTGAGGAGGATGTTTGTGTGTGTGCAATTGGTGCACCTCTAATAAAGCAAGCGGTATGCGAGAGACTCCTTGGGCGTTCTGCAAAGTTTATTTCACTCGTGCATCCATCTGCTATTCTTGGGAGCAATGTCCAACTGGGGCAGGGGGTGATCGTGTGTCCTTATGCCGTAGTTACGTGCGATGTGCAGATTGGGGATTTCGTCGCCATCAATTGCCATAGCACTGTGGGGCACGATGCAAAGATCGGCCATTGGGTGACACTGAGCGGGCACTGTGATGTTACCGGGCAGGCTGAGTTGGGAGATCGTGTATTTCTTGGAAGTGGGGCGCGTATCTTACCCTCCAAAAAGGTAGGTTCGGATGCATTGATTGGAGCGGGTGCAGTTGTTATACAAGGCGTCGCTGCCGGTATGAAAGTTTTCGGAAATCCGGCCCGTCGTTTTGACGGGAGCGACTAGCTTGATTCTTTTTGGTCGCTTCCTTTAGCTAGTCCGATCTCGTTGAGGCTGTCGAGGATCGAGTTGAAGCCTTCCATTTTTTTGAGTTGATCGATTGTCTTATTGCTGGAAAGGCGGATGAAAAACTGTTCTTTACGCAGATTAAGACCGTATTTTTTAATATCGAGCAATGCGGCAAAGATATTGTGTCCGCCTTCTTGCTTGTAATCGAAAGCTTCGCCGCCGACGAGATGCCAGAAGTAAACATTTTGCGCGGCTCCGTTTTTTTGGTAAACGCCAAACTCTGCAGGCTGAAATGCGGTCTTTTTGTTGTCAAAGGGGATGCTGTATTCGCGATTCGTGCGCGTCCAACCGTTTTGCACCCAGCAGGTGTCTGGGGTATGCGCGCCCGCCCAGCGGTAGGAGGCTTTGCCGGGTGTCCAGTACGCAATATAGAGACCCACAAAAGTGTCGCCTTTCTCGAAAACGCGGAAGAGGGCGTCGTCAAAATTGAGAAAATCAGTAATTCTGGCGCTCGATTCGGGAGACTCGGCCATGTCGTGATCGTTGATTTTCCAGCCATTCAACTCTTCGGGCACGATGGTGGCGAGTGCTTCGTAGAGGGTTGCTTCGGGTGGGGGCACCAAGGCGAAATAGGCACGTAGCGAGAGCGCTCCGAGGAGTGCCGCAGCTGCTAGGATGAGGAGTAGTTTTTTCATACGTCGAGAAGTTGGAGACCTGTTAAACTAAACTTAGTTGCGCACGAGTTCAAGTCTTACAAGCGACCGATCATCCCAATTGAATTTTTGAACTTTCCGCTCGCTCGCCTGTCTTTTCAAAATTAAGATAGTCCGTTGACCTTTTTCGTTAAAGCGTAAATCTTGCGCACTTTCACCCTGAGATTAATATTCACAACATACTTATGCATTCAAAATCGTATCGATTCCTCCTCGCCGCACTCCTCGCGGCGACTCCATTATTTGCCAACGCTGAAGAAGAAGCCGCACAGACTCAAGCGCAAGCGCCTGAAATGTCAGAGGCACCTGCCAGCAGTGAGCCTGTCGAAGCTGCTAGCAGTGAGCCTGTCGAAGCTGTCCTGGTTGAAGTCCCCGAAGAGGAACTTATTGAAATTGTCGGCTATCTCACCGCACAGGGCGGTGGCGTCGCCTCGCTTGGACTAGACGCAGAGGACATCGATGCACTCGCTGAAGGGCTGGAAAAAAGTCTGACCGGTGAGCTTGATCTTCGTGCATTCGATCAAGCCGAAGTCGAAGCTGCATTTGCTGAAGCACAGGCCCGCGCCGAAGCGATTGAAGCCGATGCTGAAGAACTGCCTGTGATCAGCCCCGCTTCATTGGAAAAAATTGGTGCTGTCATCGTCATGCAGTCCGGCCTGCAGCAACTCGGATTTGGTGCCGAAGAAGCCAAAACCATCCGCAAAGGTTTTGCCAAGGGTGCCAAAGACAAGGCTCCCGATCCCGCGCTTGAAGCCAAAATGCCTGCCTTTCAGGAGTTTATCCAAGTCCGCGTCCAAGCCGCGCAAGCAGGCATGCAAGCCCAGCAGGCCGAGATGATGGCCGCTCAAGCCGCCGCGCAACAAGCTGCCATGGCTGAGTTCGAAGACGTCGCTGCCGAGTGGAAAGCGAAGGAAAACTTCAACGTCGTCCTCGAAACCACACAAGGTCCTATTGAAATCGAGCTTATGCCCAGCATTGCGCCGCTCGCCGTAGCCAACTTTGTCGGCCACATTGAAAACGGCTACTACAACGACCTCATCTTCCACCGCGTCATCGATGGTTTCATGATTCAAGGTGGCGACCCCCTCGGCACCGGCACCGGCGGCGAGTCCATCTGGGGCAAAAACTTCCCCGATGAATTCAGCCCCGAAGCACGCTTCGATACTGAAGGCATGCTTGCCATGGCCAATTCCGGCCCCATGACCAACGGCAGCCAGTTCTTTATCGCCACCAGCAAGCCCGAGTGGCTCAACGACAAACACACCATTTTCGGTAAAGTTGTCAAAGGCTACGACAACGTTGTAAAACTCGAAAAGGTTGAGACTGGTGCCCAAGACAAGCCCGTCGAAGAGCAAAAGATCGTCAAGGCCTACGTCGTAGAGTAAGCGATTCGATTAACGAACTAGTTTCTTAAGCCCGCGTAATCGAAAGATGCGCGGGCTTTTTTGTATCCAAAGGTGGCGTGCTCGCTTGCGAGCGCCTGCGTTTGGCTAGTGCAGCTTAGTAGTGGGCGATTCTTACTAGCCGAGGGCGTCCGCAAGCGGACACGCCACATAAGGCGCCCAAAATCGTGGCGTGCTCGCTTGCGAGCGCCTGCGTTTGGCTAGTGCAGCTTTGTAGTGGGCGGTTCTTACTAGCCGAGGGCGTCCGCAAGCGGACACGCCACGTAAGGCGCCCAAAATCGTGGCGTGCTCGCTTGCGAGCGCCTGTGTTTGGCTAGTGCAGTTTTGTAGTGGGCGGTTCTTACTAGCCGAGGGCGTCCGCAAGCGGACACGCCACGTAAGGTGCTACAAAATCGTGGCGTGCTCGCTTGCGAGCGCCTGCGTTTGGCTAGTGCAGCTTTGTAGTGGGCGGGTTCTTACTAGCCGAGGGCGTCCGCAAGCGGACACGCCACATAAGGCGCCCAAAATCGTGGCGTGCTCGCTTGCGAGCGCCTGCGTCGTGTGGGAACAGCTAGTCGGGCACGTCACTGTCTACCTGTTGAATCATATCTTGTTCGATTAGATCATTGACGGATTCTCCGTTTACCAGCCATTCCGCTGGTGGGTAGCTGCCAGTAATCAAATGCTCAAAAAACTCTGGTTTGTAGCTTTTGTTGAGAACCCATCCTGGCCAGCTCGCATTCTCGGCCAGCAGTCGCTGACGATAGGGATTTAGAAAAGTGTAGCGTGTAAAGGGTTCTAAGAATGCATCCTGTCGGATTCTGTGGTCATAGTAGTTTTCCTGCCAAAGCAATTGCGATTGTTTTAGGGACGAACTGGTGAGCGATTTGAATTTACCTTGCGTTTGAGAAAGCGTGAGTGTGCTCCCCAGCGTAAACAGGCTATGGATATGATCTGGCATCACTGTCGCGCAGTGTAGGACAATGTCTTTGCTGGAGTGAAGTTCACGCAAGGCATCGATGAGTGTCTCGCGGATTACTTCGCGGTGTAGGCCAGGCTTACGAGATTCAGTGCAATTCGTGATAAAATACCGTGCGCCCTGGATAGATACACGACCTTTTCGAAGTTGATCCGTTCCCGTGTGGTCAAGAGGTCGCATGATTATAAAGCTAAGGAAATAACAGTTTGTGTAAATGAGAAAATGCCTAATGTGGTGTGCTCGTGTATGCCCTTTGGATGCTTGCCGAGCGCCTGCGCTGTGGTA